>Ga0272441_10000684_pt1 | contig 75658 bp, 66 predicted proteins | sample SSMProp6N_FD_193582 | JGI IMG/M metagenome (GOLD analysis project Ga0272441, IMG submission 193582) | Marine sediment archaeal communities from Little Sippewissett salt marsh, Falmouth, MA, United States - SSM-Prop-6N | ecosystem: Environmental > Aquatic > Marine > Wetlands > Sediment ...
CAGTAATTTTGCCCTGTAAAGCAGGAATGCACTGTCAACTCCTCCGGAGAATCCGACAATAAATGATCCCAGGTCTTTTAGTATTGAATCGAGTATTGTTATTTTATCCTTTGTCATCCGTAATACTATATTTAATTCTAATACTCACTCCTTATCTTCCGGCTTGAATGGTGATGTACAGAATCATTGAAGTAGGCTTATGCTGAGCTTATTTTTTCATTAACAGGGATGCCATAATTTTATTATAAACCTCTTTTACCGGTATCTTTTTTTCATTTGCTATTTTTCTGCAATCCTCAAATTCAGGTTTGCATGACACTTCCTTCCCTTTATAAAATGAATATTTTACAGTAACATCACCATAAATTGTACGGGTTTTTATAAATTTTCTGGTAAGGGTATCCTTTCTGAAGGGGAAACACCTTAAACCTGTTGTAGTGGATTCCCTGAAGATGATCTCTTTGAGGCTGTCTTCTGAGCCTTTTTCACAAATAACATTCAATATATTTCCGGGTCGTCCTTTCTTCATTATTATGCTGGAGATGAATACATCTGAAGCTCCTGATTCGAACAATTTTTCCGAAACATGTTCAAAGAATTCAGGATTCATATCATCTATATTGCACTCTATAAGTAGTGCATCATGGCCTGTTGGCATGTCGATTGTTTCTCCCAGATGAACTCTCAACATATTGGGGATATCAGGATGTTCTTTTTGACCGATACCATATCCTGTTTTTTCTGTTTTAAATGGCGGCAGCGGGTGAAAATGTGTTCCGAGGGCAGCCAGGATAGCAGCTCCTGTTGGGGTTGTTGCTTCAAAGTCGACCCCTCCTCGTTTGGCAGGTATACCATTCAATATTGCAACTGTTGCAGGAGCGGGAACCGGTAATTTCCCATGAATGCATTCAGCAAAGCCGCTTCCAAGCTCAACGGTTGAAACAAATACTGCATCTACATTAAGAGCATTAAAGCATATTGCTGCACCGACAATATCAATTATTGCATCTATTGCACCTACTTCATGAAAATGGACTTTCTCAATAGGTATATCATGTGCTGAGGACTCTGCAGCAGCCAGCTTCATAAAAATCTTTCTGCTCAGCTCTTTTGTTTTACTGGCTAACCCGGATTTGTTTATTATCTTTTCAATGTCGGAAAGATGCCTGTGTGATTTTTCGGTTTTTGTCGTTACAACAGTAACCCTGGTACCTGTAATTCCATGTCTCTGGTCTTTTGTAAGATCAAGTCTCCAGCCTTTCAGGTTAAGTTTTTTCAGTTCACCCGTCAGGTATGATTTCTTTATACCAAGGTCTATCATTGCACCGAGATTCATATCACCACTTATGCCTGAAAAGCAATCGTAACAGAGTATTTTCATACAATATGAAATTTAATATAAGACAATCAATATTAACCTTTGTTTATTACAGAACTAAATAATATACAAATGTTTCTTATTGCTAAGATAATATTTAACTTAAGCAGATTGCAATTTAGGCTGTTTAAAAATAAGCTGGCAATATATCGATGGAGTTTTGCACTTTAGGCACAGATTAATAAAAAAAGTTGTATTTTTCGGTTTCTTAATATGATTTTACTGTAAGGAAAATATTATTGAGTGATGAGAAGAAGGGATTTTCTTAAGAAATCAGCAGGAGCAGGACTGGCTGCAGGGGCAGCGGTAAGTTTCGGACGTCATGCAGAACTGTGGACAGACACACCGGGGAGAGCTAAATATGATATGGTCGCCGTCATGGGCGGTAATCCTGATGCAATGTTTGATATTGGTATTCAGGAACTTGGTGGACTGGGAACCTTTGTACAGGAAGGACAGAAAGTGCTGGTAAAGCCAAATATAGGATGGGATGTTATACCCGAACTTGCTGCAAATACTAATCCTTTGCTCGTAAAAAGAGTTATTGAACAGTGTTTCAGGGCAGGAGCAAAGGAGGTGTATGTATTTGACCATACATGCGATAACTGGGTTAACTGCTATAAGAATTCAGGTATTGAGAGAGCTGCCAAAGATGCCGGTGCAAAAGTTGTCTCGGGAGATTCGGAAAGATATTTTCACAACATTGAGATACCCGGTGGGATAAAACTCAAAAGCACAAAGGTGCATGAACTTCTTCTCGAAACGGATGTATTTATTAATGTGCCGATACTGAAACATCACAGCTCTACAAGGATGACAGCTGCCCTGAAAAATATGATGGGCGTTGTATGGGACAGGGGGTACTGGCACTCCAATGATCTTAACCAGTGTATTGCTGATTATGCTTTGTTTGAGAAAAAACCGGATCTGAATATTATTGATTGTTATAATGTTATGGTAAAAAATGGTCCCCAGGGAGTCTCAAAGGATGATGTGGTACAGATGAAGTCACTGATAATCACAACCGACTGGGTGGCAGGGGATACTGCAGCTTCAAAAATGCTTGACATACCAACCGAAAAAATAGAACATATTACAATGGCACACAAGCTGGGTGTAGGTACCATGAACCTTGAATCACTGAACATTAGAAGAATTAAAATGTAATTCCTGATGAGGTCGAAGTCTTTAAGACGATTCCGAATTTTCTTCTCAGCAATAATTTTCATATGCTTTTTCATTGTATTTGCTGATTTTACACATTTGATTCCGTCAAAATATATTAATATACTTCTTTCACTGCAGTTCATTCCGTCAATACTTAAATTCTATGATTTACGAACTCTTTTGTCAGCAGGTTTTGCAGCTGTTCTTATTCTTACTCTTATCACAGGCAGAACATATTGTTCTTTCCTTTGTCCGCTTGGCATAGGACAGGATCTTTTCAGCAGGATTGGCGGGCGTATTAAGAAAAAGTTCAGGAGATTCGGATATAAAAAACCATTTACCATAATAAGATATTCACTACTGGCCTTAACATTAACAGTAACTATAATATGGGGTATTTACCTGCTGACACTGCTTGATCCATATAGCATCTTTGGCAGATTCATGACCTTCTTTGCCAAACCGGTAGTTATTCTTCTTAATAATTTTGTTGCAGGTATACTCGAAAGATTTGATGTTTATACTTTACATCACATTGATATAAAAGGATATCCTTTAGTTACCTACTCAATACCGGCATTCTTTTTCTTACTGGTGGGTTTTCTCTCACTAACCAGGGGACGTCTTTACTGTAATATGATATGTCCTGTCGGTACATTGCTGGGACTTCTGTCAAAAATATCACTCTTCAGAATAAAGATTGACAAGAACCTCTGTTCAAAATGCGGACTTTGTTCTGTGGGGTGTAAATCGTCATGTATAGATTTTCTGAATAGTCATGTTGATATAAGCCGGTGTGTCAACTGTTTTAATTGCATAAAGATTTGTCCCGATAAAGCAATATCATATGGTTTTGTAGACCTGAAAAGAAAAGTACATACTACTGACACAAAGAAGCGTAAATTCATTGCCGGATCCATAGCGATGCTTTTAGGCCTTCCCTATACGGTAAAGGGTCAGGATAAGAAAACTCCTGTTCCGGCAAAAGAATCGACAGTAAAGGAGGAGAGGACCTGTCCGGTATGTCCTCCGGGCGGTAACACTATTGCTGATTTCAATAATCTATGTACAGCCTGTTCACTATGTATAACTGCCTGTCCCAATGATGTTTTGCAGCCTGCTTTTTTTCAATACGGGGTTAAAGGTATGATGCAGCCTGTTATGGATTACCATAGAAGCTTTTGTACATATAATTGTACAGTTTGTACGGAAATATGTCCTGCCAATGCTCTCAAGCCCCTGGTTCTGGACGCCAAAAAGCTCACCCGTATCGGGAAGGCAGTCTTCATAAAGGATAATTGTATTGTTAAAACTGAGAAAACAGCCTGTGGTGCATGCTCTGAAGCATGTCCTACCAAAGCTGTATATATGGTCCCTTATGAGGGTAACCTTCTGATCCCGGAGACGAATAATGATATTTGTATCGGTTGCGGCCATTGCGAATATGCATGTCCGACTACTCCATATAAAGCTATCTTCGTGGATGGTATAGCTGTACATGAGACTGCTCAAAAACCTGAGACCGAAGAACCGGATATAGAGACACCTACCGAATTTCCATTTTGAAAGCTAATTAACCCATGAAACCTTCACATATTGAACATATTGGCATCGCGGTACGTGATCTTGAATCGTCGATTGAGATTTATGAAAATTTGTTCGGGCTGAAATGCTATAAGATTGAAGATGTTCCTGATCAGAAAGTACGTACGGCATTTTTCAGGATAGGACAGACCAAAATCGAACTTCTGGAAACCACAGATAAGGAAGGACCGATTGGGAAATTCATTGAAAAAAGAGGTGAGGGAATACACCATATAGCATTTGCTGTAAAAGATATAGATAAACAGTTAAAGCATGCCGAGAATAAAGGAGGTGTTCTTATCGACAGATATCCTAGAATAGGAGCTGACAATATGGATATTGCCTTTATTCACCCGAAATCTACTTCAGGAGTATTGGTTGAGATTTGTGAGGATAAAAAAGATAATTTAAACCAGCGATGAAAAAGATGATTGCCACGGCAGGTAATGCAGGCCCCCGGATAAGATCAGACTGTGAAGTTACTGTGGAGCTTAAACCGGGAACAGGGATAGACATTAACCTGGTATCTAAAGTGAAATCACTTTATGGTAAGTCGATAATTACTCTTGTTGAAGAGATACTCGGTTTCTATAAGATTAAGGGTGCAAAAGTGAGCATAAATGACTCCGGAGCACTCCCCTTTGTAATTTCTGCAAGAGTGGAAGCTGTTATTAAAAAACTGATTGATACAGATCTCGACTATCTTCCTGATCTTATAACGGAGAACAGATATCCGACTTCAGCTGAGAGATTCAGGTTCTCACGGCTATATCTGCCCGGGAATACCCCAAGTATGATGCTTAATGCAGGCCTTCATTCTGCACACGGCATTATTCTTGACCTGGAAGACTCGGTTGCACCCGGGCGAAAAGATGAAGCCAGAATACTGGTACGGAATGCACTCCGCCAGGTTAATTTTATGGGTGCTGAGAGAATGGTGAGAATAAATCAGGGCGAATTGGGAATAAAGGATCTGCAAACAGTGATACCGCATAATGTTAATCTTATACTGATCCCCAAGTGCGAGACACAGGATGAGGTGTTAAATGTTGAAAGGGAGATAACCTCTAATCTGAAAAGATCAGAAATAAGGAATCCTGTTTTCCTGATGCCGATAATTGAAAGTGCCCTTGGACTGGAAAACTCATTTAATATAGCAAAAGCATCAAAAAATGTCGTTGCAATGGCAATAGGCCTTGAAGATTTCACAGCCGACATTGGAGTATCAAGGACAAAAGAAGGAAATGAGTCATTGTATGCAAGGAGCAGGCTTGTAATAGCTGCAAAGGCAGCAAGAGTACAACCAATAGATTCCGTATTCTCTGATGTTGGAGATATGGAGGGATTAAGCCGGAATGTACACAATTCCAAAGCTATGGGATTTGAAGGTATGGGATGCATTCACCCCCGCCAGATACCAATTATAAACCAGGGTTTTGCACCTGATGAGGCTGAAATAGAAAAATCGAAGAAGATTGTACTGGCATTTGAAGAAGCCAGGAAGAAAGGGCTTGGTGTTGTTGCCCTTGGATCGAAGATGATCGATCAGCCTGTCGTTATCAGGTCTCAAAAAACTATCGACCTGGCCGTAAAACTTGGTATACTATCAAAGAACTGGATTAAGGAAGAATCCTCAGGGAAGGAGTAATAACTTATTGTTCATAAAGATGAATGTTAAGACAGTTATAAACGCAGCAGGCAGGTCTGTCCCTCTTGAAATAAACGGTAACCCGGTTATACCTTTTAAAGGTGTTGGGAAACACCGGCCCGGGGGAGTGAAGTGTGCACCACCGATACCTACCTGTGCAGATTATCCGGATGACGGCAATAAAGTAGTCGGATCGCTTAAAGAAGCACTGCAGAAATGCGGGCTTGGTAATGGGATGACAATATCAACACATCATCATCTTAGAGAAGGTGATCTTATCAGTAACAGGATATTTGAAATTGCCTCAGAAATGGGAGTGAAGGACCTTGTATGGTTCCCCTCTGCATCATTCCCGTGTAATGACCCGGTGATAAAATACCTCGATGACGGCACTGTGAACAGGATTGAAGGAAGTATGAACGGACCACTGGGCAGGTATGTTTCGGAAGGAAGAATGAAAGGGACTGCGGTGCTCAGATCCCATGGCGGACGTGTCCAGGCTATACAGGATGGAGAAGTAAAGATAGATATAGCAGTACTCTCAGCACCCTCGGCTGATTCATTCGGTAATGCTAAAGGTACAGGCGGAGATTCTGCATGCGGGGTACTAGGTTATGCAAAGGCTGATACCTTATATGCATCAAAGGTGATCGTTGTAACAGATAATCTGGTCGATCTTCCCTGCTACCCTATGGAGATAGAAGGCAACTATGTGGATTATGTAGTAGTGGTCGATAAGATAGGTATACCTGAAAAAATAGTCTCAGGGACTACACAGATAACCAAGAGTCCTGACAGGCTCCTTATTGCTGAATTAACTGCTTCATTTCTCGAAAAATCAGGTATACTGAAGGATGGGGTAAGGATGCAGGCCGGGGCAGGAGGTACTTCCCTGGCTATCGCAGTATTTGTTCATGAGATAATGAAACAGAGAGGCTGGAAATCGACTTTCGGTTTCGGAGGAAGTACTAAATACATGGTAAAAATGCTGGAGGAAGGCCAGATGGGTTATATACTTGATGCACAGGCGTTTGATCTCGATGCGGTAAGGTCTGTGGAAACAAACCCCAACCATGTGCCATACTCGGTATTCAATGCCTATAACTATCATTCCAAAGGTAATCTTACCAGTATGATGGATATAATGATGCTGGGTGCTACAGAGGTGGATCTTAATTTCAATGGCAATGTTGTTACACATTCAGATGGTTATCTTCTTCACGGTATCGGAGGATGGCAAAACTGTCTTCATGCGCGGAATGTAATACTGCCGATACCACTCTTCCGCGACAGGATACCTGTAATCGTTGATGAAGTAACGACACTTTGTGGCCCGGGTGAACTTATCGATGTCATAATTACTGAAAGGGGAATAGCGATCAATCCTTTGCGGAAAGACCTGATGAAGAAACTTAAGGGCAGCGGGCTGCCTTTGAAAACGATCAGGGAGCTTAAGGAGGAGGCTGAACGGATATGCGGGAAACCAGAAAAAGCACAATTTGAGGACAAAATAGTAGCAGCAGTAAAGTGGGTTGACGGAACGGTTTTGGATGTGATAAGAAAAATCAAAACATAGGGTAACTAAAACCATTTCATATGGAATGTTATAAATGTGATATTTGTGGATATATCTACGATCCTGAAAAAGGAGATGCTGCCGGTGGTATTGAACCAGGCACCGAATTCGGTGATCTTCCGGATAAATATGTTTGTCCCGTTTGCGGAGCTGAAAAAGGCCAGTTCTTCAGTTGTGATTAAGCTGTAACAGGTATTCTGGTAATAACATCTATAAGGAGATCCCAGAACATCTGTACTGTTTTTATCTCAATTTTCTCTTCCGGCGTATGTGCTCCTTTGATTGTAGGCCCAAAAGAGATCATATCAATACCTTTGAATTTCTCATAAATCAATCCGCACTCCAATCCTGCATGAATAGCCCTCACCTGTGGCTCCCGATTGAACAGCCTCTTATATGACTGACGTGTTATTTTAAGTATCTCGGATGCCATATTGGGTTTCCATCCGGGGTAGCCGTCAGAATGGACTACTTCAGCTCCGGCCAGCTTCAGACATGATCTCACCATTGCTGCAACATCGTGCTTGGACGATTCGATAGAGCTGCGTTGTGTTGTGGCAATTGTTATTGTATTTCCTGCGCCGAATTTTACAGATGCCAGATTTGTGGATGTCTCAACAAGATCATCCATCTCTTTCGACCATGCAATGACTCCATGTGGACAACAGGTAAGTGCATCGAGCAGGAGTGACTGATTCTTCCTGTCCATGACAAATGACGGAAGATCAGATTCCTTTGCTGATATAGTGAGCTCTTTCTCGATGTTACCCATCTCATCAGTTATTATTTCATTAAAATCGGATATCCATTTGAGGATCTTTTCTAAAGTTGATTTTTCCACTACGATAGTGGCAAATGCCTCTCTGGGAATTGCATTACGCAAATTTCCTCCGTCAAAACTGCTTATGGCAACATTGAATTCATTCGAAAGATTCCAGAGTATTCTGTTCATTATCTTTACAGAATTACCATAACCCTTATGAATTTCGTCACCGGAATGGCCTCCGTGAAGTCCTGAGACAGATATCTCAATAGCCGTACTTCCTTTTTGAACAGGTTCAGCATTATATTTCATTGTACCCACGGTATCCATACCACCGGCACAACCTATAAATAGTATACCCTCGTCTTCAGAGTCCAGGTTTATTAATATTTTCCCCGTAAAAAAACCTGGTTTCAGGTTTATGGCACCTGTCATTCCTGATTCTTCATCAACAGTAAAAAGACACTCTATCTTGCCTGCCTTAAGCTTTTTGTCTGTAAGGATGGCCATTTGTGTAGCAATACCAACACCATCATCTGCCCCAAGTGTAGTTCCGTCGGCTGTAACCCATTTATCCTGGACCACAAGAGAGATAGGATCTGTCATCCAATTGTGGGGATGATCATTATTTTTTTCTCCCACCATATCCATATGGCTCTGCAGGACCAGCGTTTTGCGGTTTTCCATACCGGGGCTGGCGGACTTGGTTATCAGTATATTACCGATATCATCCTCTTTTGACTCAAGATTGTTCTGGTTTGCAAAATCAAGAAGGTAGGCTCTTATCCTTTCCTCATTCTTTGAAAGTCGTGGTATTTTACAAATCTCTTCAAAATATTGCCAGACAGGAACAGGTTTTAATTTGTTTTTAAAGCTCATTCTAAAGGTTAATAGATCAGAAACAGTGAACAAAAGTACTCAAAATTTTATAACCCAGAAGTATTCTTAAATATTTAATTTCTGTTTTTTACCAAGTTAATTTTGGTTATTTTTACTAACGGTTAATTCAAAAATAAAAATTTGAAGTATGGTAAAAAGAACTATAGTAGCCCTGCCGGGAGACGGAATAGGGGCGATCGTTCTCAGGCATGCCGTAAGGGTACTTGAAGCTGCAGGATTTGATGCAGAATATGTTTACGGAGATATCGGATGGGAATTCTGGTGTAAAGAGGGTAATCCCCTTCCACAAAGAACAATAGACCTTATTGAGAAACATAAGATTGCACTCTTTGGAGCGATAACATCAAAGCCGAAGGATGAAGCAAATGCTGAGCTTGATCCCTCATTACAAGGGAAAGGCTTTACCTATTCAAGCCCGATAGTCGGGCTACGGCAACATTTCAATCTCGACATCTGTGTACGTCCATGTAAATCATACAGAGGTAATCCTCTGAATTTTATAAGAAGAGGGGGAGGAAATACAATTGAAGAACCAAAGGTTGATGTTGTCATATTCCGTCAGAATACCGAAGGACTATATTCCGGTGTGGAATGGACAAACCCTCCGGAGGAGGTTTATAAGACATTTATGACACACCCCAGGTTCAGAAAAAATTTTGGGAATGTCCCTGTTGATGAAATTTCAATATCAACGAGGATATTTACCAGGAAAGCTACAGCAAGGATACTTACAGCAGCTTTTGATTATGCTGAAAAATATGGTTATAAATCAGTTACTGTATGTGAGAAACCAAATGTGATACGGGAGACCTCGGGTTTGATGTGGAAACTTGCCAGGGAGATACAACAAAATTCATTCCCGGAGATAAAGCTTCATAACACCAATATTGATGCACAGATGATGTGGCTGACAAAAAATCCGGAGGATTATGGTGTTATTGTAGCCGGTAATATGTTCGGTGATATTGTCTCTGATGCATTTGCCGGTCTTATAGGGGGGCTGGGATTTGCATGCAGTGCACAGTTCTCATCAGATGGTATTGCGGTATTTGAACCTACTCATGGATCTGCACCCAAATATTCAGAATATGACATATCAATAGTAAATCCGATTGCTATGATCGAATCTGCATGTATGATGCTTGATTATCTGGGTGAGAAAAAAGTATGCCATGTAATTCGCAAAGCTATTGCTGATGTGATTGAAGAAGGCAGAGTAAGGACCTATGACATGTTGAAGATGCATGGTAGTCCTGAGGTGATAAAAAATGGTGCGGCCTCTACCGAAGAAATGACCGATGCAATTATTGCGGCATTAAAATAAAAATATGTACGATGAATGAAACGATAAAGAAATTATGGCCGGAACTTGAATGGATCGGGGATGAGTCGCTCAGGGAGCTTACGGCAAGAACATGGGAGCTTGCTCTTGAGAGAAGCGTATTGACAGCTGAAGATCTGGAGATAATTCCTTTTACATTGTTATGTGGTCCGGATATGAAAGTAACCTTTATGGCACACAAGCGATGTGTTGTCCATGTAGCCAGAGAGAGTGGCGAAAAGATAAACCAGTTCCTTGGCAGTGAGTTGCCGGTGAACATGGATGTCCTGATCTCAGGGGCTATACTTGCTGATGTAGGGAAACTGCTCGAGTATGAACTCGATGATGACGGCAGGGCAGTCCAGGGGAAATATGGACAATACCTGCGGCATCCTTTTTCGGGAGTCTCAATAGCTGAAGAGTGCGGTATACCCCCTGAGGTATGTCATATAATAGCAGCACATGCACATGAAGGTGATCTTGTAAAGAGATCAACAGAGGCATATATTGTTCATCATGCCGATTTCATGACATTCCTTCCTTTTAAAAGCAGGTTGTCATAACATCCGGAATCTTTTTAAAGAGACTAATGATTACAGGGTATGGTTGTGACTAGCCCAGTTTCATCTTCTCTACTTCCTCTATATTTCTTTCATTTGTCACTGCCTTGGCTTCGGGGGTATACAGAAAGTCGATAAGATCCTGGTATTTATCCATTATTTTTCCCCTTACTATTTTCATTGTTGAGTTCATAAGGCCGTTTTCCTCGGTAAAGCCTTCCTGAATGATTCCTATTGCCACCGGAAGCCATCTCTGTGGAAACATCTTGCCGTATTTGCCATTGGTCCTGTATTCGTTGATCTCATTTTCCAGCAGCATTAGTACAATACGCTTCCCTTCATCAGATGCTGCAATGAGGTTTTTTTCCTCGAGATAAAGTTTTAATGACTGCTGGTTTGGCACTATCAGCGCAACGGTATATGGTTTCTGATTGTTATAAAGCATACATTGTTCGATATATTTCGACTGTTCAGTAATAGCTTCTTCAATACCTTCAGGGCTGAATTTCTCACCGTCGTCGGCAATAAGAAGGCTTTTAAAACGACCCAGCACATATAAATAACCATCTTTAGTCATATAACCCATATCTCCTGTATGTAGCCAGCCGTCTATTATGGTTTCCTGTGTCGCTGCCTCATTTTTCCAGTATCCGTGCATCACATTTCCTCCTTTGATAACTATCTCTCCTTTTTCTCCGACAGGAAGCTCATTACCATCTTCATCACATATCTTAAGTTCCATATTATTTACCAGAACACCGGAAGATCCGAGCCTGTGTTTTGCAGTGGAGTTGGATGAGATAACCGGTGAGGCTTCACTGAGTCCATATCCCTGGTACATTGGTATACCGAGAGCATAGAAGAAACGCTGAAGCTCAATATCAAGCAGTGCGCCGCCACCTATGAAATAGTCGAGCTCACCGCCGTAGGCATCTCTTATCTTGCTGAATATCAGCTTGTCATATAGATTAAGGAGTGGTTTTTTAAGCTTCTGCAGCCCTCTGCCTTTGTTCCATCCTTCTTTATTATATGAGTATGATATCTTAAGGGCATGGTTAAACAGCATTTCAGTAAGCTTACCTTTTTCCTTGATTCCTTTTTCAATATTTTTTCTGAAGTTTTTAGCAATAGCAGGTACGCTCATAAGCATATTCGGTTTGATCTCTTTCAGGCAAACCGGGAGGTTTCTGAGTGTTTCCATTGGTGTTTTTCCGGCTTTCACCGATGCAATACTGGCGCCTTTACCCATGAATGCAAAAATACCGCAGGTATGCCCGAATGAATGATCCCATGGCAGAATGAGCAGTGTTTTGTAAAATGGAGGAATATCCATTAAGCTGTAAGCCTGGTAAACATTAGTAACATAATTGCCATGTGTAAGGATAATGCCCTTAGGATCAGCTGTTGTACCTGATGTATAACAAATATTTGCGAAATCGGAAGGAGTGAGACTTTTAAGATTTGCTTCGAATTTTACCATATTATCTTTCGATTCAAGCCATTCCCTGCCTATTTTCCTTACTTCATTGAAATGTATCTCATTTGGTGCATACTCCTCCTGGGTGTCAAAGTGTATTATTTTTTCAATCGACTTACAATCCCTGATTATTTCTTTCACCTTATGTGCCTGAAGCGATGATGTTAAAATCATTTTCGATTCCGAATGATTAAGCCGGAATTTGATCTCTTCAGGATTCAATTTTGTTGAAAGGGGTACATTAAGAGCCCCGGCATACAGGATCCCCAGTTCTCCTATAACCCAGCTGTTACGTCCTTCGGATACCAGACTTAGCCTGTCGCCTTTTTTTATTCCGAGATTCATCAATCCCGCTGCAAATTCATATACCTGTTTTTTTGTCTCGCCATAAGTGGTACCTTCATACTTGTCGGCCGGTTTTTCCCACAGGTAAACATTGCTGCTGAATTTTTCGACACTCTCTTCAAAAAATTGAATTATTGATTTCATACGTATATTGTTTAATTTTCAGTACCCTAATATACGAAATCTGAAATAATATTATATTTATAACAGCTTTATTATCATTTGGATTGAGTTTCAATATTTTGTATATTTGAATTTACTCTATCAGGATTGTAGAGGCAGATATTAATAATTAAATCATTTAATATGAGACATATAACAGCATTGATACTTGTACTCATGCTGGTAGCTCTTCCAGGCTGCAAGTATTTTAAGGGTAAAAAACTGTTTGGCGGGAAAAAAGCCGATACAATGGCTGTATGGCAGGCCAGACAGGACAGCATAAGAGTGGCAGACTCAATCAGGGTGATTCAGGAACGTTTAGAGGCGATCGAAGCTGCCAGGCTCGATTCAATAAGGCGTGCTGAAGAACAGAAAGCCTGGGAACTGCAACATAAATACAATATTATTGTTGGTAGTTTTATTACCCCACAGTATGCACGGGATCATGTTGAGACATACCGTCAGAAAGGGTATGAAAACGTAAGGATAATCGAAATGGTGGGTGGCAGGTTTGAACTTGTGTCTGCCGAAGCCCATGAAAATCTGAGAACAGCGATACCACGTCTGCAATATTTTCAGGAGAATGAGGAGCTTGGAGCGTGGATATATGTACTTAGATAAAGGGTTTATTTCTTTTTCCTGAATATAGTCTCCTCCCTGTCGGGGCCAACGGAGACCATTGAGACAGGTATGCCTGTCTGCTCTTCTATAAATCCGATATATTTTTTCAGGTTTTCCGGAAGCTTGTCAAATTCCCTTATTCCTGTGATATCTTCTTTCCAGCCGGGTAATTCATGATAGACAGGTTCCAGATTTGAGTTGTTGAAGGGAATCTCCATACTTTCTTTTCCTTCGGAAATATATGATGTACATACTTTTACAGTATCAAAGCCTGACATTACATCACTCTTGGTGATAAAGAGTTGTGTTACCCCGTTTATCATTATTGCATATTTCACTGCCGGAAGGTCGAGCCATCCGCAACGTCTCGGACGTCCGGTAGTTGAGCCGAATTCATAGCCTCTTTCTCTCAGGGTGATGCCGGTTTGGTCATTAAGTTCAGTAGGGAAGGGGCCGCTGCCTACCCTCGTTGAATAAGCCTTACAGATACCGAATACCTCACCGATATTACCTGGTGCTATACCAAGACCGGTACAGGCACCTGCACTGATGGTATTTGAGGATGTTACAAAGGGGTATGAGCCAAAATCAACATCGAGCATAGTTCCCTGGGCTCCTTCGGCAAGCAGCTTTTTCCCTTCCGAAATCATTTTATTTATAAGATATTCGGTATTTGTGATCCTGAACTTTTTAAGGAGTTCTATACCTTCAAACCAGCCTTCTTCATACTCGGCAAGTTCGAAATTATGATTATAGATCTTCAGAAGAGCTATATGCCTCTTTAAATGATAGTCATATAATGTCCTGAAATCACTATGTAAAATCTCTCCCACACGTAATCCGCTGCGTGCAACTTTATCTGTATAGGCCGGTCCGATACCTTTGAGAGTTGATCCTATTTTCGTGTTTCCCTTACTTCGTTCGATAGCGGTATCCAGTATCCTGTGTCCCGGGAGAATCAGATTGGCCCTGGCTGAAATCACAATCCTTTTTGCCAGCTCATCTACCGGGGGGCCGAGATTATCTATCTCTGTCTTAAACACTGCCGGGTCAATAACAACACCATTACCTATTACATTTAACTTATCGGGGTGAAAGATGCCGGAAGGGATAAGATGCAGAATATGTTTTACATTGTTGAACTCAAGTGAATGGCCTGCGTTAGGGCCACCCTGGAAACGGGCTATAATGTCATAGCCGGGACTTATGGCATCGACTATTTTACCTTTACCCTCATCACCCCATTGAAGACCTAACAGAATGTCAATGTTCATATTATGAATATCATTTTTGAAAAAACAATCCACAAGTTACGAAAATATTCAACTTGTGTGACAGCCTGCCGGGGATTGTTAATAAAAGCATAACGTTCTACCTGAATACCTGTACCTTACTTTTTATCTGGTTCTTTTATATCCGAAACACCATAGATGTAGAGAGAATGATAGCGGGGAGTAAAGTTATGTAATTCGCAGGCCGTTTTTATTATTTCATTTATCCTGGGATCACAGAATTCCGTTACATTACCTGTTTCAATATCAATCAAATGATCATGCTGACTGCACTGGAATGCCTTCTCGTACTGAGCTATATTTTTACTAAACTGATGCCTTACAACGATATTACAGTCGAGAAGTAATTCAATGGTATTATAGAGAGTTGCCCTGCTGACCCGGTAATTCTTTTTCTTCATGAATGTAAATAGTGTATCAATATCGAAATGCCCTGATCGTGAATATATTTCATCCAGTATGGCAAATCTTTCCGGAGTCTTCCTGTACCCCTTTTTTTCAAGATATTCAGTGAAGATTTTCTTTACGGTTGTTTTAGTATTATCACTAATCATATTTAGTCTGATTTAAAATAATAGCAAAAATATGTTTTTTTCTTTTTGAAAAAACTTATGGGAGGAAATGCCGGGGTTACATGTTAAAATCTTCCACTCTCTTTACACTCTCAATGCCCTTAATATTGGATATCTTCATTATCAGATTGTTAATGTCTTTTGTGTGATGTATATACACATCAATTGTACCTGAGAATATTCCATCTTTAACTGAGAACTTAACATTTGTCATATTGACTTTCAGCTGTGATGAAATGATATTTGTTATTTCATTTATAAGGCCTATCCTGTCGATACCGGTTATACTGATCCTTGCGAGGAAAGAAACAAGTTTATGAATTGCCCATTTTACAGCAATTATCCTGTGTCCTTCGTTTGACATCAATCTGATTGCTTCAGGGCATTTTGGTTTATGAATAATTATGGAATCATCAGGAGAAAGGTAGCCTATCACTTTATCTCCCGGTATGGGATTGCAGCATTTTGCTATTTCGTATGTCTGTTCTGCATTTTCAACATTTTCACGGAGCAGGAAAGGAATGTTTTTATCGATTTTCTTCACAGGTGCTGCCGTCTCTTTTGTCTCTTTTTTTGATCCGATAAACTTCAGGTCCCAATATTTTATTACACTTTTCGATGATGTTTTCTTCAGTATTTTCTTAAGGTTGTCAAGATTTATTATACCCAATTCTATCCCCGAATAAAGCTCATCCTTATTCATTACCTCATATGCATCAAGAAGTGTCTTTAATATTTCGGCATTTGGGCTTACGCCCAGTTCTTTCAGTTTTTCTTCGAGTATTTCCATACCTTTCTGTACCCTGTTGGTCTTTTCTGTTCTTAAAGCGTTCTTTATTGCTTCTTTAGCCTTTGAGGTTCTTACAAATGAAAGCCACTCTTTTTCGGGTTTAGCGATATCAGATGTTATTATTTCCACCTGGTCTCCACTCATGAGTGTGGCACTTATAGGATTCAGCTTATAGTTGATTTTAGCTCCGATAGCCTTATTACCTATTTCTGTATGTATCTCATAGGCAAAATCGAGGGCTGATGCTCCTTTCGGCAGACTTACAAGCATCCCTTTCGGAGTAAAGACCATTATTTCGGACGAGAACAGGTTCATCTTAAATTCGTCGAGGAATTCAATGGGATCCTCCTGTGGATTCTCGAGCATGAGCCTGATTTTTTTTATCCACTTATCGAGTTCACTCTCCTGTGAATTATCACCTTTATATTTCCAGTGTGCCGCATAGCCTCTTTCAGCTATTTCATCCATTCTCTGGCTTCTTATCTGTACTTCGACCCATTTTCCTTCAGGCCCCATAACTGTAACATGCAGAGCCTCATAACCATTTGGTTTAGGCCTGCTCACCCAGTCGCGGAGACGATCCGGTTTTGGAAGATATGAATCGGTGATCATTGAATAAATGTTCCAGCATTGCGTTTTTTCCGACATGTCAGATATGGGATCAAATACTATCCTTACAGCCAGAACATCATATATCTCTTCGAAAGGAACATTTTTTGCCTGCATCTTTTTCCAGACAGAAAATATGGATTTCGGACGGCTGCTTATATCGAATTTATATCCTGCATTCGATAACTTATCAATTATGGGTAATGAGAATTTGTTGAGAAATGATATGTACTTTTTCTCACTCAACTTAAGTTTTGATGCAATCTCTTCGTATATCTGCGGCTGCCTGAATTTAAAACTGAGATCCTCGAGTTCACTTTTTATTGCAAATAATCCCAGCCGGTGAGCAAGTGGAGCATAAAGGAAAATTGTTTCACCGGCAACCTTCATTCTTTTATGCTCGGGTAAAGAATCAAGAGTTCTCATGTTATGAAGCCGGTCGGCAATCTTGATAAGGATGACCCTCATATCATCAGAAAGTGTCATCAGCATTTTCCTGAAATTCTCAGCTTGCATCGATGAAGAACTCTCCTTGTCGTAAGTGCCAGAGATCTTGGTAAGACCATCAATAAGTGATTCGATTTTCGGGCCAAAATCCCTTTTTACATTGGCGAGTGAATAGTCAGTATCTTCAACAACATCATGAAGAAGGGCTGTTGTAATGGATTTTGCACCCAGACCGATCTCCTGGTTTACTATTTTTGCAACTGCAATGGGATGTATAATATACGGTTCTCCCGATTTGCGACGCATGTTCCAGTGAGCTTCATTGGCAATCCTGAAGGCTTTGTCAATCATCTCCCTGTCACCTTTATTACCACATCTCAGAAGATTATTTACAAGTGAATCATATTCATCCTGAATATGTTTTATATCCTCCTCATCAAAAATATCCTTATTCCCCATATATATTCAAGACAACTGTTTAAGCAAATTACAAATATAATCTTATTCACAGAATTCCGGAAAGGGTTCATGAGGCGAAAAGCAAAAATTACCTTTTGGATCTGTAAACAGTTACAGTTCCGGTTTTTTTTACTTTATCACCTGATGGTTCCGTAACATCCAGAAACCATAGGAAAACTCCTTCAGGAACAGGAAAACCATTTTTATTGCCATCCCATTTTTCAGTGTGATCCCTGGTTTCGAAAACTTTATTCCTCTTAAGGTCAGTGATAAGAAGGTGATATTCTGCGGGGGTAAATGAAAAAACAGGACTGAAAAGATCGTTAATGAGATCCTCATCGGGAGTAAACAGGTTAGGTACAGTGATACGTTCATCAGCAGGTGTGCAAACTGATGATGAACAGCTTTCCCCGTATAAACTATAAGGGTTGGCTGTTTCATATGTTTTTACAAAGAAACAAATCTCCCGGTCAGTTACGTCATACATCAAATCGGAATACGGCAAAGTAAAAAGGGTATCGTATGAAGATATTGTATACTCTTCCTCATATCCTTCTCCGGTATTGACAAATAGACTATAATTATTTATCATTCCGTTCCATTCCCGGTAAGGATTCCATTTAAGAATAATGTCATTTTCATCCTTTACCAGTGAAAGTACAATATTAGAAGCTATATTCGACAGTGTTATAGCCACATCACAACTATTAACGGCAGATAGTCGGTAGTAATTTATTTCTGAAATGTCCGCCTCCGTGTCGGTATACGACAGTGATCCGGAAATATCTGTAAAGCTTTCAATTTCCTCAAATGATCCCGTTAAGCCGGTTCTCCGTTCAAGGATATAGTCACTTATCTCCGATAGGGGGTCTATAGTAAAGGATATCAGTATATTTCTTTCGGATGTCACCGTTGCATAATCAGCATTTATCCACTGAGGGGGTTTCTGCATCGTTGTATTTACAAAGGTTTTGTTTGACATGCTATAATAACCTCCTTCGAGATTTGCCCGTATTACAAAGCAATAATCTGCATCAAGAAGAAAATCTTTAAGTGAGTAACTACAGCTGTCGCCAGGTATTATTCCGGCCTCCGAATAATCTCCGTCATCAACCGAATAGAATATTGTGTAACTGTTGACCAGCCTGGGATATGACGGATAACTGTTCCATTCAAGTCCTATATTCTTATTACAAGTATCTAAGCTGGCAGTCAGAAAAATAGTATTAAGGAAATTGGACAGTGGGCTTATATTATCTGCAGTGTCAATGGCAGCTACAACGTACGAAACTGATAAATCAGAAGGTTTGAGGTTATTATGTGTGTAGTTTGTAATCAGTGGGTCGTGGATTGTATCGAGTGAATACCCTTCGTCATTTATATATTCGTAAATGACATAACCTGTAACATCAGGCGAGGAGCTGGCTGTCCATTGTATCTCAGCATAACCTGTCAGCTGATTAACGGTTACAAGCTGAAGGACAGGGGATATGGGAGGGTCGGTATCAGGCTGTCCCGAGGCTCCCGCAACAAACGAAGAGAGAAAAATTGTTATTATGTAGAGCGACTTTATCTTCATAATTTTCAGGCCTTCAAATATAATACGTTAGGGTAAAGATGTTATTATATGTTTCATCTTCATGAAGGCAGACAAACTTAAATAAAAATCTGTGAAGCAACGGTAATGTTTCTATATTTGTAGCGCTATGTTCAGGAACGGTTTTTTCAGGAAGACTCTCCATTCACGTTTTATACGCATCGATCAATCTAAGCTGATCTACCTGCTTAGTTTTGTGGTTGGGCTTTTAAGTGCATTGGCAGCTGTTATTCTGAAAAATACCATCCATTATACACACCAGGTTCTTACCAGGGGGATAACCAGTGAGTCAGGCGGTTATCTTTATCTGGCATATCCTTTGTTTGGCATGTTGCTGACACTGTTTTTTGTAAGATACCTGGTAAAGGATAATATAAGTCACGGGATAAGCAGGGTGCTGTATGCTATTTCGAGAAAGAAAAGTCAAATAAGGGTTCACAACACATGGACATCGATAGCTGCATCAACACTTACCATAGGTTTTGGGGGATCGGTTGGGGCGGAGGCGCCGATAGTACTTACAGGCTCATCCATAGGGTCAACAATAGGGAGGTTGTTCAAACTGAACTACAGGAGTATAACCCTTTTGATAGGATGTGGCGCCGCAGGTGCAATATCGGGAATATTTAAGGCACCTATTGCCGGAATCGTTTTCACTCTCGAGATACTGATGCTTGATCTTACAATTTCCTCAATAGTACCACTTCTTATTTCATCGGTAACTGCAGCTACCATAACATATTTCCTTATGGGTGACCAGGTGCTTTTCTCTTTTAACATCACCGAAGCATTCAGCATCTCGAATATACCGTGGTATCTTGTTCTCGGAATATTATCAGGATTGTTATCGGTATATTTCTCGAAGATGACAATCTTCCTTGAAAAAAGATATGAAAGAATAAAGAATGTATTTGTAAGGCTAATTGCCGGGGGTATAATACTTGGTCTTCTCATCTGGCTTTTCCCGCCGCTTTTCGGAGAAGGTTATAATACTGTAATGCTGCTTCTTGAAGGGGAAACAGAAACCGTTTTAAGCCATTCTGTTTTTGGTAATTTCTCCGATAATTATTTGATGATGATCCTATTCATGCTTTGTCTTGTGTTACTCAAGGTTTTTGCCAGCAGTTCTACAAACGGAGCTGGAGGTGTTGGTGGTATTTTTGCCCCTGTATTATTCCTGGGTGGTGTTAACGGATTCATGTTATCAAGTCTTTTTAATGAATATTTCAGTATAAACCTTCCGGATAACAGGTTTGTACTGGCAGGAATGGCTGGATTGATGGCCGGTGTTATGCATGCTCCTCTTACTGCCATCTTCCTCATAGCTGAGATAACGGGAGGATATGATTTGCTGATACCTCTTATTATTACTTCGACGGTGGCCTACATGACGACACGGAGTTTCGAACGCCACTCTATTTATCATGTACAGCTTGCCCGCAAAGGGGAGTTAATAACACATGATAAGGATAAGGCAGTACTTGCTTTTATGGACTGGAAAAAGGAAATTGAAACTGACCTCCACACAATCAGGGGAGATGCCACTCTTGGAGATCTTGTAAGTGAGATATCGAAATCAAACCGTAACATCTTCCCTGTGGTTGATGAATACAATATCCTTGAGGGAGTTGTATTACTGGATGAGGTGAGGGAGATAATGTTTAACCATGAATTATATGACACAACCTATGTAAGGGATCTGATGACCATGCCTCCATCTTATATTGATAAAAGTGAGAGTCTTGAAGAAGTTATGGAAACATTCCGGAAGACAGGTGCATGGAATCTGCCTGTTCTTGACAATGGTTATTATGTTGGATTTATCTCAAAATCAAGAATATATACGACTTATCGTGAATTGCTGGTACAATTCACAGAAGAATAATAAATAAATTTAACCTGTTATGGAAAGAGACACTTTGGTTTTTGATCTTATTGAGAAAGAGCGTCAGCGGCAACTTAACGGCATAGAGCTCATTGCTTCAGAGAATTTTGTGAGTCCCCAGGTCCTTGAATCTATGGGATCGGTAATGACAAACAAATATGCCGAGGGTTATCCTGGCCGCAGGTATTATGGCGGCTGTGAGGTGGTGGATGAAACAGAACAGCTGGCTATTGACCGGCTCAGAAAGCTTTTCGATGCTGAATATGCAAATGTACAACCCCATTCGGGTGCCCAGGCAAATATGGCTGTCTTTCTAACCGTTCTCAAGCCGGGCGATACTTTCATGGGATTAAATCTTTCACATGGAGGACATCTTTCTCATGGTTCACCGGTAAATTCATCCGGCATATTGTATAGGCCGGTTGCTTATGGAGTGAAAGAGGATACGGGGATTGTTGATTATGACATGATGGAAGAGTTGGCGCTTAAGGAAAAACCCGGGATGATAATCGGTGGTGCATCGGCTTACTCGCGTGAATGGGATTATGAAAGGATGCGTAAAATTGCTGATGAGATCGGGGCCATTCTAATGATCGATATGGCACATCCTGCAGGAATTATAGCTGCCGGACTGCTTAAGAATCCGCTGCAACATGCTCATATAGTGACATCTACAACACATAAAACACTCAGGGGTCCGCGTGGTGGTATAATATTGATGGGTAAAGATTTTCCTAATCCCTGGGGTATTACATCACCAAAAGGTGAGGTAAGAATGATGTCTTCATTACTTAATTCAGCAGTCTTTCCCGGTGTCCAGGGCGGACCGCTCGAACATGTCATTGCCTCCAAGGCAGTTGCCTTCGGAGAGGCCCTGCATCCTCAATTCAAACAATACCAGGAACAGGTTGTAAAAAATGCTTCAACAATGGCAAAGGCATTTATAGATAAAGGCTATAAGGTTATATCAAATGGTACGGATAATCACCTTATGCTCATCGACCTCAGGACTAAGTTTCCTGATATAACGGGGAAACAGGTTGAAAATACCCTGGTACGTGCACATATTACCCTTAATAAGAATATGGTACCATTCGACAGTCGTTCTCCGTTCCAGACCTCAGGTCTGCGTGTAGGAACACCCGCAATAACCACCAGAGGGATGAAGGAAGAACATATGGGTATTATTGTTGAGCTTATCGATGAGGTAATTAATAATATCGAGGATGAATCAGTAATATCAGCAGTAGGAGAGAAGGTTATTGATATGATGAAACCATTTCCGCTTTTCTCATAATAAAAAATAAAAGTGAAAGAAATTTTTTCTGAAGTTGATTTTTTGTAATTTTACATCAGTCCGTTGTAAGTAAATTTCAGTAATGGATAACAAGAAACTAATATTCATTGTAGATGACGACCCCTTTATTAACACTTTAGTTATTAAGAGGTTAGCTTCCGATAAATATGAGCTTGAAGCATTTGAAACAGGGGAGGATTGTATTGATGCACTAAACAAGAATCCTGATCTGGTAATCCTTGATTATCTTTTTGTAAAGGAGAATAAGGAATTCATGAATGGATCGCAGGTGCTGGATAAGATCAAGGAATTAAAACCCGATACTTCTGTTATCATGCTTTCAGGTCAGGATAAGGGTGAAGTGGTTCTGGAGCTAGCACGAAAAGGGATTGACAATTATGTCATCAAGGACAATGACCTTATTACCAACCTTCACAAGGCTATAGATGAGGTTTTCGAAAGAAGAGTCTGAGGCCTTTACCTTAGTATAAAATTATACGTTATTGTACCTTTCTGGACGGGGGGTGCATCTTCTTTTGTTTCAAACTTGGCTTTCAGTGCCGCTTCTCTGGCAACTCTCAGGAGATATTCGTCAAGAGTGCTGGAACCTTTGATGCCTGGTACAGCCTGTATTACTTTTCCTGATCTGTCGACACTTACTTCCACTACGACTCTTCCTTCACCCTGGTAGTCATATTCAGGAAGGGGTAAGCTCTGGTAACCACGTCCGCCGAGTTCATATGATATTCCGCTGTTACCTGTTCCACCTCCCTCTCCCCGGTTTTGTGAGTCGACAGAACCGGCGGGAACACCCTGGTTACCTTCGCCTCCGGCAATTCCTTCGGAAGTTGTTGTGGTTCCGGCATTTTTTGCATCCTGCAGGGCCTTCCTGGTACGATCCATTATTTCAGCCTGTCTCTGCTGTTCTGCTTCAATCCTTTTTCTCTCTATCTCTTCCTGTTCTTTACGTATTCTTTCTGCCTCCTCCTGTTCCCTTTGTATTCTCTCAGCCTCGAGCTGTTCCATTCTCTTTCTTTCAGCTTCAGGATCAACTTTCTTCACTTCGGGTGCCTCCTCATCATCCTGTGTGAGCAGTGGTTCTTCATCTGTGACAATCTCAGGTTCAGATGGTGGCGGAGGCGATGCATCTTCCTGTGTGGCTGCGGGAGATGGTTCAATAATACCCTGGCCTGTTATATCGGTTCCGAAGTTGACTATTATTCCTTCTTCATATTCGGGCGGCGGAGGTACCGAGAACCCCAATATCATACACAGTACCAGTGCAATAAGATGTATCAATATCGTACCGGTAATACCTTTCCGTCGTTCTGAAGGAAAGCTGTAAGGATCGTTATCTTGGCGTGGTTGCAATTATCAGTTTATAACTATTTGCCTGTGCTATATTCAATACCTGTACAACGCTTTCAAACGGCACTGTCTTATCCGCATGAAGCGAAATATATGTGTCGGGGTTACTTCCCAGCTTTTGCATTAATACATCTTCAAGCTCTGATAAAGTAACCGGCTGTTGTTCTACAAAATATCTCTGGTCGGCAGTTATTGAAACTGTTGTCTGTGGTTTGGCCGACGTTTGTGCACTTCCCTTGGGAAGCAGAAGCTTCAATGCTGTGGGATGTACCAATGTAGATGTTAACATAAAGAATATCAATAGGTTGAATACTACATCGGTCATTCCTGTAGAGCTGAAACTTATACTGATCTTATTTCGGTTAGAGATTGCCATTTTAACGGTTTGTTTTTGCAGGTTCATTTAAAATGTCCATGAATTCGGTGAGTGTTGCCTCAAGCCTGAATACAATCCTTTCAACCCTTACTACAAGGGTGTTATATGCAAAATAGCCCAGAATACCTATAGTAAGTCCTGCGGCAGTGGTTATCAGTGCTGTATAGATTCCACCTGAAAGCAGGGAGACCTCGATATTATTTCCGGCCTGCGACATTGCATAGAAAGATTGTACCATACCGATCACAGTTCCCAAGAAGCCAAGCATTGGTTCTGCACCGGATATTGTTGCAAGTGTCGGGAAACTTTTCTCGAGTTTTGCAATTTCAAGTTTGCCCACATTTTCGATAGCAGTATTAATATCCTGTAATGGTCTTCCGAGCCTGGATATACCCTTTTCCACCATCCTTGCAGTGGGACTGTCGGTTGACCGGCATAGGGCCAGTGCTGCTTCGATCTTTCCATCATGGATATAATCCTTGATCCTGTTCATGAAGTTATGGTCTTCCCTGGCTGCTTTTCTGATGACATAATATCTTTCAATGAAGATATATGCTGCAACAAAGGAAAGAAGTATGATAGGTATCATCATCCATCCTCCCCTGATAGCGAAATCAAGTATTGTCAGGTCTGCTGTCTCTACAGGAGCTGAAACATCCTGTAAAATGAATTGTAAATATCCCATATCCTATTTTTTATTTCGTTTTAATCAGAATGTATTTAATAAAATTCAAGTGTGAAGATATTAAAAAACGTAAAGTCAGGGCCTTCTATTATATGTGGTTAATAACAATGCTTTATTATTTATTAACCACATTACATATTGGGAGTAAAATACGGAGGTATTTATTATTGCCCGTCAGCTGTTGTATCCTCTTCTTCTTCCTTTTTCAAGTCTGATTTATTCCTTTTCCTGAAGAGGTCGGAAAACCTGTCAAAATCCTTTTTAACGAGAACTCCGAATCCCTGTGTATAATCATTTTGTCTTCCTGTGTACGGATTATTAAATCTGTTAAATACCTTGAATCTGATATTCTCTGTAAGTTTATATTCTATATCGAAATCGCCTATCAGCTGATCGGTATTATCAGTTGTTTCCCCTGGCCCTCTTACATCGAAATTCCCGTTTATTATTACTTTATCGTTAAGCAGCTGAGTTGAAAGGGCGAGTTCTACCTCGTTGGAGTTGAGGTCTTTATAGCCTGGCCTGTAAACAAATCCGATATCAAAGTCGTTACTTATCTGTGATACCCAGTTACTCAGCTGGTTAGACACCATTTCCGTGGTTGTCACGGCCATTGCGGATGTACCTGTCGTTGTAGTGGCAGTAAGAGATGATCCGTAGGAGGGATCAGAATAGAAGCTATTCATAACAAGAAGGTACAGGAATTGGCGGCTTAACTCTTCTTCGGTGGTTATGACATTCTTAAGGTATGTCCTTGTTGCCTCATCAGCCATCGGAAGGAATATGTCAAGTCCTACCACAGGATTGAAGAGATTGCCAGAAAGATTGATATGGCATTCAACAGGAATCCTTTCATCATATCTTTCATCCTGTAGAATCTCATACAGTGATGCTTTAAGTTTATATATTGCTTTTATGTCGATCTGGGCATCGTTAATATCACCGTTGAAATTTATTGTTCCTCCGTTTTCCACACTAAAGGGTTTGTTGAAAATATTACCCAGTGTAAAGAGATAATCACCATCCTCGATAACATAATCTCCTGATATCCCGAAGTCTCTTTCAGGATCCAGGCTTATATTCAGATTACCTGATCCGTGTCCTTTCATCACATCTCCTATCTTTGAATCGAATATCAGCTGTACCTCTGCATCGGGTGTTACTTCAAGATCAATACTCAGGTTTACCTTTGTGTCCATTTCAGCTTTTTCTGTTATTTTTCCCGGCAGAACCCCTGTTTCTGAAACAGTATCATGATCTATAAAAGTTATGTATGAATAATCCGAAATTGTTTCAGTTGAATTCAAGGGGATATAGAACCTCGTATTGCGATCTGTTTGTGCAGATATATCAAATGAGATTGTTGAAGTGTTGTTTTTTATTGTCGTCACACCTGTTGCAAAGACTGTTCCATAGAATAATTCATTGTCTTTGGGTCTTGTATTTAAGACCATTGTTTCGTCTGTTGTGATCATCAGGTCGGACCGGTAATCCTTAAAATAGTCATGATTAACCGAACCGTTGAGAAGGGCTATATTCCCTCTTTCGTCAAACATTTGCAGGTTTCTGAAAATGATTTTGTTCTCATCAAATCTAATTGAATCATTGAAAGTGTAACGGGTTTGCAGGTAGTCTATTTTTATTGAACCGTCATCAACCATCAGGGCACCATCAAGTACAAGTTTTCCGGGTTCACCGGAGAGTGTTACCTTACCGGTAGCGGTACCGCTGATATCTGATGCAAATACTCCAAGTAAACGGTTCAGTATATCAACCGGTAATTTATCGGCTGTTCCGTTGAGGTTTAAGCTCCTGTTAACAGGATCGTAGGCTCCGGCAAGGTCAAGCATTTTTACCCCGTTGAGGTCATTTCCGGCATCTATTATTAATAGCCTGTTATCATGATCCCAAACAGATTTTATCGACAGATCTCCGTAATTACTTTCAAGCATAGAAAAATCAGATACTTCAAGATCGCTCTCCAGCAGGGGATTTTTATAGAAATCTGTCAGAATGACATTACCGTTAAGGAAACCTTTCATTTCCAGAGGTATTTTACCTGCATTGTCCTGCCTCATGGAAAGGACACTTAAAGGTGAAATATCTATTTCGCTGAATTCAACATTTAGTGTATCGGCAGGATTCTCTGAAACAGTGCCATCAATCAAATAATGACGTTCTTTGTTGCTGATATTAAGATTGTTGACATTAACTGAGTTTGAATCTATGGCTACATACGAGTGACTGATTTTCCATAGATTATCAGCATTATAGATATTAGAAGAATCTATATCAATATAAAGAAATGGTTGACTATTTATATTATCCTTTATAATACAGCTGGCAATTACTTCGCCTCTGTTACGGATTCTTTCATTATTGTCCCAGTGAAGGTTAAAAAGCAGTGTATCCTGTTTGGAGTCGAGATTTACGGCGAATCCTTTAAGATCAGATTCACCAGGCAGATCCAGTGAAGAGCTTTTTAACCTTAAATATAATCCGGGTACAATAAGATTTCCTTCAATTGACAGATCATTAAAAGTATTGCTGCCGATACTTAGTTTTTTTGCTTCACCATTTATCTTCATAATACTGTCACTGAATATCTCACCATTCAGATAACTGTTTTCAGATATCAGCAATCCTGTTCTGAAGAAATTATTCAGCTTGTCGGTGTTTTTAAAGTTGATATTAAAGCTGAAATAATTGGGAAGGTCATCACTGTCAGGTTCAGGCATGGCAAAATGAGATGGTATTATTGCAGCCAGGGTCTGGTTGAACATTGCACCGAGGCCGCTGAAGTCGTAATACCCCAGGAGATCAGCATCAACATAGTCGGTACGCAGGCTGATTGCAGGAAGCTCATCATCAATAAATGTCTTTATTGAGAAATTATACAGCTCAAGGGTATTCCCGAATTTTTTAAGACTGGAGTTAAGCAGTTTTATTTCTCCATCAACATTATCGATATTGCTTCCTTTAATATTAGCTGTGAGAAGCATCGACAGCGATGATGTGGTATCAGCTTTATCGAAATTGAGTTTGTGAAGATCAGCATTTGCCAGGTTCAATGTAAAGTCAAATTCAGGTAGTTCTCTGTTGAAATTGAACATTCCCAGTACATCCATCCTGATGTTTTTTTCAGAGATACTGACACTGCCATCCCATGTTTTCTCGGTAAAAGAGCCGTTAAGATTAATATTACGGTATTTGTAATCATTTATTTCTATACTGTCGATCAGCCCTGACAGATCACCGGAAAAACTGTTCATAGAATATGCCACACCGTTGATATTGACGTTCATACTCAGATTTCCAATCATTTCAGGTTGTTCCAAAAGATAACCAAGGGCAATATCACTTCCCGAAATAAGACCATTCACCCTGAATCTGTTTGATTCTTCCGGTCTCATTGAGATGTCAGTTTTTAATACTCCCTGATCGGACCGGATCTTGCCATAAGTAACAAAATCGGTTGTAAAACCGGTAAAAGTACCATCGAATGAGATAGTTCCCATCATATGAACAATATCGGGAAGTACCAGGGGGCCGTTTCCCCGGATATTTACTTTTTCAATATCATTGGCACTTGACCTGAAATCATTAACACCGAAATAGATAAATGAATTATCAATATCGGGAAGCCCTGAAAAATCAAAATCACAATCGAGATATGTGCTGTCGAGGCAGGAAATTTCAATATTTCTGCCTCTTAATTCGGATACTGTACCCATAACTTTACCGGAAATCCAGAATGATTCATTTATCCTGCTGACAGAGGGAGTAAAATACTGAAGGTCGGAAATGGAAACCTCCGATCTGTCAAGTAAAATGTCGAGCCTGACATCATCTATGAAGTTCCTGAAAGATGAAGATGAGTCGACACTCAGACCTGCATGAGAGATGTTCAGGATTGTGCTGTCGCTCTCCACGAATGCAGTATTGAAGCGAATATAATTCCTCGATAATTCAGCCTCACTGTTCAGTCTTTTTACCTTGAATCCACCGGATTCGCTGAATCCCAGGTTATAAATATTAAAAGTTGTAGTATCGTTGTAAATACTAAAATCCTCAAGGATACAGTTAATATCCGAAAGATGAAGACTGTTAAAGTTTATTCCTGTTTTTTCCCCGGCACCGGCTTCATTTCTTGCGAGCAAAAATCTGCCATTGTTGATATCAATCTGACTTATATCAATTTTGGCTCTTTCTTTTTTCAGGGTGTCATTTCTTGCCCGTAGCATATCTATGTACCAACTAATATTGAGTAACCCTGATGTATCAGCTGTGAAAGCGACAAGAGGATTGTCGGCTTTTACCCTGCCGAGCCTGTAAGTCTTCTGCTTAAAATCGATTTTTCGTATGGCAGCTGTAATTTTCTGAGAATAGATCAGTGTATCATTATTTTGGTCTCTGAATAATATATCGTTTATATACAGCCTGTTAAAGAAATGAAATTCGACTTTCCCTACAGTGATTTTGGATTTTACATCTTCAGATATATGGGAGGTGATTCTTCTTACAAGCATGGTTTGAACCAATGGCACTCTAAGGATAAAATAGAACATGGTCGGGACCATAATAATTATCCCAAGGAAAATGATAAAATACTTAAATGATTTTTTAATACTTTTGACCATTTACTATTGTTAAAAAATCATAGTTCAAAATAACCTAAAATATCCCGAAAATCAAAGCTTTAATGCAGGTAACTATATTAGCCATAGAGTCTTCGTGTGATGATACTTCAGCAGCTGTGATCAGGGACGGATATGTTCTTTCAAACCTGATCGCGGGTCAGGATGTTCACCGATCATATGGGGGTGTTGTTCCTGAACTGGCATCCAGGGCTCACCAGGCAAATATTGTTCCTGTTGTTGATGAGGCTTTAAAAAAGGCAGGAACTGACAAAAAGGAAATAAGTGCAGTAGCTTTTACACGCGGACCGGGCCTCATGGGATCTCTGCTCGTAGGTGCGTCATTCGCCAAGGGATTTGCTCTTTCACTTGGTATTCCACTTATTGAGGTAAACCATTTACAGGCACATGTGCTGGCTCATTTTATCAAGGAAAAAGGGAAGGAGAAGAGTGTCCCTTCTTTTCCTTTCCTGTGCCTTCTTGTATCAGGTGGACATACCCGGATAATCATGATAAAAGATTATCTCGATATGGAAGTGTTGGGAAATACAATTGATGATGCTGCCGGAGAGGCATTTGACAAGTGTGGTAAACTGATGGGTTTTCCTTATCCTGCAGGTTCGGCAATTGACAAGCTGGCATCTGATGGAAACAAATATGCTTTTGAATTTGCAAAACCGTCAGTTAAAGACCTCGATTTCAGCTTCAGCGGATTAAAGACCAGCTTTCTGTATTTTCTTAGGGACAGGTTGAATGAGGATGCCGGTTTTATTGACAGGAATAAGGCAGATCTTTGTGCTTCACTCCAGCATACAATTGTAAGTATTCTTATTGAAAAGCTTATTAAAGCCTCTGTGCAAACGGGGATTACACAGATAGGAATTGCAGGAGGGGTATCAGCAAATTCAGGACTGCAGGAAGCAGTAAGAGCAGAAGCAAAAAACAGGGGATGGGATATCTTTATCCCGGCTGTCAGTTATACAACAGATAATGCAGCAATGATAGGTATTACAGGTTATTATAAGTACCTTGGAGGTGAGTTCACCGGTCAGGATATTGCTCCGCTGGCAAGATTATAAGCTGAAAAATATTGAAGATTTTATTTTATTTAATTAAATTGGGAGAAAATATTTTCAAATGCAGGAACTAAGGATTTCACCAGCGAAAAATTCACCGGAAATAATAATGAATCCTGAAGGCTCAATTCAGATAAGCGGGCGTTCAATACATGAAAATGTAGCTGATTTCTTTGCTCCTGTAGAGAAATGGATAGAATCGTATGTTGAAGAACCGGCTGAATTAACCAAAGTTGATATGAACCTTGAATATTTCAACAGTGCAAGTGCCAAGGTGTTCATACATCTGTTGGAAATGCTGAAAAAAGTCGCTCTTAAAAATGGCAGGTGTGTTTATAACTGGTATTATGAAGAGGGCGACGAGGATATCCTTGAAAGGGGAGAATACTTTTCGGTAATCCTCAAGGTGCCTTTCAACTTCATCAAGATAAGTGAATCTTTCTGAAAAACAGAAATACAGGAACTCCGATCACAAGAAAGATTAACCCTATTCCCATATGTAAAGGTCTGTTTATAGTAATATTGATTACAAACCATATTGTAATAGATATAAATATTAATGGAGTTACCGGATACCCGAATGTTTTATAAGGTCTGTCAACATGCTTCATCTTTTTTCTGAAGATAAATATCCCTGCGGCTGCCAGCGCAAAAAATATCCACTCAACAGAAACAGTATAAGTAATCAGGTTTTCTACAGTACCCCAGAAAAGCAACAACAGTATTGCCCATACCGACTGAAGGATTATTGCATAATATGGGGTTTTGAATTTTGAATGTACTTTAGCTATACTTTTAAAGAAAAGGCCATCTGAAGCCATGGCATAATAGATCCGCGGGGTTGACAGGGTATATATTCCCATAGTCCCGAAAGTACTTATTGCTATTATCCCTGCAACAAGCTTGCCTCCAAAGGGGAGTATTGTGCTGACAGCATCGGCAGCCACCTTCTGTGATGTAACAATATCATCTACAGGAAGAAGCATCATATAACCTGTATTGACAAGGAGGTATATTATTGTTACTATCAGTGCCCCGGTTATCATGGCAATGGGAACATTCCTTTCAGGATTCTTTGTTTCTCCTGCAAGGTATGAGGCATGCTGCCAGCCTCCGTAGGAAAAAAGTACACCGGTAAGGGCGACACCGAATGCTGAGAGACCCGACCCGGAGGAGGTAGTGAAAGTGACTGGCCTGAAAGAATATTCAGTATCTCCGAAAATAAGCCCGACAAGTATGATTATCAGTATACCGGCTATCTTTAGTCCTGTGAAAATATTGGAAAATATTTCACCGAATTTTGCCCTCAGTACATTCAGTATCATCACAACCACAATAGCTGTGATACTTGTTAACATCATACCGGATTCATTCATTGGAATGATGGAGCTCAGATAATATGAAAATGCAAGTGAAAGAACAGCTATCGACCCCGATGTGATTATTATGAGGTAAGCCCAGCCGTAAAGAAATCCCAGCCAGCCTCCGTATGCTTCCCTAAGGAATACATATATTCCACCTGCATGCGGGAAAAGAGCTCCCAGTTCACCGAAAGTGAGAGCTCCTGTCAGGGCTATTAGTCCGCCCAGAGCCCATACCAGCAGAATAAGACCCGACGAAGGTATTAATCCGGCAATCTGTGAAGGTGTAACGAAGATCCCCGACCCAATACATGAGCCGATGGCTACCATTATCAATCCGTACAGGGTAAGCTCTTTGGCGAGTTTTGTCATCTACTGCCGGGTTTTTGAAAAGATGGTTATTTTATTACTGATAGGCAAGTATAATGTTTTTTTCCCTGCCGGCACCTTTTATCCATATTTTATTACTGTATACCTCAACAAGCGACCATGCAGTCGTTTCCTCACTCTCAACCATACCTCTGAGGGTAACACAGTGTATCAGATTAAAGTTACCGTAATTACCTTCATGATTGTGTCCGCTGAACCATGCTATTATGTTATGATGGTTTTCGAGAACAGAAAGTACATCCTTGTAATTGAGCAGGTTATGCATATTTTCCGGCCATACGGGGAAATGGCAGGATATAAATACTTTTTCATTTGCCGATCCAGCCTCGCTGAGCTCTTTATCGAGCCATGAAAGTTGTTCAGCACTTATTCCTCCGTTCCAGTCAATGGCATTTATACTACCTTCTGCTTTTAAACCGGCAATATATTCCTCAGCTGTTTTTATTGACCTTCTGTTACCTAATCCGTATGTACTCACTTCATTTCCATTGAGAACAATAAACCTGAAACCTTTATGTACAAATGAGTAATAACCTTCCTTTTCAGGAAGAGGTACAGGGAGGCGTCTTTTATATTTTCTGTCTACTGAAAAATCATGATTACCCAGGCAGTGCCATGTTTTGAGTCCTGACGAATCAATTACATCCAATACAGGTTTAAAGGACTCATAATCCTGGTCAATAAGGTCTCCAAGATTAATGACAAAATCTGCGCGACTGTCTTTCAGTGATTGCATGGCGCTTCTCAACCTGGGGAGTGATTTATTGTAAAATCTTGAACCAGAAGGTTCGCAGTTGCAATAATGAACATCAGTAATTATTCCGAAAGAAAAGAGTGGTTCCTGACCCTGATCATCAGTGCAGGAATCCCTGTTTATATCTGCATCCGGCATGGCAAGGTTAATTAGGGCAGCAATTATCAATAGTTTCATACAGTATAATTAGCTATTAGTCTTAAAGGTAGTAAAAAAAGTAAGGATGTCTCAAAAGACTAAGGAGACACCCTCACAATATGCTCTTATAAGATTATTTATTCGACAGTAGGATCGTTTACTACTCCCATAAAAATAATGGAATTGGTTGTCGTTTCCCTTATTATATAGATGAAAGGATGATCTGCGTTAAATACCATAGGTGTTGGATTTGCTGATGTTAATTCTATTATGACAACCGTGGCGGCAGCAGCCTCCGTACCTTCCTCATTGGTTTCAATGAATGCCTGGTGAATGACATCCTCAATATTCAGGGCTCTATCTGCGATATTCGTGAAATCAGCACCCGCATAAAATGCAATACCCATTCCCATATCAGAAAGGATATCCTTCAGTTTCTTCTTAAAGCCGTACTTGAATCTGGGTAAGTACAGATCAACCTCTGTCTCCTGTGCCTGGCTTATCCAGTTGCTAAAGGAGCTTTCTGTAACTAATGGTAATATCCTGTTAATCCCTTCATAATCGTCAGGCAGTATTATATCCATTACGAAATTACCCTGTCCGTAGGGAAGTTCTGCCAGTGTAAAGTTATCACCCCGGTAAACAGGAAAATTAGTATTCTGGCTCATCATAGGGACTTCAACAGTCACATCATTGTTTGTGTAAAAGTTTTTCTGATCTGTATCACTTTCATCAAACTGGTACTTCCACATTCCCTTAAAGTATATTGCATTTATGAGCAGCATAACAACATCCGGTTCCAGTTTATCTAACATATCTTTTATAAGTCCGTTAGTATTATCCTCAATCCACTGGTTAACAATTTCATGTGCTTCCGGATCATTTATGTCGAACTGTTTGGATTCTGCATCGTAATATGTTTCAAGAATATCAATAAAGGCTTCTTTTACGGGAAAACCTTCCCTGGTCCAGACCGAGTTGGCAATCGTCATAAGGACCCGTTTATCGACCGACAGAAGGGCTTCAGTAAGTTTTTGATACGAACTATTAATCTCTTCCGGTGTTATTCCGCTGACCCTCAGTGCCTTTAGCATGGAATCGCGTGTTGCGCCATTGGCTCCGTTAAGTGTCATTGAAAGGGCATATGAAATGCTCAGAGGAGAGATCATTATATTTTCCGGCTCTTCACTATTCTCAACCACCTTTCTAAAAATATCAAAAGCAAAAGAATTCCCTGATTCTATCAGGGCAATCTGATCGGAAGTAAGGTCTATTAATACCGGTTCTTCAGGCAGATTTTCATCCGGTTCCTTCTCACATGTTACTAGGAAAGGGGGAATCAGAAGAAGAACCAGGACGGTAGTTACAATTCTATTTTTCATGGCTATAACAGTAAGTTAGAAATATATCCGAATAACCTGTATCGGTAAACGATTAGGTTTATTCTTAAACAGCCCAAAAAACGTGCCACACTGTAGTATTTTCAGACCTGTTTTTTATGTTTCCTGATTGATTCGATATATGCTTTCAGAAAAATAAGTGATACGACAACAAACACAATTCCTACTATCAGAAGCAGCAGAAAAGTAAAAAAAGATGGTTGTTCAGGCTTTGGAAGTGGATGGAGTACCCTGTAAATGTATCCGGCAACCGTATAAATAAGCATGGTTATTGACAGGATAAGGCCGAAAATGATTGTTGTCCCGTCAAATATCCTTGTGGTCCTGTAAAATTCCGATTTCTTAAATCTGACATATGATGCATGGGAGTATGCACGTGCCCGTTGCCTTGTTTTGTCCTGCCGGTATTTTCTCCAGTTTTCCATTGCCTGACGATAGGCTTCTTCATCTTTTAATATTTTATTATGATTGCGGATAAGAAAATCATAAGCTTCCGTGACAAGTATAAATTTGTCTCGTGCATCAGGTGAATGATTGATATCGGGATGATACTGACGTGCTTTTCTCCTGTAAGCTTTCTTTATGTCGTTGAAAGAAGAGTTTAGAGGCAAATCCAGAACCTGGTAATACTCCGATAGTCTCATTTATGAGGCGAGAAAATAATATGACAAATGTAGTTAATTATTTTACTATACCCGTAAATCCCATGAAGGCAAGCGCAAGTATTCCTGCAGTGATAAGTGAAACAGGTACACCTTTCATTGCTTTGGGAACATTAACCAGTTCAAGCTGTTCCCTGATACCGGCGAGAATTACAAGTGCCAGTCCGAATCCTATTGCATTGGCAGCAGCAAATACTGTACCTTCCAGGAGATTATAGTCTTTCTTGATGATAAGGATTGCAACACCGAGAACAGCACAGTTGGTAGTTATTAAGGGGAGGAAGATACCAAGTGCCTGGTAGAGAGGCTGACTGATCTTTTTCAGAATTATCTCAACCATCTGTACAAGGGATGCGATAACCAGAATGAAGGTTATTGTCTGCATAAACCCGATACCCAGTTTATCAAGAATGTATACCTGGATCAGGTATGTGACTATTGATGCCAGGACCATTACAAATGTTACTGCTCCAGACATGCCTATTGCTGTATTGACCTTGTTTGAGACTCCCAGAAAAGGACAAATACCCAGGAACTGGGCCAGTACTATATTGTTGATCAGTACTGCGGATATTATTATCAAGATATATTCCATTTCAGTGTCTTTTTATGTTTTTCTTACCCGGTTTATGAATCCGATCATATATCCCAGTGCTATAAATGCTCCCGGTGCAAGGATAAACACCAGAACCCCGTCACCACTAATGAATTTATAGCCAAACAGGGCTCCGCTTCCGAGTATTTCGCGTATGGCTCCGAGGATTCCGAGAGCCATTGTGAAACCCAGTCCCATTCCCAGACCGTCAATAACCGAAGAGAGTAATGTGTTTTTACTGGCAAAAGCTTCAGCACGGCCCAGAACAATACAGTTTACAACTATCAGTGGAATGAATATTCCCAGGGTTTCATACAATACAGGTGCATAGGCCTGCATAACAAGATCGACAATAGTGACGAATGAGGCAATGACTATAATATAGGCAGGGATCCTGACTTTACTGGGGATCACATCCGAAAGCAGGGAAATGACTGTATTTGATCCCAGCAGGACAAATGTTGTTGCCAGTCCCATGCCGAGGCCATTAAATGCCGAAGATGTTGTAGCAAGGGCAGGACAGCAGCCCAATACCAGGACTAAAAGCGGGTTTTCCCTGAAGAAACCTTTTGTAAAATTTTGTAGCTGATTCATTATTGACCTCCTTTCTGCAATGTGTTGTATGCACGCTGAATGGCATCACAGAATGCCCTTGAACTTATTGTGGCAGCAGTTATGGCATCCACAGGACCGCCATCCTTATCAACCGCAAGGTTGTACTCAGCCGGATTCTTATTCATGAATTGATCTTTAAATTCCGGTTCAGTCATCTTGGTTCCCAGTCCGGGTGTCTCTTTGTGTGTAAGAACAGTAATATTGATGATTGTACCGTCAGGTTTAAATCCGGCCATCATGGTTATCTCACCACTGAATCCTTCATTTGTATATGTATCTACAGCATAACCGATGAGCACAGTGTCTTTTTTGGCCGGATAGATATCGAGACTGTCACCTTCACCTGTTGGCAAGCGGAACATTTCGGCATCGGGATTATTATCAAAACCGGGGACAACCTGCCTGATAGCATCCATCCGCTTGTTAAACTGGGTCTTTTCGATGGGCCCTTTGGTAATCTCATAGATAAAACCAAGGCATGTTGATGCCCCCAATGCTACCAGGGTTAATGCCAGGACCATATTTTTGAGAGTAGATTCTTTCTTAGCCATGTTTTACCTCCTCTCCGAACCTTTTTGGTTTAATATAGGTATTCATCAATGGTACAAATGCATTCATAATAAGTATTGCAAATGACACTCCTTCAGGGTAAGCACCCCATACTCTGATAACTGTGGTTATTATGCCAATACCACAACCGTAAATCAGCATAGCTTTGGGATTCATCGGTGAGGTAACATAATCCGTAGCCATAAAAATAGCACCCAGAAGTACACCACCGGCAAGTATATGGAACAGGGGATCGGCATTTTTTTCAGGATTAATCAGCCAGAGTATTGAGGTAAAGATGGCAATAGTGCCTATAATTGATACGGGGATATGCCATGTGATGATCTTTCTTATGAGCAGCCAGGCAAATCCTATTATAAGTGCTATTGCTGCAACTTCTCCTATTGAGCCACCCATATTGCCTAAGAACATCTGTGCGGGAGTTGGTATCTGTGTCACCAGGTCGGATATTGACTCACCATTCTTAAGACCTTCCTTAATAATGGCTAGTGGTGTTGCACCCGTAACCGCATCGGTATAACCGGTGCTAAACCCTGCAGGTACAGGCCATGTGGTCATCTGTACCGGGAATGAAATAAGCATGAAGACACGTCCGACAAGGGCAGGATTGAAAGGATTGTTCCCGAGTCCGCCAAAGGTCATCTTGGCTATGCCTATTGAGATAAAACTACCTATGATAATAATATATACGGGAAGATTTGAGGGAATGTTGAAGGCCAGTAAAAGGCCTGTTACAATGGCTGATCCGTCAGTTATTGTAATTGGCTTCTTAATAATGAATTTCTGAATGAGGTATTCAAACAGAACACATGAGATTACTGATGTAGCTGTCACTATTACAGCTCCGTATCCAAAATAAAATATCGATGTAAAAAGAGCAGGCAGGAGTGCCACAATTACTCCTGTCATCAGTTTTCTTGTGGTCTCTTTCCCGTGAGTGTGGGGAGAAAGTGAAACACTTAATAAGTTGCTCATTTATTGAATTATAGTATAATTATTTTAACAATTTTTCACGGGCCATTTTTATAACCGTTGTTTTTCCCAGCCTTATATAGTCGAGCAGGGGTCTTCCTGCAGGGCATATATAGCTACAGGATCCGCATTCCATACAGTCTGTTATTCTTTCTTTCTCAGCTCTTTCAAAGAGTTCCATCTCCGAAAGGGTCATCAACAGATATGGTTCCAGGTTCAGGGGACATGCCTGTACACATTTTGCACACCTGATACATGGCATTGATTTCATCCGGCTTGATTCATCTTCCGGCAACAATACTATCCCTGAGGTACCTTTGACTACAGGAACATCTGTACTGCTGAGTGCTTTACCCATCATCGGTCCACCCGATACAATCTTGCCTGTATCATCCGGTAGACCTCCGGCGGCTTCAATAAGGTCTTTGACCGATGTTCCTATCCTCACAAAATAATTTCCCGGCTCAGGTACCGACTTACCTGTAATTGTAACAACCCTTTCAAAAAGAGGCTTGTTTTTCTGAACAGCTTCATATACGGCAAAAGCAGTTCCTACATTATGTACTACAGTATTGACATCTATCGGCAAACGGCCTGCAGGGACCTCTCTTTTGGCAAGTGCCTTGATAAGCTGTTTTTCTGCCCCTTGCGGGTATTTGACTTTCAGTCCGTAAACTTCTATTCCGGGAAATGCCTGTGCAAGATTTGTGAGATGATCTATGGCATCGGGTTTATTGCTTTCAATTCCTATCATCGCTTTATTGACGCTGAGGGCTTTCATCAGTATCGTTACACCAATAAGGATCTCTTCACCTCTTTCGAGCATCAGGCGATGGTCAGAAGTAAGATATGGTTCACACTCAACCCCGTTGATGATAAGATACTCACATTTTTTACCCGAGGGTACAGTAAGCTTAACATGAGAGGGGAAGGTAGCTCCTCCGAGTCCTACAATACCTGATGCCAGACACTTCTTTATAATCTCATCGGGTGTAAGCTTTATCTCTGTGACTATTTCATTACTCCTGTCAATTGTATCCACCCATTCATCTCCTTCGACATCAATAAAAACGGCTGTTTGTTTATATCCGCTAGTGTCTGTTACGGTGTCTGTTTTTATCACTTTGCCTGATACTGATGAGTGTATGTTTGATGAAACAAATCCCTTGCTCTCAGCTATCACCTGGCCTGTTTTTACACTATCACCCTTATTTACCACTATTGAAGCAGGTGTACCGATATGCTGGCTAACAGGTATTGTTACCTTAGCCGGAACAGGGAGATAACGGATCTCACTTGCTGCCGCAAGTTTATTTTCGGGTGGATGAACTCCTCCTATGGGAAATGTTTTCAATGATTTCATGTTGTTTTTACTTCGGCCTGTTCCTCAATTTTAGGTTTTTTTGGTGGAAAATTCAATTCGATAATAGAATTAGTAGGACACTCTTCGACACACTTCCTGCAGAATGTACATTTTGATGCATCGATATATGCAAGGTTATTTTCAATGGTTATTGCATCGAATTTACATACATTGAAACATTTACCACAGCCTATGCATGCCACTTTGCATGCTTTTCTTGCAGGGCCTCCCTTATCGCAGTTTGAACATGCCACATATATCTTACGGTCTTTCTTTGCTTTTTTACGGAGTTCGATAATATTTCTCGGGCATGCTTTCACACAGGCTCCACAGGCAACACATTTATCGTCAATTATTATTGGTAATCCGGTTTCATCATTCATGAACATTGCATCGAAGGTACAAGCCTTTACACAATCGCCGTAACCGAGGCAGCCGTAACTGCAATCTGTTTCTCCGCCATAGAGGCTGTGTGCAATGCGGCAATCGGGTACTCCGTCGTATTTGGTGGTATGGGGTCGATATTCAGCAGTTCCGTTACATAACAGAACCGCAACAAGAGGTTCTACAGTTAAAGCCTCCTTGCCAAGCATCTTTGCAGCTTCTTCCATAATAGTTGCACCACCTACCGGGCAATTTAAACCTTCAAATGTATCGGCTTTAACTAGGGCCTCAGCGAAATTACGGCATCCTGCAAAACCGCATGCACCGCAATTTGCTCCCGGGAGAATCGCCTGAACCTCGTCAATACGCGGATCCTCAAAAACCTTGAATTTCTGAGCAACAAAAAAGAGTATCACTGCTGCCAGCATGGCGAGCAGGCTCAGACTTATTATTGTTACAAGGATTGTGGAACTCATTAATTCAGGCTTTTAAAGTAAAAATAAATTTCCTGCTCATTCTGTTTCTGAAAACATAAAGCAAAAGGTAATATGGTATCAATACTGCCAGTGCTCCCAATCCTGCTATTAATTCAGGAACAGAAAGAGATATAAGTATTATCAGAATAGCCACCAGGAGTATCAGTGGAATTACATACCCGAACAACACAGCAGTATGTCCGGAAGATTGTTTCATCTGAACTGTGACAAAATCACCTGGTAGCACCTGATATTCACCGGGTATATCGATGGTTTTTTCTACTTTTCCCGAGAGTGAGCATATTCCTTCAGCATGGCATCCCGAGCACGCTGCAGAAGATATGATGCTCACTGTAACAGATTCATTATCTGATTTCTGTACAATACCTTCGTGTTCGATAGTGTCAAATCTCTCAGACATAGTTTGCGGTACTCAGAAAACAAAAAGGCAAAAGTAAAACTACTGTAAATAACTTGCTATGCTTTTTATCAGCATTTATGACGCTTTTATTATTTATAATGATTATAAATAAGCACTTTTAACTTATATTGCTCCACGACTGGTGTTTGCTGAACAGGCGCTTCAGTCCTGCTGCGAGGACAAGGTTTTTTTCATCTTCAAGTAGAGGATCATTACTGAGGATTTCTTCGGCAATCCTTCTTACATATTCGATCAGTTGTCCGTCTTTTGAAAGATCTGCGATCTTAAGGTCGAAAGGTATACCGCTTTGCATTGTTCCTTCGATATCACCGGGTCCTCTGAGTTGAAGATCTGTTTCGGCTATCTCAAAGCCGTCATTTGTTCGTATCATCACCTCTATTCTTGCAGCAGCCTCTTTTGATAGTTTCGGGGAGCTCATCAGGATACAATATGACTGATCAGCACCCCTGCCCACACGACCTCTTAACTGGTGCAGCTGTGAAAGTCCGAACCGTTCGGCACTCTCTATGACCATCACTGTGGCATTCGGAATATCAACACCCACTTCAATAACTGTTGTGGCAATCAGAAAATGTGCTTGTCCTTCCCTGAAAAGTCTCATTGATTCTTCCTTTATCGCAGGTGTCATTCTCCCGTGCACAACACTTATGCAATATTTCGGCGCGGGGAACTCCCTCGATATTGTATCCCAGCCATCTTCAAGATCCTTATAATCCATGGTCTCAGATTCCTTTATTAAAGGATATACTATATATATCTGGCGTCCTTCTGCTATTTGCTGACGCAGGAAACCAAAAACCTTGTTTCTTTCAGTATCAAAGAAATGCATTGTTTTTACGGGCATCCTTCCCGGTGGAAGCTCATTGATGACTGAAACATCAAGGTCGCCGTAAAGTGTCATTGCCAGTGTTCTCGGAATGGGAGTAGCGGTCATGACGAGTATATGAGGAGGATTAAGGCTCTTTTTCCATAGCCGGGCTCTTTGTTCCACTCCAAACCTGTGCTGTTCATCAATGATAACAAGTCCGAGATTGGCAAATTGTACATTTTCTTCGATAAGGGCATGTGTACCAATAAGTATATTCAGCGATTTATCGAGCAACGATTCGCTGATATCTTTTCTTGATGATCTTTTTGAGGAACCTGTTAAAAGCCTGACTTTTAAGTTCATGCCTTTAAGCATTAAGGTGATTGTTTCGTAATGCTGGCCTGCCAGTATCTCTGTTGGTGCCATGATGCATGCCTGGTATCCGTTATCTATGGCAATAAGCATACTCATCAGGGCAACAAGTGTCTTTCCGCTGCCCACATCACCCTGGAGAAGCCTGTTCATCTGATTCCCTGAACCAAGGTCTCTGCGGATCTCTTTAATGACTCTCTTCTGGGCTTCAGTGAGCGAAAACGGCAGATTGTTATGGTAGAAATTATTGAAATTTTCTCCGACACTTGAGAACACAAAACCCTTGAATTTTCTGGAACGCTGATTTTTGTACCTCAGCAGATTAAGCTGGATGTAAAATAGTTCTTCGAATTTAAGGCGGTATCCGGCTTTTTCTATCTCACCAGGTTCAGAAGGAAAATGTATTTTCTGGAGTGCCTGGTGCAGATTCATAAGCTTGTACTTCGAAATGATACCGGCAGGCAATGTCTCAGAAATGGTGAATTTCATCTGCCTGAATAGATTGCCCATGAGTTTGCTTATCGCCTTCGAGTTCAGGAAATGGTTCTTGAGTTTTTCAGTTGTGCTGTATTGTGCCTGAAGTGCTGAACTCATTCGTTCAGCTACCTTTGCTGATGCTTCAATCTCAGGATGGATTATGTTGATCATACCGTTGAAAACACCAGGTTTACCAAATACAATGTATTCAACTCCGGGAACATAGCTGCCTGTAATCCATTTACCTCCCTTGAACCATATGAGTTTGATGATTCCTGTATCATCACCGAAATCCGCTACCAGTCTTTTCCCTGTTCTGTGCCCTTCGGTATAATATCCTTTTATCATACCTTTTATCTGTACATATGGCAGTGAGGGATCCAGTTCTGAAATCTTGTAAAACTTTGTCCTGTCAATATATTTAAATGGGAAATAATATAGTAAATCATTAAAAGTAAATATTTTAAGTTCCTTGTTGAGCAATTCTGCCCTTTTAGGACCAACTCCTGGCAAAAATTTTATATCAGTACTGAGAAATTCGTTCATTTAATATTCCTGTTGCCTTTGAAACCCGTAATATCCGGTACTTTTTCCGTTAATTTTAAAGATGACCTAAAATACTTATTTTTGCACACCTTACCTAAAAATATATTATCTGCTGAATAATGTTTTTCCGTTTGATAAAATATATGGGTTATATTATGTTTTCGAGGCACGGGAGAGGACATGGTATTCACAGTCCTTTTGTTTTTGACCTTGTGTCAAGAGTTATGCGGAATAAAACTGACAGGGATATTGTCTTAAAGATTGAAAGTATACGAAAAAGGAATCTTTCAGACGGCAGGGTGATATCAATACAGGATCCCGGAGCCGGATCATCAAAGATGAAAGACAATTTAAGAAGAGTGTCAGATATAGTAAAATATACGGCAGTACCCGCGAAATATGGCCGGTTACTTTTTAATATGGCAGGTGAGTTTGGCAAACCCGGCATTGTAGAACTGGGTACATCACTGGGTATAAGTACATTATATCTTTCTGCTGCCTGTCCTGATTCAATGGTTTATACTGTTGAAGGATGTTCTGCCACTGCTGAAATTGCCACCGAGAATTTTAAGAGTTATGGAACAAGTAATATAACCCTCATTCAGGAATCCTTTGATACAGCAATCAATGATCTGATAGCAAAATCACTAAAACCCGGTCTGGTATTTATCGACGGTCACCACAGCAAGGAACCGACACTGAGATATTTTGAGCTTATGGCAGGCCATTGTGATAAGGGAACCGTTATCATAATAGACGATATACACAGTTCAGGTGAAATGGAAGAGGCATGGTCAATGATAAAGGAACATAAAGAGGTTACTGCCACAATAGATATCTTCAGAATGGGCCTGGTATTTTTCAGGGAGGGAATTAGCAGTTTCGACTATGTAATAAGGTATTAACAAAAATTAATATACTAAAATTTCGTATTTGACTAAATTAATCTAATTTCGGAAATTCAAATTAATAGGAAATGAATAGAGTAATTGAGATACATAATATCGTTAAAAACTACCAGATAGGAACAGTAATTGTCAGGGCATTGAGATCAGTGACCCTTAATATCAACAAGAATGAATATGTGGCAATAATGGGTCCTTCGGGGTCAGGTAAATCAACATTGATGAATCTGCTCGGTTGTCTTGATACCCCAACAAGTGGGTCCTATATACTTAACGGGACCGATGTAAGCAAAATGGATGATGACACACTTGCCGAGATACGTAATAAAGAGATAGGATTTGTTTTTCAGACATTTAACCTGCTTCCCCGGTATACAGCACTCGAAAATGTCACACTTCCGCTGATATATGCCGGTATTCAAAAGGCAGAACGTGAACAATTGGCTATAGAAACAATGGAGCACGTGGGTCTTGGTGACAGGATGACACATAAGCCGAATGAGCTTTCCGGCGGACAGAGACAGCGTGTCGCAATAGCCAGGGCACTGGTCAATAATCCTTCAATAATATTGGCAGATGAGCCTACAGGAAACCTCGACAGTAAGACCTCTATTGATATTATGGGGCTTCTCGATGATATACACAGGAATGGCAATACTGTTATTGTCGTTACCCATGAGGAAGATATAGCAAGACACGCAGCCCGCATTATACGGCTTTTTGACGGCGAAGTAGCAGAGGATGTACCAAACGAAAAATATAAACCGGCCTGATATATCTGTCAGATGAAAATATATACCCGTACAGGTGATGATGGAACCACTTCATTGGCAGGTGGTGAGCGAGTGCCCAAAGACCACATTCGTGTTGAAGCATATGGTACGGTTGATGAACTTATCTCATGGATAGGCCTGCTGGCAGATCATCGTGAAAATTATGTCCGTAAAGAATTTCTTAAATATATACAGGATCAATTGATGAGGATTGCAGCAACAATTGCTTCTGATCCTGTTAAAGCAGAAAAGGATAAATATCTTCCGGAACCCGATTGTGTCAGAAAGATAGAAAATGAAATTGACAAGACTGAAGCAGGCCTCGAATCTCTCGATAGTTTCATAATACCTGGTGGGAATATACTGGTTTCATATTGCCATATAGCCAGATGTGTCTGCCGCAGGGCGGAAAGGAGAGTAATAGAAGCCGGCAAAAAAGAAATAATTCCCGAATTAATCATCATATTCCTGAACCGCTTATCAGATTATCTCTATGTATTAAGCAGGAAACTCAATTTAGACCTTGATAATGAGGAGATTAGGTGGTCGATCTGATATGTTTAAAATCTTTTGAAAAGCGGTTGTTTTTTATATAAAAAAATTTATATTTGCAAACCTTAAAAAAACTAAAATATATTAGTATAATATGTATTGGACGCTTGAACTGGCATCGAAACTTGAAGATGCTCCATGGCCGGCTACTAAGGATGAGTTGATAGATTTTGCAATCAGGTCAGGTGCTCCAATGGAAGTTATAGAGAACTTGCAAGAGATTGAGGATGAGGGGGATATATATGAAAGCATTGAAGATATATGGCCCGATTATCCAAGCAAGGACGACTTTTTTTTCAACGAAGACGAATATTAAGAGCTACTTAAATATATCAGATATTTGTTTAGGTCTCAGGCCATCATACCAGCTGAAACCTTCAAGACGCGGATTATCACCTGGGAGTTGTGAAGGAGGATCTATAACCCCTTCAGGTTCCTGATGCTCAAATATCTCAGTAATCTTTCCATCTTCAACAAATATTTCAATATTTGAACATACGGCTCTGTTGACACCTACCAGTTCTTCATTGTCAATCAGATAATATATTGATTCTCCATTGCCGGTAATTACTATCCTGTATAGTTCATTATCTTCAAAATAACCTGTTAGTGATCTTCCTTTTATCTGGTTATATCGCATCGTATCTACCTGGCTGGTAACAAATGCCATATTGTAAAGCTCCAGCCGGTCTGCCTTACGGTTTTTTGTGAAAACAGCCATTGAATCGGATGTTAACTGGTTTTCCTCTGACCATAAAATCGGATCTGTATATAACCTTATTACAGAATCTCTGAAAGAGTAGGAGAGAGAATCACATTTTGCCTGCATGTCTTTGCTGAAAACACGGCATTTATAATATGCCTTCATAGTCCTGAAACCTGAACCCGATGTATCAACAACAGATGTAAGGGCGCTTATAGTGTCAGCATGTAAAAAGAGTGAATCTTCATCAGAAACCTGGATAAAAACAGCACTATCGGTTACCATGAATCTTTCAGGTTTTTTATAATACCAGGCATAATGTCCCTTTACAATAAGATTATCAGTTGTATCAGTGATACTTATATTTCCGAAAGATTCGCCAAACCCCGTATTGTCTTCATAATAAAGAGAATCTCCTTTAATGATTTGCTGCTTATTATCTATAAGGGCATTTTCCCAGATACTTGTTATGTCGTTCCTGGTATCGTACCATCCTTTTTCACAATACAGGTAGAGGCTATCACCAACCAATTCTGAAGGACCTGTAAAAAGAGCAGTTTCTGATTCAGTATTATAATCCATAGTATCTGCTGTCATAATATAATCGGGATTGACAATTTTCACACTGTCCTTGAAATGATAGAGACTCTCCGAGGCATAATAGATACCAATCCTGCTTGTGAGTGTATTATCTCCGTTAATTATCCTGCCGTAATTGTTATAATGGGCAATGTCGGTAACAAAATCATATGTAACAGCGGTAGTGAACAGATGTGTCTCTTTATCAATTAGTTCGACATCACCCTCCACAAAGGCAAATTCAGTTTCCCCGTCGTAGAAAAGGTAATTTCCGTAAAGATGTAATGTATCGCCCTGTTGTATATGAATGTTACCGAATGCTTTTACCTGGTTTACATCCTGGTAGTAATAGGCACTGTCGCAATTCATCAACACATCTTCATGTTTAAGGGAGACATTGCCCAGAAGTTGTTGCAGGTCTTTGTCAATTGTCTCGTCAACCTGCCAGAGATCGGCATGCAGTATCTCAATTTTTTTGCTTTTCTTTTTCTGAGGTTCGCTATCCTGGGATACGGCGGCGGAAGTTATTGCCACGCACAGCAGAAATGAAAAGATATACTTATAAGATCCTGAATGCCATATAGATTTCATTTCAGCCATCCTTCTTTCAGAAAATCACAGGATTTGAACTCATCACTGATTTTAATATAAGTGCTTTCAATTTTCTCATCTATCCATTCTTTATATGCTTTTGAGCGTTCCTGGTTCAGTGCGGCTGACCAAAGGATTTCGTAGTCATCCTTCAGGTTGGCTCTGTGTGCAGGAATTTCATTGTCGAGCCGTACGATTCTGAATACCACATTCCCGTCTTCATCTGTTGTTCTGAAAGCCTCAGATATCTCGCCCTGTTTCATGTCTCTGACTTTCACATACATTTCTGGATTAAGTTCATCAAGAGTAAACCATGTGATCCTTTCAGAGGGATTGTTACTTACCAGCTTCCCTCCGTTTATTTTGCTGTCTTTGTGGCTTGAATACAGTTTTGCTGCCAGTTCGAAGCTCATACTGTCTTTTCTGATTAGATTGGCGAGACTGTCGAGTGCATTTACTGCCTTTATGGTCTGTTCCGGTTTTACCTTGGGTTTGATTAGGATATGCCGTGTATTTACCATGTCACCTTTGCGGTCGATCAGCTGGATAATATGGAATCCGTATCTTGTTTCGACAATTCTCGACACTGTATTTTTTGTGAGGCTGAATGCTGCATCGGCATAGGGTTTTTCAAGTGCACCCCTCACGGTATAGCCCAGTTCGCCTCCGTTCCTGGCAGTGCCGGGATCTTCAGAATATAGTGTTGCAAGAACTGTGAAACTCTTACCGGCCAGAATCTCACTTCTGATATCAAGTAGCTTCTGCCGTGCTTCAGCTTTATTCTCTTCTTTACCGGGAGGGTCGAGCTGTATAATACTTAACTGTACTTTTGCCGGTATTACAGGAAGGCTGTCTTTTGGTATATCAGAATAGAATTTTTTCAATTGATTTGGTGTCACGGTGACGTCTGCAGCAATATTCGACTGTACTTCCCTGATAATTTCCTGCTCAATCAGGGCCTTACGGATATCTCTCCGTATTTCAACCATACTCTTCCCGAAATACTGTTCAAGGGCTTCTTCACTGCCGGCACTCTGTATAGCACTGTTTATATTCATGTTGATTTCATTTTCAACCATGTCGGGTGTAACTTCTATACTGTCGATCCTGGCCTGGTCGAGAAAAAGACGTGAAACGAGCAGTTCATTAAGTACCGTACATCGTTGCTGATCAATAGGTGACCTGTCACCATTTCTTTTTAAATCTATAACAAGTGTTTCTATATCAGACAGGTAGACCACTTCGTCTCCTGCTATTGCCGCTACAGATTCAACCAATACCTGTGCATTAATGGATGATAATCCGGAAAAAAATATCCCCGCCAGTATCACAATTAATCCCTTGCCCTTTGTCATCATTTCAGTTATTAAATATTGTAAAACCATTTTCTTTAAGTGCATCATTATAGATTCCGTTTTCCAGAGTCTGAATAAAATCAAGCCTCCGGTTATTCCAGATGATCCTTTTAATATCATCCCTCACATATTCAAATGGAGCCAATGTAGATCTTAGTTTGTAGTCTCTGATTTTTATAAAGTATATATACGTGGAATCTCTTGTTTCGTAAAAAGTTATTCTTCGCAGGAAATTTTCCTCATTTGAAATATTATCAGGTAATTCTACAGAAAGTCTGTTGAATGGAACCCATTTCTCATTGAAATCATCGAATTTATCGGCAAACTGGTAACAGATGGTTTCAAGTTGTTGAAGATCATTCTGTTCATTTGACCGTGCGAGATTCCTTATACTGTAAATATCGGGTGTTTCCACCGGAAGCTTGATAAAAAGTGCCTTGATAATATTTGAGCCCAGATTAAAGCTTTCCTGGTTGGCTGAGTAATAACTTTCCAGTTCTGCTTCAGTAATAGTAGTATCCATTTTTTCGAGCATCATTTGTCTCTGGTATTGATAAATCACCAGGTCTGTCCTTGTTTTTTCAAGTTGACTGTCTATTTCTTCCCTGAGTTCAGGAGAGAGATTTTCGACGGCTTTCTGGTATAGAAACTGGTTCCTGGCCCACTTGTTGATATAATCATGTATTATACCTGCACTATCAATAGCTGTTGTTTCTTCGGTAACCAGCTGTGGTATCTGATCAAGATATAGATAAGTATCTCCTGCACGTGCAACAGCCACACGGTTTGGATCACGCCTGGAATTGATACATCCGGTGCATATTATTACAGTAGAGATGATTATAAGATATCTATTCATTATTAACTGCTTTTTTGATCTCCAGGAAAACCTGATCATCAACACTAACGTTGTATTTACTCTTTAATTGCATTATCCATTCCGACTCAAGATAGTCCTGGTAGCCCATGAGCATATCACCAGCAACTGCCTCAAAAGGTAATGGTTTCTTTTCAATTACACTTCTTATCACTACGATGGAAGGAAAACCGTTTATGGAACACTTATGTGCTCCTTTAACCCATTTAAGCCTGTCAAGATCCGGGTTGTCTCCTGTATACCACTCTCCCTGAGTGATTACCAGTGTTGAGTCGGTATACTTTTCCAGTATCAGTTTGTCACAATCACTTTTACGTGAATATCTCCTGTAGGCTGAGTAAAACTTTCTTTCATTACCAGGACCTTTCAATGTATATATTTTAGCATCTATTCCTTTCCTTGAAAGGTTTTCATGTTTATGTTGCTCATAATAATTCATTAGTCCTGTACTATCTTCGGACACCCTGTTCCAGACCCTTCTGCCTGATATTTCAAAAAGAAGTATCCCATCGTGAAACTCTTTCATCAGATAGCGAAAATCGGTATGTTTATTTTCCAGGATTGAGTTTTCATATTTCAGTATCTGATCTGACACACACATTTCCATTGCTTCATTCACAAATGTAACAGGATCGTCAGTAATAATCATTAATCCCCTTTTTTCAATATATCCGGCAAAATCCCTGGTTGTAAAATATTGATTGGCAAATGAATACAGATTGCCTGAAGGTATATGTGCCCTGTTATATTTTGCCTGGCCTCTGATAATGAGTGTATCGGTATTATTTACGAACCATCTGTAGGCCTGTTGATTTATTTTGAAATTATATTCTTGTTTAAGTTTATTGACGAATGATTCTTTACTCAATGAGTTAAGGTGTGATTGATTCATCCTGCTTTCAAGATATGATCTGGTCTGTTCAAAAGAGCCATGCGGCTTTTTGTCAAGTAGTTTTATGATGTGCCAGCCGTATGGAGTACGTACCGGTTTTGTATACGAACCTGTATCAGGTATAGAGAAGGCCGCTTCAGTAAACTCGGTTATAATTTCACCGGCTCCAAACCAGTTCATTTTTCCTCCGACAGCAGCTGATTCCTTATGATCGGAGTATTTACGGGCCAGTTCACTGAAAGATGCACCATTCTGAAGTTCGCTGTAAATCATTTTTATTGATTCCTCGGCTTTTTGAGCTTCTTTTTCCTCGATACCGGGAGGGGCTGCTTTCATTATATGTGCAACAAGAATTTTCCCCCGTGCTTCTCTTTTATCTGTTACCTGTATTATATGGTAACCGAATGGTGTACGTACAGGATCTGAGATTCTTCCTGTTTTCAGATTATATACAGCATCTTCAAAAGGGGTTATCATCTGGAAAACAGTAAAATAACCAAGGTTGCCACCATTTATTTTTACAGAGGGGTCGTCTGAAGTAGCTCGTGCCACCTGTTCAAACGACTCCCCGGAATTGATCCTTTCCTTTATTTCAGCGGCTTTTTTCCATGCATTAAGTGTATCCTGCGGATTAACCGTTGAAGGACAACTTATCAATATATGGCGAGCCTTTATTTCGTTAAGCGACCGCTGATATGTTTCCCGTAATAGCTTTTCCTTCACATTGCTGTCAGTAAGATAATTTTGTGCCAGTTGGTTTCTGTAACCGTTGAATTCATTCCGGAATGCTTTTGTGGTGTCGAGTCCTTCACTCATGGCATCAGCTACCTTTAGTTTAAAATTAATGTATTGCTGCAGGTAATCGTCAATATTTGAAGGAGTTCCTGCTACTTTACTCTTATTATACATTCTGATGAATTCTCCGGCAGATACATTTTCTTCTGCCACAGTCATAAGTATTTTATCTGAAAGATCCTGTGTCAGACAGATGACAGGTAACATAAAAACCAACAGTGACAATACTGCTTTCATCAAACGGGCTTGAAACCGGTTGTTATTCAATACTCTTTCTGCTATAATTCGGGGATTCCCTTGTTATTGACACATCATGTGGGTGACTTTCAATGATACCGGAGTTTGTTATTCTGACAAATTTTGCATTTTTTTTCAGGGAGCTGATGTCTTTTGCACCGATATACCCCATTCCTGCTCTCAAACCTCCGGTCATCTGGTATATCACCTCAGCGAGGGTTCCTTTATATGGTACCCTGGCAGCAATACCTTCAGGGACCAGTTTCTGTATGTCGTCTTCAATATCCTGGAAGTATCTGTCTTTTGAGCCTTGCTGCATGGCTTCAATTGATCCCATACCCCTGTATGATTTGAACTTGCGGCCGCTAAAGATTATTGTTTCACCCGGCGATTCTTCAACTCCGGCAAAAAGTGATCCTGCCATTATTGAATCGGCACCGGCTGCCAGTGCTTTAATGATATCACCTGAGTATCTGATTCCGCCATCAGCTATTATCGGTATTCCCGATGCTTCGGCTGCCTTGTAAACATTGTATATAGCTGACAGCTGGGGAATACCAACACCGGCAATTACTCTTGTAGTGCATATAGAGCCGGGACCAATACCTACCTTAAGGGCATCAGCTCCTTCGCTTATAAGTTTTTTTGCAGCTTCATCAGTTCCGATATTTCCTACCACTACCTGTGTGTCAGAGTGATTCTTTTTGATATCTTTCAATATCCTGATTACATTCTTTGTATGTGCATGAGCAGTATCGATGACGATAGCATCAACACTCGATCCTATAAGGGCGGTCACTCTTTCAGCAGTATCAGCAGCAATACCTACTGCTCCGGCTACCCTTAAACGTCCCTTATCATCCTTGCATGAAAGAGGACGGTCTTTTGTTTTTGTGATATCCTTATATGTAATAAGCCCTACCAGTTTCCCGGCGTCATCGATCATCGGGAGTTTTTCTATCTTGTGTTTCCTCATGATCCCGGCTGCTTCGTCGAGGTTTGTCTCATGGTTTGTTGTAACAAGTTTTTTTGTCATCACCTCGGTAATCTTACGCTTACGGTTACTTTCAAACCTGAGGTCTCTGTTGGTAACAATACCCCGTAATATTCTGTCCTTGTCGATTACCGGTATCCCGCCTATCCCGTATTCATGCATAAGGCTTATTGCTTCAGCTACAGTAGCATTAAGACCTATCGTAATAGGGTCAAATATCATTACATTCTCAGCCCTCTTTACCCGCCTGACCTGTGCAGCCTGCCGTTCAATGGTCATATTCTTGTGGATAACACCTATCCCTCCTTCCCTTGCAATGGCTATCGCCAGATCATCCTCTGTAACAGTATCCATTGCTGCCGAGACAATAGGTGTGTTGAGCCTGATATCCCTGGTAAACATTGAACTCAGATCTACTTCACGCGGAAGGACCTCTGAATAGGAGGGAATAAGTAGTACATCATCGAATGTTAATCCCTCATAAAGTATTTTATCTTTGGCAAATGATGACATCGGACAGGAGTTTAAGTTTTGCAGCGCAAATTACGAAAAATAAACAACTCATAAAATATTCATTCAGCCCATGAACATAAAAAATTGAATTTCAATTGTATTTTTGTATAAGTCATCTGTTGTGAAAAAATGAATATAGAACCTTACAGACAGTTACTGACAAAATACTGGGGATACACATCTTTCCGTCCGCTGCAGGAGGAAGTGATAAGATCAATAGCAGAAGGAAAGGATACTCTCGGATTAATGCCCACAGGAGGGGGCAAATCAATAACATTCCAGGTGCCGGCACTGGTTAAGGAAGGTATCTGCCTTGTTATTACCCCGTTGATTGCACTTATGAAAGACCAGGTTAACAGGCTTAATTCACTTGAGATCAAGTCGTTGGCAATTCACTCTGGAATGTCCCCCGAAGAGATTGATATAGCTCTCGAAAACAGCATATATGGCGATTATAAATTTCTCTATATTTCTCCCGAGAGGATTTCAACGAGGATATTCCAGACGAGGCTTTCACGCCTGAACCTTAATCTTGTAGCCGTAGATGAAGCACATTGTATATCGCAGTGGGGCTACGATTTCAGACCTTCATACCTGAAAATAGCATCCATAAGGGAGATGATCTCTGAAAAAGTTCCTTTTCTTGCCCTGACTGCTACAGCAACACCTCTTGTCATTGATGATATCCTGGAGAAGCTTGCTTTCAGGGAGAAAAATGTACTGAAAACAAGTTTTAAAAGAAAAAATATTTCTTACCTGGTAAGGAGAGTGGAGGATAAGGGTGATTATATTGTCAAGACTCTTCAAAAAATGAAGGGCTGTGGTATTGTATATGTAAGAAGCAGAAAAAGAAGTAAGGAAATCGCTGAGCTGCTTGTATCAAACGGTATAAGTGCCGATTTTTATCATGCCGGTCTTCCGACCGAACTTAGAGATAAGAAACAAGATGCATGGACAACCGGTGAAACACGTATCATAGTCGCCACCAATGCTTTTGGAATGGGGATAGATAAGGCTGAAGTCAGATTTGTAATTCACTGGGATATACCTGAATCGATCGAAGATTATTACCAGGAATCAGGAAGAGCCGGGCGGGATAATAAACCAGCCTATGCTGTACTTCTCTATTCACCTTCCGACAAGAAACGCCTGGAAGATTCTGTGAAAAGAAAATTTCCCCCTGTAGAAAAAATCAAGGATGTATATGAGGCTTTGTGCAATTACCTGCAGGTACCACAAGGCTCAGGAAAAGATAATGTTTTTGACTTCAACCTATATGATTTTGTTTCAAAATACCGTCTTCCTGTTATTGAAACATATAACAGCCTGAATTTCCTGCAGAGAGAGGGTTATATAGAATTCACAGAAGAGATAAATAACCCTTCAAGGGTTCATTTTATTGTAGGCCGCGACGATCTCTACAAATTCCAGGTAGCTAATGAGTCATTTGATGCATTTATAAAACTGCTGTTACGGTCTTATACAGGTATGTTTTCAGAATTTGTGGCCATTAATGAGGAAAAACTGGCAAAACTATCTGCTTTATCGAGAGATGCAGTATACAGGTTTCTGGTAAAACTCTCCACACTTAAGATAATCAGGTATATTCCGGGCAAGAAAACGGCATTGGTCATCTTTACGGAAGAACGTCTTGAAAGAAAAGCCCTGAAGATCTCACCGGGCAATTACCTGCATGTGAAGGAAAAACATCTGATAAGGCTTAACAAGATGATTGATTATGCCGACTATAATACAAGATGCAGGTCGGTGATGCTTCTTGATTATTTCGGGGAAGATTCCGACAGGTGCGGTATATGCGATGTTTGCCGGAAAAGGAATGAACTTGATCTCAGTAAATATGAATTTGACAATATACTTGATGAGATAAAAGACGTATTGTCTGAACAAAAATGTGACGCCCAAAAACTTGTAGACCTTATCAAGTATCCTGAAGAAAAAGTAGTGAAGGTGCTTCGATGGCTACTCGACCATAATAAAATCATAATGGATGACAAACATCTCCTCTCATGGAATCAACCTGATCTATTTTCACGATAAATATCTATTTTTGCAGTCTGAAGAAAAATGACATGGAGAAGAAAACAGATCCTGTATATTCACGTAACGTTGTGGAATTCGTGGCTGTGGCCAATGAATATTGCAAGTATGCAGAGCATGCAGGAGAACTGAAAGGTGATGAGATGCTCAGGATATTACAACGCCTGTTGCCCCTCCTGTATCTTAAAGCTTCATTGCTGCCGGAACTGGAACCATTCTTCAAGGATGAAAACGAAAAGTTCGTTACTGAATCCGATTGGTTCAGAATAAATGATGCATTTAAAAACCTTTTCGGGACAGCAAACGATTATCTGGAACTTTATGATGAGAAATACATCGAATCAGAAACACCGGTTCCTTCAAGTCTGGCTGAGAATATGGCCGATATTTATCAGGATTTGAAAGACTTTCTTCTTCTGTATCAAACAGGAACACAGGAGGTTATGAATGATGCAGTATGGGAGTGCAGATTGAATTTTGAAAATATATGGGGACAAAAGCTGGTAAATGCCCTGAAAGCAATTCATAAATTCATATATTCCGGAAAAGAAGTTGAAAAGGTTGATGATGACGAAGATATATCCGGTGACAATATAGATACATCAGAGTGGTTCATTTCAAAAAGACAGAAGGAGTTCAGGGGGGATGATGAAGAATAATTATCGTGAGACCATTTCGGCAGAAGAGATTGTAAATTATGAATTATCGTGGTTTAAAGGCGAAATCATAGTTGTTGACAATCTGGATACTTACAGGAAAGTGATACCACGGCTTCAGGATATTAAAATTTTTGGTTTTGATACGGAAACACGTCCGTCTTTCAGAAAAGGACGAAAAAATAAGGTCTCCCTCATTCAACTCGCCACTTCCGACATGGCTTGCCTGTTCAGGATAAACAGGATAGGTATACCTCGTGAACTTGTCGATATTCTGGCTGATCCTGAGATTGTAAAAGCCGGAGTGGCAGTACATGACGATATACGGTTTCTGAAACACGTACGGCATTTTAATCCTGAAGGATTCATTGACCTTCAAAAACTGGTAAAGGAATATGGTATTCACAGCTCGGGACTCAAAAAACTGGCAGCAATAATACTGGGATTCCGTATCTCGAAAAGACAACAGGTTACTGACTGGCAGGCTCATGAGCTGTCGGAAGCACAACAGATATATGCAGCAACAGATGCTTGGGTGTGTTATGAGATATACAGGAAATTAATAGCTTAATGAAACTACTTTGATGGTACGGGCGTTCTATAGAACGTCCATATAATAATGAGTTATCGCGTACAATAAAAACATCGATCAATGCAAAGAGCTAAGATAATCCTCAAATCGGGCAAGGATCAGTCGATACGAAGATATCACCCATGGATATTTTCAGGTGCCATAAAAAAGGTATACGGTAATCCTGTTGAGGGAGATGTAGTTGATGTATATGACAACAAAGATGATTTTCTTGCCGTAGGACATTACCAGGCAGGCTCAATTGCTGTAAGAATACTTTCCTTCGCCGAAGTTGATCCTGATATGGATTTCTTCTGGGTGAGATTAAAAAGTGCCCTGAAATACAGGGAAGCAATAGGTCTTACCAGTGATCCGCAAACAAATGTATTCAGGCTGGTTAATGCTGAAGGAGACAGCATGCCAGGCCTTATCATTGATTATTACAATGGTGTGGCTGTTATGCAAATGCACTCTGTGGGTATGTACAGGATGAGAAATGAAATTACTGATATACTCAGACAATTACTGGGGGATAAGTTAACAGCCATCTTTGATAAGAGCGAAGGAACATTACCGTATAAGTCAGATATTTCAGCTGTTAATGAGTTTCTTTTTGGTGATACCGCTGCTGTTACAGTAACAGAAAACGGGTTTAGATTCAATGTTGATATAAAATCAGGCCAGAAGACGGGTTTCTATATCGATCAGAGGGAAAACAGGAAACTGATCACGGAATATTCAAAAGGGAAAAGTGTACTGAATATGTTTGGGTATACCGGAGGTTTCTCCGTATATGCAATGAAAAATGCTTTAGAAGTACATACAGTCGACAGCTCTTCTTCAGCGGTTAAACTTGCTGATGAAAATATCAGGTTGAATTATGAAGGTGACTCACGGCATAAATCATTTGATTCTGATGCATTTGAATTTATGGGCAAGATCAACAATAAATACGACCTTATAATACTGGATCCTCCTGCATTTGCAAAGCATAATAATGTTCTGGCAAATGCACTCCAGGGGTATAAGAGATTGAATATGTTGGCTATAGACCAAATAAAGCCCGAGGGGATCATATTTACTTTTTCATGTTCGCAGGTAGTGACAAGGGAGAATTTCAGAAAGTCGGTTTTTGCCGCAGCTGCGAATACAGGAAGAAAAGTAAAGATACTCCACCAGATGTGTCAGCCGGCGGACCATCCTGTGAATATTTATCATCCTGAGGGTGAGTATCTGAAGGGGTTGGTTCTTTATGTTGAATAAAAGATAGTCGAAAGGAATTGATTTATAGGGTTTTATGTATATCTAAATAAAAGAAGATGACTCTGATAAAAAACATAGAACTTATTGCAAAAAAACTTGACCTGCAGGGTTGGCAGGTCGAGAACACAATACGACTGCTCGATGATGGAGCTACAATTCCGTTTATAAGCAGGTACAGAAAAGAGATGACAGGCAGCCTTGATGAGGTACAGCTGCTTCATATAAAAAATGAGTTTAACAGGCTTAAGGAGCTTGATATACGGCGGGAGAGTGTTATAAAATCTATCGGGGAGCAGGAGAAGATGACGCCTGAACTGCGACAGAAGATAGAGGAAGCAGCAACGATGGCTGAACTTGAAGACATCTATCTTCCTTACCGGCCAAAACGCAGAACACGTGCAACGGTGGCCAGGGAAAAGGGGCTTGAGCCGCTGGCTGAAATTATCTTTAAACAGCAGGAGCCTGACCCACTACTCAAAGCAGGGGAGTATATCACGGATGAAGTGCCCGCAGCTGAGGATGCTATAGCGGGAGCATGCGACATTATTGCCGAATGGATAAGTGAAGATGAAGCGGCAAGGAAAAGACTGAGACGTTTGTTTGCTAAAGAGGCAGTTATTTATTCCAGGGTTATCAAAGGCAAGGAGACCGATGGGAATAAATTCAGTGACTATTTTAACTGGTCCGAGCCTCTTGGTAGATGTCCCTCACACCGGCTTCTTGCTATGCGAAGGGGTGAAGAGGAGGGTTTCCTTAAGCTTTCAATTGAACCTGATGAGACACATGCCCTTGAGATCCTTGAAGCACAGTACATAAAAGGGAAAAATGAGTCGTCGGCACTTGTTGGGAAAGCTGTTGGAGATAGTTGGAAACGGTTACTCTCTTCATCTATGGAGACCGAATTCAGGAATATCTCCAAAGAAAAGGCAGATCAGGATGCCATAAAAGTATTTGCTGATAACCTGCGCCAGCTGCTGCTGGCTTCACCTCTGGGCGAAAAGAATATTCTGGCCATAGATCCGGGATTCAGAACCGGCTGTAAGGTCGTATGTCTCGACAGGCAGGGGAACCTTTTGCATAATGAGACCATCTATCCGCATCCGCCTAAGAATCAGACAGCACTGTCGGTAAAAAAGCTGCTGTCGCTGGTAAATGCGTATAAGATTGAAGCAATAGCAATTGGTAACGGTACTGCAAGCCGTGAGACAGAAGATTTTATCAAATGGGTAAGGTTTGATAAAGACATACAGGTATTTGTTGTCAATGAAGCGGGTGCTTCAGTTTATTCTGCATCCAAAATTGCCAGGGAGGAATTTCCCGATTATGATGTTACAGTGAGGGGTGCAGTGTCTATTGGCCGCCGTCTTATGGATCCTCTTGCCGAACTTGTTAAAATAGATCCTAAATCAATAGGAGTGGGGCAGTATCAGCATGATGTTGACCAGGGGAAATTGCAGGAAGCACTCGACGATGTTGTCATGAGCTGTGTAAATGCCGTAGGTGTTGAGGTAAATACCGCAAGTAAGCACCTTCTGACATACGTATCAGGTCTTGGTCCGCAACTGGCCGGTAATATTATAGAATACAGGATGAAAAACGGTCCTTTCAGATCGAGGATGGAATTACAGAAGGTGAAGAGAATGGGATCCTTGGCTTTCGAGCAGAGTGCCGGCTTCCTTCGGATAAAAAATGCCGGAAATCCTCTCGATAGCAGTGCCGTACATCCTGAAAGCTACCATGTTGTTGAAAAGATGGCTAAAGACTTGAGTTGCGATGTAAAAGATCTCATAGGTAACGAAGATAAGCGGAAAGAGATAATCCTTGAGAAATATGTTACTCCTGACACAGGGATGCCCACATTGAAAGATATTATTGCTGAGCTTGCAAAGCCCGGCCGTGATCCGAGGTCAAAGATAAAAGAGTTTCACTTCGCAGATATCCATGAGATGGAAGACCTCGTTCCCGGAATGGTGGTTCCGGGAATTGTGACAAATATCACAAAATTCGGTGCATTTGTTGATATCGGCATTCACCAGGACGGGCTGGTACATATTTCAAATCTGAGCAATACCTTTGTAAAAGATCCTTCAACAGTAGTAAAGATAAACCAGCATGTTATGGTTAAGGTGCTCTCAGTTGATATTGACAGGAGACGTATACAGCTGTCGATGAAGGATGCAGGAACGGAATAACAATGCTGGGGGTGTCAGAACGGTCTCATTCCGGATTCTGCACGTGATCTCATTTCAGGTTTCCTCGGCAGTTTCTGATCTCTCATAGCTGCATGGTATGCTAATGATGCAGTTATTATAGCATTGATCTGAAGATCACTCATCACCAGTCTTTCATAGGTATCCATTACTGTATGGTAAGTACGGCCATATTCTATGGCATCCTGTATGAACTGGAATGCCGGAAGGCCAAACCTGTCGAACGAGAGGTGATCGGTACCACTTGTATTCCTGATAGTTATTGTAGAGCATCCAAGGCTTTCGAATGGTTTCAGCCACTCTTCAAATATTGGTCTTACCATTTCATTCTGCTGCAGGTAAATACCTCTGTAACGGCCTGATCCGTTATCCATATTGAAATAAACTGCAAATTTGTCAAAACCGGGTTTATTCTCATTTGTTTCAGGATCCACAAGATATTTCTCGGCATAACCGCGCGATCCATGAAGTCCCTGTTCTTCGCCGCCCCAGAGTGCAACCCTTATTGTTCTGCGTGGAGCTACATTGAGAGCTTTAAGGATACGAAGTGCTTCCATCATCACTATACAACCTGATGCATTATCAGCTCCTCCGGTACCACCGTGCCATGAATCAAAATGTGCACCGAGGAGTACCACTTCATCTTTGAGGGCTTTATCAGTACCGGGTATCTCTCCAATAACATTGTAAACCTGTGGAGCATCAATGAATTTATTTTGTATTTCAATTTCCATTTCTACCGGTACATCTTCACGGATCAGTCTTTCCATCCTGCCATGAGCTTCCATTGTCAGGTTAAGCTCAGGTATCGGCTCAGGGTCGCCTGAAGTATAGCTTGCACCGTTTGACCTGGGAATATTATATGTTCCTGAACTGTTAAGTATGACTGCGACTCCTTCACTTTGCATAAGTTCAGTTATCTTTGTCATTAGTTGTCTGCGAGCAATCATGGCTACAATGTCATAAGGCATTCTGCGTCGTCCACCTGAAAGCCGCTCTGACTCAAGAGCTTTAAGTTCTTCATCAGTAAGTCTGCTGGCCAGTGGTTCATAACTGATTTCATATGTAGAAGAAGAAGGAATCAATACTATTTTATCTTTAAGGGTTCCTTTGTATTTATCGAGATCTTTCTCTGTATTCACTTCCACTATTACTACTTCACCTTTTATAAGTCCGTTTGTACTGCCTGTCCATGCAACAGGATTGCAGGCAAAATTAGCATAGTATGGGGCTGTCATTGCCGCATAAGTCTTCAGGTTATCCCAGCCGCCACGATCGAAATCCCTTACTGCATCAATCTTTACATATTGGAAACCAAGCTCTTCCATCTTTCCTTTAGCCCATTCAGCACCACGGGTAAAACCAGTGGAACCTGTTAGTCTGGGACCCAGGTAATCCGTCATCCAGAATGCGATATCTTCAACCTTTGAATTATTCATTCCCTCCTGCTTGATCTTGTAGACCATCTCCAGGTCTACCTTTTCCGTTTGGGCAATGATCCATGATGTCATTGCAACCAACAGACACAAACTGATAATTGCTTTTCTCATTTTGAATATTTTTTTATTTAACTGACTGTGTTCTTTTGAAAGGAATAAAAATAAGAAAATAATAATTACAGGTATACCTGTTAACCAAAGGATTTAAATTTATTTAACTATGCATTTCATCTAATTGAAAATCTTTATAGTTTTATCTTTATACTTTTATCTTTTATCTTTTTCTTAAATGATCTATCCTGAGAATTTTGAAACCAAGATAGGATTCGACCATATAAGAGCCCTTCTTAAAGAGTTATGCTTAAGCCCGATGGGTAGTGATATGGTCAATAATATAAGGTTTGGCGATAGTTTTGAGCATATAAGGGAAAAACTATCATCAACATATGAATTCCAGCAGCTTCTGCAGTTCGAAGATAATTTTCCGTCAGATAATTATTTTGGTTTTTCAGATTGCCTTGAAAAAATAAGAATTGAAGGCACCTTTCCTGAGGTGAGAGAGATATTCGATCTGAAGAGATCGCTGGAAACGGTAAAATCGATTCTTAACTTTTTCAAAAACAGGGAGGAGGAAAAATATCCCGCCCTTCGAAAGATCTGCAGTAGCGTGATTACATATCCTTATGTACTTGATTCGATTAACAGGATAATAGACAGACATGGAGCAATAAAGGATAATGCTTCTTCTCGTTTGAAGGAAATAAGGCAGGAGCATGCTGCTAAAACTGCCCAGGTGTCGAAACGGATGAATGCTATTCTCAAACAAGCTCAGGCAGAAGGTGTTGTTGATACCGATACTGTAGCATCTGTTCGTAACGGAAGAGGGGTGATACCGGTAAGCTCATATGATAAGAGAAGGATAAAAGGTTTAATACATGATCAGTCGGCTTCAGGGAAAACAGTATTTATTGAACCTGAGGAAATAGTAGGTATCAATAATGATATCATTGAGCTGGAATATGAAGAAAAAAGGGAAATAGTAAAAATACTGATACAGTTTGCAGATAATATAAGGCCATATATCGATGAGCTTCTAGTATCCAATGATTTCCTGGGGCATATTGATTTTCTGAGGGCAAAGGCACTATTTGGCAATTATCACAAGTCTATAGTACCGGTTATTTCAGAAGATCCCATGATCGCCTGGAAAGAGGCAGTACATCCGCTGCTATCAAGAGCCTTTGAAAAACTGCCCGGGAGGAAAGTTGTCCCTCTTAATATACAGCTCGACAACAAGAACAGGATACTTGTTATTTCAGGTCCGAATGCCGGAGGTAAGTCAGTATGTCTGAAAACTGTCGGACTGCTTCAGTATATGGTACAATGCGGACTTACAATACCGGTCGGGGAGGGTTCCGAAACAGGCATCTTCAAAGATATCCTTATCGACATAGGTGATGAACAAAGTATTGAAAATGATTTGAGTACATACAGTTCTCATCTTATTAACATGAAGCACTTCCTGAAAAACAGCGGTGAGCTTAGTCTGGTACTTATTGATGAATTCGGTACAGGAACCGAGCCTATGCTGGGGGGCTCAATAGCTGAAGCAATATTGGGTGAGATGAACAGGAAAAGAGTATTCGGTGTACTGACAACTCATTATACCAACCTGAAACATTATGCGTCGTTGACAGATGGTATAATTAATGGAGCTATGGCTTTCGACAACCATCATATGCAGCCCCTGTTTCACCTCGATATAGGTAAACCCGGTAGTTCCTTTGCCTTTGAAATAGGCAGGAAGATAGGTCTACCTGAAGAGATATTAAATGATGCATCACGTAAAGCAGGGGTAGAGAATATTGAATATGACAGGCATCTGAAGGATATTGCCCGTGATAAGAGGTACTGGGAGAAAAAACGACAAAATATAAGGCAACATGAGAAGAGGCTTGAGAAATTGATTGAGGAATATGAGAAAGAGCTTTCGGGTGTAAAGTCAGTCAGTAAAGAGATAATTGCCAAAGCGAAAGATGAGGCGCAGAACCTGCTTAAAGAATCAAACCGTATTATCGAGAATACTATACGCCAGATTAAAGAGTCACAGGCAGAAAAGGGAAAAACCAGGGATATCAGAAAACAACTGGAGCAGTTCAGGGATAATGTTGCCGGGAAGCCGGAGATAAAGGAATCTGAAGCAGAGAAGAGAGTGGAAGCAATGGCGAAGAAGGTAAAAAAGTATAAACCGAAGGAAAACAATATAACAAACAAAGAACAGGAATCCAAGGAAAAACCGATAGGGGTTGGTGATGCTGTAAGAATGATCGATACTATGGCTGCAGGAGAAGTACTTGAAATAAAAGGTAAGATGGTACTTGTAGAATCAGGCAGTTACAGATTTCAGGTTTCACTGGAGAGAATTGAAAGGATTAGCAGGGCAGAATTGCGAAAGATACGGAAATCGGGTAAGGTTATCCGGGAAGCAAATCCTGTTTTGTCGCAGAGAAAGCTTAATTTCAAACCTGAAATAGATATAAGGGGAGTAAGAGGTGATGAGGCAATAAAAAGGGTTTGTGATCTTATTGATGATGCAGTGATGGTACAGCATAGAAACCTCAGGATCCTTCATGGTAAGGGAAACGGGATACTGCGACAGCTGGTACGCGATTACCTTGCCACTGTTGATGTTGTTGGTTCGTTCCGTGATGAACATGTCGATATGGGGGGGGCAGGTATTACCGTCGTAGAGTTGGACTTCTGATCCGGCAGCCTGTTATCCGAATTTATAGTATTTCCTTACGGCTTTAATAATATTCCAGCTGCACTTCAGTCCTTCATCGAAGACAACCAGGTCACCTTTGCCGAATCTTACCGGATCACCATTTTCGGGTGTTACAATAACTTCTCCTTCAATAATATAGCATGTTTCCTTCTCGTCATACGACCATGGGAATTCAGATACCTCTTTTTCCCATATCGGCCATGACCTGATATTCATATCCTTTATCTTTTCTTCTGAGGGTGTTTCTACATGTATCATAAATCATAACTTTTAAGACAATGCAAATTAATTAAAATATCACCAAATAAAGAGGGCGTCTCAAAAATTTGAGACACCCTCTTAACAAAATACTCTTTACTTTTTTTGAATAGTGGCAGTAAGCTGCCGCTGTCTGATTAATTTAGTCTTATGGTGCCGTATGAAGAATCAACCAATACTTTTGACGAAGGCGATTCATCGGATCCGACGATACCTGTCGTTTCGGTTTTATTATTTTCGACAATACGCCTGGAATATTTAAAGTTGTCGTCATTGAATTTCAGTCCTCCGTATGATACCTTGCCATCAAGTTCATAACTTGCAGACTCGTCAATTCCGATTTTAACACCGGTATATCGTGAGTTTACTTCTATGGATTCGAATCCGGCAGGTACCCTGTCAATATTTATGCCGCTATAGCTGCCATCGAATTTGAATTTTTTCGCCAGCGATCCTATGTTAAGGTCTGTATATCCGGTATTGATAACAAGGTTATTTATATTTTCAATTTTGAAATTATCATATTTGGCTTCGGCCACAATTGAGCTTGTTGTACCATATCTGTGTTTTGAATATTTACTGTCGATAACCAAGGCCTGGCTTTTTTCAATAGACATGTTTCCGCAGTATCTTACTTCGATATTCATCCAGCCTGCTTCTTCTATAGAGGCATTGCCATATGCCAGGTAAAGTGTGTTCAGGGGTTTTACATTCTCACGAGAAAATATTGAGGCGGTAAGGTTTCCATATTTTATATTGATGTTTACCAATCCGTCCAGATTATCAAGTTCAGTGTTTCCATATTTATTTGCAAGTGTCAGATTCAGCCATTCCGGCATTTGGACATTATAATCGATAGTAAATTTTCTGCTATCGCCGCTCCATCCTGTGAATTTAAACCTATCACTGATTACTGTTTTTGCCGAGATAACATCATCTCCTTCAGAAAATTGGACATCAATATAGCTTAACAGCTGTTCTGCCTTGTCCTTGTTAGGATACCGGACGGTAACCTTAACATCTATTATCACCTGATCGTTTTCGGAAGTAAGAACGATTATATCGCCATACCTGTTATCGAGATCAAGTGTCATATCCTTCTGTGCTGTGTACTCCTCATGAAATTCCTTTGAAACCTCATTCTGGGCAAATAAACCCAATGGCAGGAGAAGAAATGTACTTAAGAGGAGTATTCCTGGTTTATATACTGACTTTTTCATCGTTATTTGTATTAAAAGTTTCATCCCTTATAGTTTTCAATTGATTTATTATGAAGTTCATTACTTCGATTTTTGTCTGGTAATGTTCAATCATGGCATTTATAATTCTTTCATCATCAGGATTTGCTTTAAGGTCTTGCTGAAGCTGGATATATACTGAATCCATATTTTCCAGTTCTTTGGTGAGCATATCTTTCTGTTCGGTATTGTTTATAAAGTCGATAGATTTGATTTCGCTCTCCATAAGATTTACCTGGTATAGATAATAGTTTTCCACTTCCCTGTATTGAGGGGAAACATCACCAAGGGCCATCCTGTTTCTGTCGGGTCTCAGGAAATGATCCCATGTCCACAGTGAAGAGAGTGTTACCAGCAATGTAACAACTGCTGCTTTGAGCAGGTAGGGGACAATACTCCTTTTTACGGCGACTTTCCCGAACCTCATTCCAAGCTTCATGTTAAAACGTTCCAGGTGACCATCCGAAGGCTCCTTGTCTTCGAAAAAGTCCCTATTGCTCCTGATTATTTCTTCAATTGTTTTCATTCCCTGTATTTTTTCATTTCTTCCTTAATTCACTAATAAGTTTTTGTTTTGCTCTTGAAAGTTGTGATCGTGATGTGCTGCTTGAAATTGACAGTATTTCAGCTATTTCGTCATGATCGTAACCTTCAAGAAGGTAGAGTGAAAGGATGACCCTGTAACCGTCAGGTAATCTTTCAATGGCTTCTTTAACCTCTTCTACCTTAACATCCAGTTCCTCATAATTGGTCACATTATCATTTTCAACCTCTTTTATTCCGATATGTGATTCAATATCTTCAAAGACCGCTTTTCTTTTTCCCAGGGCATCGAGTGACCTGTTTATCACTATTTTTTTGAGCCAGGCTCCGAAACTCACTGTTCCTGAGTATGTGTTAATCTTTTCAAAGGCCGACAGGAAAGATTCCTGCATTATGTCTTCTGCTTCCATCGTGTCATTCACTATCCTCAGGCTCGTGTTATACATGGCTTTGTAGTATAACTTGTAAATTTGAAACTGTGCCTTTTGGTCTCCGAGCTTGCAACCATCCAGAAGATCCTGGTGCAAGTTCCTGAATGCCGCTTCTACTTTTGCCATCTTTATATAAAGACTAGTTTTAATATTAGATGCTGCACCCACTTTTATCTTTCTTATCAGTTTCTGATCAAAAGACGTGGGTGAAAAATTAATGATGCACTCAATTTAAGAATTTTTTCACTTTGACAGAGCAAAATGCAAATATAATACCCTGTGTGACCTCTCCTGTGCGGTAATCGAACTCTGATCCGAAAAGGCTGTGGGGAATGGAAAACACTATAAGTAAAATAATTGCTGCCAATGCTATGTAAAAGGGTCTTTTCTTTTTCCGGTTCATAATGACTGCCAAAATCCAGAAAATTGTAACAATAAGTGTCTTATTATCTGTAAGGTCCCAGCCAAAAGGCACTCCTGTCCAAAAGTCACCGAAGGCAATTTTTTGTACAAGGGGACCGAGAATCATGCCTCCGGCAATTAACAGTATCAGCGTCAATGTTCCGTATTTTTTATATTCAGGAATATTTGTAACACTCATAAGACCTGCTACTGTTGAAAAAAGCATTGCCGTAAACATAACAAGTACATGAGGCAGTAGTATATACCATGGGACTCCTTCTTTAAATCTAATTATAAGTGGAGCTATGGTCTGTGTACCCGTTTTGTCAGTCAGTTCAATGTAATATTGTAATTTTCCTGCCGGGGGTTGAGGAGGTACATCAGCAAAAAAACCTCTTTCCACGGTTATTTTAAAGATCTTATTCATAACAAATGACTGTACAGGATATTCTTTATAACTAAAGCAGGAAGCCTGGTAATCATCTGATGTTTTATATCTTTTATAGAATAATACTGCTTTTATTGATGTATCATTAATACCCAGTTTAACCTCAGGTCTTTCATTAAGACCGATACTTCTTACAAGCTTGAGGTCATATAATGAATCGTTAAGTGTAACCTTTACCTTTTTGGGATATGTCGGACCGGTCTTCCTCTGGTAGTAGGCAGCAGCAATGGTAATTAAAAAAGCCAATAGCCAAAGAATGGTTTTTTTCATATTACTGATCACTGGTTACTTGTTGTCCCCCCACCCCCCCAATTCAGGGGCAGTCCCGCTTCAGCGGGATGGGGCTTTTTATTCAAACAACTTAAACGCTTCCTTAATAAGTGTTATTGCCTCCCTCAGTTGATTCTTGGTTATGACAAGGGGAGGAGCAAAACGTATTATATGTTGGTGTGTTGGTTTTGCTATGACACCTTTATCCTTCATGGCAAGACATACATCCCAGGCTGTTTTTCCTTCTTTGGGTCTGATGACAACGGCATTAAGAAGGCCTTTACCGCGAACAATTTCGATCATATCCGATTTTATGCCACGAAATTCTTCACGAAAGATTCTTCCCAGCAGTTCTGCATTTTCTGCCAGTTTCTCTTCTTTGATCACTTCAAGTGCTGCCATTGCAACTTTGCCGGCGAGAGGATTACCTCCGAATGTTGAACCATGCTCACCGGGTTTAATTGTCAGCATGATATCGTCGTCAGCCAGTACGGCAGATATTGGCATTACACCTCCTGAAAGGGCTTTTCCCAGGATCAGTATATCGGGACGAACATTTTCATGTTCACAGGCTAAAAGCTTGCCTGTCCTTGCCAGACCTGTCTGTACTTCATCTGCAATGAAGAGAACATTATGTTTTTTGCACAGTTCATACGATTTTTTCAGATACCCTTCATCCGGGACGAATACCCCGGCTTCACCCTGTATTGGCTCAACCAGGAATCCTGCAACATCAGGATCCTTAAGAGCTTCTTCAAGAGCATCGAGGTCATTATAGGGTATAATGATGAAACCAGGTGTAAAGGGACCATAGTCATTTCTTGCATCAGGATCAGTCGACATTGATACAATAGTTATGGTACGGCCATGGAAATTGCCTTCACAGCAAATGATTTTTGCATTATCCTGTTTAATACCTTTTTTCTTGTATGCCCATTTGCGGCATAGTTTTAAAGCTGTTTCATCAGCTTCCGCACCTGAATTCATCGGAAGCACCTTATCGTATCCGAAATATTTTGTAATATACTCTTCATATTCACCAAGCACTGAATTATAAAATGCCCTTGATGTAAGTGTAAGCCTCTTTGCCTGTTCCTTCAATGCCCTTATTATCTTAGGATGACAATGTCCCTGATTCACCGCAGAATAGGCTGACAGAAAATCAAAATACCTCTTTCCTTCGACGTCCCAAACATACGGACCTTCTCCTCTTTCAAGAACCACGGGAAGTGGATGGTAATTATGTGCACCATATTTATCTTCCCGGTCAATATAATCTTGCGTCTTCATCCTATTGATTATTAATTAGTTGTGCTTTTGATATAATAAGTCACAATTTTACTAAAGGTTTTTGTTATTTCCAAAAAAGACTTGCACGACCGGCACGACTTTATTCTTTAAGCATATCCGGTCTGAGCTTCTTTGTTATTTCTTCAGCTTTTTCGTGTCGCCATTGATCAATCTTTGCTGCATGGCCTGAAAGAAGAATCTCCGGTACTTTCCATCCTTTGAAATCAGCAGGTCTGGTATATACCGGAGGTGCAAGGAGTCCATCCTGGAATGAATCGGAGAGGGCAGATTGTTCGTCGGATATTGCTCCCGGTATCAGTCTGACAACTGCATCGATGATGATTGCAGCAGGTAATTCGCCTCCTGAAAGCACATAATCACCGATTGATATTTCCCTGGTTATAAGATGATCCCTTATACGCTGGTCTATACCTTTATAATGACCGGCCAATATTATTATATTGTTAAGCATGGAGAATGTGTTGGCCGTTTTCTGGGTAAATCTTTCACCATCAGGTGATGTATAGATTATTTCATCATAATGCCGTTCATCCTTTAGTTCTTGAATTGCTTTATACACCGGCTCTATCATCAGAACCATGCCTGCACCACCTCCAAAGGCATAATCATCCACGGTCTTGTATTTATCGGTAGTAAAATCCCTGAGGTTGATAATATTTATTTCAACAAGACCTTTTTCTCTTGCTCTTTTAACAATGGAGTTATTTAAAGGACTATCAAGTATTTCGGGACATACCGTCAATATATCAATTCTCATGTGAAATGTTTTTGTAAAGGTAATAAATATGGCACAACGGTGCAACGGCACAGAGGCACAGAGGTACATAGGTACAGAGGTTCAGCGACGATTATTAAGCAGGATACAATGGGGGGAAAATTATTTAAATTTCCATTGACCTTATAGTTTTTCTACATCCCCTGGGGTCATTTACCTGATCTGTAGACTACTTTCCCGCCAACAATCGTATAATCCACCCTTGTTTTCATTATTTCCGATTCGGGAATAGTCAGCAGGTCTTTGTCAACAATCACAATATCGGCAAGATAGCCTTCTTTTATCATTCCTTTTCTATCCTCCATGAATTGGGCATATGCTGAGCCAAAGGTATAATATTTTATTGCTTCTTCCATTGTGATCTTTTGTTCGGGAAACCATCCTTCGCCTTCTTCCCCTGGGCGGTCTTTTCTCGTTACTGCAGCATAGAGACCTTCCATAGGATTAAGTGGCTCAACCTGGTAATCTGTTCCAAAGGCAAGTATTGAACCTGCGTCGATAAGCGATCGCCATGCATATGCCCCTTTGGCTCTCTCTGTTCCTATTCTTTTTTCACAGAATCTCTTATCTGAAATACAATGTGTGGGTTGCATTGACGGTATAACACCCAGTTTTGCAAATCTTGGTATGTCAGATTGCTGAAGGGTCTGGCTGTGTTCAATGCGGTGACGACTATCGCGCTTGCCATTCTCAGCGGCTGCTTTTTCGAACATATTCAAAACCCAGTTATTTGCTTTATCACCAATTGCATGTATGCCAATCTGAAAGCCCATTTTATCAGCAGTAAGCACCATTTTTTCTAGTTCATCATAGGGCCACATGGCAAGTCCTGATGATGATGGATTGTCATTAAACGGCTCAAACATTAATGCAGTACCTGATCCCATCGAACCATCTGCAAAAGCCTTAAGGTATCCAAACCTGATCCAGTTTTCCTCTTTGGGGTATTTTTTTTCAATTTCCCGGTATTTTAAAAGAACTGTTGTGTCACCAGTAAGTGGTTCGCCTATATCTATTCTGCTGGTAAGCTGGTTCTCTTTCTGTAATCTTACGTATGCATCAAAGTCGGCTGGTCCGGCATTTTGCAGGCTGGTAACACCAAGTTCACGGGCCTCTTTCATGGCTAGCAGATACCCCTGCCAATTTCTTGCTGAATCTTCTTCAGCTGATCTTTCTATTTTTACCACACCTGTTTTAATAAGATCCTGAGCTGTTTCCTTTAATATACCTGTCGGTTCACCGGTTACAGGATCTTTTTGTATCTCTCCGCCAAATGGATCGGGAGTGTCTTTGGTTATCCCCGATTTTTTGAGGACATAGCTGTTTACAAGTACTGAATGACCATCAGCACGGCTTAAAAGTACAGGATTATTTGGTGATACTTCGTCTATTAACTCTTTGGTCGGCCAGTTTCTGTCAATAAACATCTCATGTTCCCAGTGTCCTCCCCGTATCAGTTCTCCGGGTAAGGATTTTGCAACCTGTGCTTTTACTCTTTCAGTGATTACCTTAGGATCGGTTGTGTAACGTAGTTCGATAAAGTCAGGATCGAGCGGTCCGAAGTGCACATGAGCATCATTGAATCCGGGTACCACCAGTCTTCCTTCTGCATCTATCACTTCAGTAACCCCTTCTTCGATCCATCCTTTGATCCTGTTTGTTTCCCCGGCAGCAACTATCATATCACCCTTTATTGCGATAGCTTCTGTCATTGGATTAGTTTCATCAATGGTTAAAACCTTGCCATTGAAAATAACAAGATCCGCCTTTTCCTGTGAACTGCACGAAGCTGACATAAACATTATTATTATTGATATTAAAGTTGTCAGATTTTTCATTATTTTATTTTTTTAGTAGAAATTATAAAATAAACAGAGAATATAAAGACAAATATAGTGTTAAATGAAATAAATTACACAGAGGAAAATCTGAGAAGACACAGAGGGCCACAGAGATTAGACAAAAGATGATTAGCTACTCAGCGACACTACTCTGTGAAACTCAGTGTCTCCTCTGTGGACCTCTTTGTAATTTCAATTTCTTCCAATACAATTATTCTTGATGTATAAAAATTTATGAGAATATTAGGTTGGCAAATACGTTAAATAAGATAAATTCGCAGAAAATCAAGACAATGAATATAGTATTGATAGGTTATGGCAGAATGGGCCATGAGATAGAAGAGATTGCCACTGATCGTGGTCATAAAATATCACTTGTAATAGATAAAGATAATTCCGGCGATCTATGTGAAAAAAATATTGAAGGTATTGATGCGGCTATTGAGTTTTCCACTCCTGAAACAGCATTTGATAACATTTCGAAATGTTTGAATATGAAATTACCTGTTGTTTCAGGTACAACAGGATGGCTCGAAAATTATAACAAGGCAGTTGAATTGTGCAGACTCAACGACACATCATTTATTCATTCTGCCAATTACAGCATAGGAGTAAATCTGCTTTTCAGGCTGAATACCGAACTGGCCAAATACATGGAACATTATGATAATTATGATGTTAACATTGAAGAGATTCATCATACAAAAAAGCTGGATGCCCCCAGTGGAACAGCGATATCTCTTGCGCTGGGGATTCAGAAAGAGAATCCAAAATATAACGGCTGGTGTTTTGAGAAGGATAAATCGGATAATAAGATTCCAATCAAATCTGTCAGGGAAGGATATATTCCCGGTACTCATACTGTGTCTTGGGATTCCGAGATCGATTCAATAGTTATTAAGCATGAAGCTAAAAACAGGAAAGGATTTGCATTAGGTGCTGTATATGCAGCTGAGTTTATCAGGTCGAGGAAAGGGGTTTTCACTATGAAGGAAATTCTGGGATTCTGATTTATTTTTTTACTTTTACGGCTTCAAAAAAATATCATCATGTTTAATAAGATACCCGTAAAATACATAAAGTTTGCTGTTGCAGCTATAATTTATATCCTGGTTGTTATCTGGATAGGTAATTACTGGCTTCTGCTGGGGCTGGCAATAATATATGACCTGTATATCTCGGAGAAGGTTAACTGGACATTCTGGAAAAGGAGGGATGGCAATAACAGTTCATTCATTGAATGGCTTGATGCTTTGATTTTTGCAGTTATAGCCGTTACTCTTATTAATATTTTTCTGTTTCAGAATTACCGTATCCCCACACCATCAATGGAGAAATCGTTACTGGTAGGAGACCATTTGTTTGTCAGCAAAATTGCCTACGGACCCAGGATGCCGAATACACCCATTGCTTTTCCATTCACTTCCAATACAATACCCATTATCAAAACCAAGTCGTGGTCTAATCTTGTCATCTGGCCGTACAAACGTCTTGTCGGGTTCGGCAGGGTAAAAAGGTATGACCCGGTAGTATTTAATTTTCCGGCCGGGGATACTGTTGCTATTGAAGAATCCGAAACAGCGTATTATGAGATTGTCAGAAGAACAGCCCGCGAATTACAGCAGCGTGACAGCTATATTTCCATGAATCAAAAATCCTTGGATTACTATCTTCCCGCAGCAAGAAAGGAGGTTTGGAATAATTATGAGATAATATACCGTCCGGTTGACAGAAGGGATAATTATGTGAAAAGATGTGTCGGAATACCGGGAGATACTATAGCTGTCAGATCGGGCGTACTATATGTAAATAATGAAGAGGCTCAGGAGAATGAGACTATGCAAACAACATACGGAGTTGTTACAAACGGAACCACCATTAATCCAAAAGCCTTTGAGCGTTTAAAGATTGCCAGATCAGACCAGATGATGATATCCTCCTCAGTATATATACTGCCTCTTACAGAAAAGAATGCAGAAGCGATATCAAATTTTGTAAATGTCAGGGAAGTAACTGCAATATACAGTGAACAGGGAATAGAGAGTCCTCTTATTTTTCCGCACAAATCAGATCTTAACTGGAATGAAGACAATTTTGGTCCACTCTGGATTCCTGCCAAAGGTACAACTGTAGTCCTTGATATTTCAAATCTCCCCTTTTATGAGAGGATAATAGATGTTTATGAAGATAACGACCTCAGTATTGACGGCGATTCTATTTATATTAATGGAGAATTAGCTGATAGTTATACCTTCAAAATGGATTATTATTTCATGATGGGAGATAATCGTCACAATTCGGCTGATTCGCGATACTGGGGTTTTGTTCCTGAGGATCATGTAATAGGCAAACCAAAATTTATCTGGCTCTCAATCGATAAGGAAGCCTCCGGATTTAGAAAAATCAGGTTTAACAGGCTATTTATGAAGGTCAGATGACCCGGGCTTATTTGACTTTTTCCACCACTGCCTTGAAAGCCTCGGGGTGGTTCATTGCCAGGTCGGCAAGTGTTTTCCTGTTAAGTGCAATACCTTTTTTGTCGAGTTTTCCGATGAATTCAGAGTAACTCATGTTATACTGACGTACACCAGCGTTTATTCTTTGTATCCACAGGGATCTGAACTGCCCTTTCTTTCTTTTTCTGTCGCGGTATGCATAACCCATTCCTTTTTCGAGGGTATTTTTTGCGACTGTATATACATTTTTCCTTGAAAGGAAATTTCCTTTTGTCTGTTTAAGAACCTTTTTTTTCCGGGCTCTTGATGCAACTACATTTGATGATCGTGGCATAACTTTTTAATTATGAATGTCAGCGTCCCCCCCTTTGCGGGGCTCTTGTATGCTGAACAATCTGTTAATACTTATCTACTTATTTCTCAGAGGTCAAAACGTAAACATCTATTTCGTACTGGCGAGCAGGAGTTTTATATTCTTTTTATCTGCTTTGTCTACCTGTCCGTAGTATGAAAGATTTCTTTTTCTTTTAGTCGTTTTCTTTGTCAGAATATGACTCATATATGCATGTTTGCGTTTGATCTTTCCTGTTCCGGTGTATGTAAATCTCTTTTTTGCACCGGGATTTGTTTTCATTTTTGGCATTTCCGTCTTTTCAATAATTATTATTTCTTCTTTTTCGGTGTAATGGTTATTATCATGCGTTTTCCTTCGAGTCTGGGGAGCTGTTCTACTTTGCCATATTCCTCGAGGTCATTTGCTAATCTGAGCAGGAGAACTTCACCCTGTTCCTTAAACAATATCGAACGTCCCTTAAAAAATACATAAGCTCTTACTTTTGCTCCATCTTCGAGGAATTTGATAGCATGACGCATCTTAAAGTTATAATCGTGGTCATCAGTATTGGGCCCAAACCTTATCTCCTTAACTACTACCTTTGCTGTTTTGGCTTTTAACTCTTTCTGCTTCTTTTTTTGCTGATAGAGAAATTTCTGGTAATCAATAATTTTACAGACAGGGGGATCAGCATTCGGAGAGATCTCTACAAGGTCGAGTTCCATATTATCTGCCAGTCTTAGGGCATCCTGGATACTCATTACCTCTGTTTCAATTCCTTCACCAACAACCCTGACCACCTTAGCAGTGATCCTGTTGTTAATTTTGTGGGCCGGCTGGGTAATCCTGCCGTAATTTCTTCTGATTGGTACGGCTATAACTCTTTCCTCCTTATTTTGTTAATACTATGTTTATCTTTTCTCTTCTAGTTTATGAGATCTCTTTATTAATCTCATTATGAATTAAATTTACAAAATCCTCAATTTTCATACTGCCCTTATCACCCTCTCCCTGTTTTCTGACTGATACTGTTCCAGTCCCAGTTTCTTTTTCACCTATAATCAGCAGATAGGGAATCCTCTTTAATTCATTATCCCTGATCTTTTTACCGATCTTTTCACTCCTGTCGTCAATCAGTGTGCAAATATCGGAATTATTTAGGATTTCCAAAACATTTAAAGCATATTGATTATGTTTTTCACTGATGGGCAAAATAACTGCTTTTTCGGGTGCCAGCCAGAGAGGGAATTTACCTGCATTATTTTCTATAAGTACCGCGACAAATCTCTCGAGTGACCCAAAAATAGCCCTGTGTATCATTACGGGCCGATGTTTCTGGTTATCGCTGCCAATATATGTAAGGTCGAAACGTTCAGGCAGATTATAGTCAACCTGTATCGTTCCGAGCTGCCAGCTTCGTCCGATAGCATCCTTAACCATGAAATCCAGTTTTGGACCATAGAATGCAGCTTCTCCTTTAACGACTGTTGTCTGAAGCTTTTTCTCTGATGCTGCGGCTATGATATCCTGTTCAGCCTTTTCCCAATTTTCATCTGAACCAATATATTTATCCTTGTCTTCAGGGTCCCTTAGTGATATTTGGGCTGTGAAATCACTGAAATTCAATACTTTGAAAATATATAGCACAAGATCAATTATCCTTTTGAATTCTTCCCTCAGCTGGTC
>Ga0272441_10000685_pt1 | contig 75627 bp, 69 predicted proteins | sample SSMProp6N_FD_193582 | JGI IMG/M metagenome (GOLD analysis project Ga0272441, IMG submission 193582) | Marine sediment archaeal communities from Little Sippewissett salt marsh, Falmouth, MA, United States - SSM-Prop-6N | ecosystem: Environmental > Aquatic > Marine > Wetlands > Sediment ...
GGAAGTTGAACTTCTCGATGATGAGATTGTTTTCCTTGAGTTTCTTTATGGCATACCGCACAGTACGTGGTGAGATCTCTATTTCCTGCGTTACCTGCTTGAATGTCCGTGGCTGTCCGTCCTTGAGAAGGGTGAGCACCCGCTGGGACGAGGGGGGTAGCCGTACTTTGTTAACACTGTTAACGGCTGGCATGTGTGATAGTTAACGCTGTTAAGATATATAGTTGTCGTGTTGGGGTGGGTGGTGGGTGATAATGGAATTTCTGTAGGGATGTTCATGTCTGTAGGACTTTTTTGTGATTCATTGATGGTTTTAGTCTGTGCAGGTATTGGGTTGAAGCGACTTCTTCTGTAAGACAGTGCTCTGCCAGAATTGTTGTGGAAACTATTGTTGAGGAAATGGGAAATGCGGAGACGAATTGGTATGAAATATTCGGCCGGTTGCCATCACATTTGAGCGAAGGGTCATTATCATAGATTAAAGTCTATGATTCTGCAATAAATCATTGATTATAATCGATGATATGTCACCACAGCCACCGCGGCCACGGCACGCCAAGCTCCACCACAAGGTCGTGGATCTCATCATGGAGGCTGGAGTCCGTCTTCAGGAGGATGAGGCCATATACCATTGCCCCGATGGCAACGGCTGCCAGAACGAGGAATGCATTGGAGAGGGGGATGAAGTGTTGGTAGAGGATGATCACGACAGCCATCACGCCTGCTGCGAAGAGGATGTGGAGGGTGGGGCCGCGTTCTATTTGCACCGGGATCTGTTTGGAGAGGTAGTGATAAGCGATTGTTGCGTTGACGAGCATGGTGATGAGGGTGGCGACTGCCGCCCCCTCTATTCCCATGAGAGGGATCAACGTGAGGTCGAGCGCGATATTCACCACTGCGGCGGTCCCGGTGGCATAGAAGGACTCTTTTGGGCGTCCCATCGCACTGAGGCTCATCGTCTGGAGGAACATGAAGACATTGACCACCTGTACGAGGAGGAGGATTGCGAGCGCCCCTGACCCTTCGGCAAAGCCTGCGCCATAGAAGAAGTAGAGGAGACGCTCGCCCAGAATCCAGCCGCCGACCGCGACCGGGACGGCAAGGAGGAGGGAGTAGGTGAAGGCCCGGCTTAGGGAATGCCTGATGAAGCCTGTTTTGCTTTCGGCATGCCAGCGGCTGATCTTCGGGTACAGCGTGGTCCGGAGGGCCATCGTGGTGAAGGTGGCGGCGGCGGTGAACTGGACGGCAATCTGGTAGAGGCCGACGTCGGCGGTGGAGAGGAAGTAGCCGACCAGAATTGTGTCTGCGTATGAGAATATGACGGCACCGCTCCCGGAGAGGAAGACCCAGAAGGAGAAGGTGAAGAGGTTTTTGAGGTGCTCTTTTGTGAAGCGGGTGAGACGGAGTGTTATGAACGGCAGACAGAAGAGCCCGCCCGTAGCGATGCCTGCAATGCATCCCCCGGCAAGTCCTGAGGCACTGTAGCCGAGGTACACGGCCACAATCTGTACTGCTACCTTCACGATCGTGTTGATGAGGGCCGCCGTCTGGTTCACGCCGACCATGTCTGTCCCGTAGACGCCGGTGGTGATGATGCCCGGCAGCACACCTGCGACAAGCGCAACAAAGAGCCAGATGACCATGCCAGATGCCTCGAGGTCGATCATGAGCGGGCGCACGAGAAGGAGGGCGGCGATGGATACGGCGAGGAGTGCGATTCTCAGGGCACAGAATGCGGAATAGTATTCGTCCTGCTCGCGCCCCTCAGAGATCCGTTTGACGGCAGCCCCGCCGAATCCCCCGTCCGCGATGAGGCTGAAGATTCCGTAATACGCCAGGAAAAGGGCATATGCTCCGTATGCAGCCTTCCCAAGCACATGCGCGAAGTACATGGTCGCAATAAACCCAACGAAGGTGAGCGTGGATGCAGAGACAAGGCTGATGAGGCTCTGGCGGCGGAGCGGGTCGATGTTCATTAAGCGGGTGAAGGTGGGTTTTGGGAGCACGGTATGTCATAATGGGGTATGAGGATCGTTAAAGCCTGTCCCCCTGCCCGGAGATGGTCTGGTTGATGAAATGCAGGACAGATAATATTTGCTCTTCTCGATTTTACATAGGCAATTTTGTTTAATGAACTTAAAGGCAAGGGGGGGGTTGGCATCCCCCCTTGCTCCAGTGTGGTGCTGAAAATTGCAAAAATGAAATATTTCGTGTTTTCGTGAAGAACTCCAAAAGAGCATGTGATCCCCGTTTTCGATGTTTCCATAGATTTTGCGTTAACTCCAACTAGATATTTTTAACCCACTCAGAATAGCAATGACCTATTTATTCAGAGTTAAATTAAGCTGGATTTCCTGTATGTTCGATCTTTTGGTAGCAATTTTCTTAGATATTTTCTCCAAGGTCTAAACTGATAAAATCATCAACTATTATATCTCTACATCCAGAATGTAATGATACATATTATGCCTGAAAAAAAGATAACTCTTCTGTATTCTGATATTCTTGGAAACAAAAAGAAAATTCCAAAAGAATTTCTGGATAAAACCGGCTGTTGGATTTATTTCGGGAAAGATTACAGAAACCTCAAAAGGGTTGAATCATTTTTAGGCAGTAATTATAAATTAATAGAAATATCTCGTGAACTTGATGGAATATCTGGTTCTCTCAGGAGGGATTATAATAATTATATTAATATAATCAATAAGATGAACAAAGACTCACTTGAATGGTGGTTTACTCCTCTTTCTTCGAGAAATATTTACATGAGTGAAATTTTCCAGAATATCTGTTACCTTCAGTTATTTAAAAATATGTACGAGAAACACGGCGAAAATATTCTTTTTGTTGTCGTTGAATCTTATTCCACCGGAAGAATTATTGAAGAGTGGTCAAAAGCGAATGGGATTGCAATAAAATCTTTATCCAAACCGTATAATGGCAAAATGAGAACATTATATAGTGCATTTTTTTCGATTTCTAAAACGGTTACAAAAACGGTTTTCAACTATACGTTTGCAAAAATATCAGGTATTTATGCAGGGAAAAATACAAAAAATGATATCCCGTGGATGGTAGGGAAAACAGCTTTAATTGATGTTTTTGTTTACGAATCCAACTTTGGTGGTGATGGTTCATTCAATGATCGTTATTTCCCTAAACTTGAATCATACTTTAAAAGCAGGGATTATAATGTAATTTATTATCCGACATTTGCAGAGACAAAGTTGAATAAATATGCGCTTTACAGGAAGATGCGGGAGAATAATAGGTTCTTTATCATAGCAGAGGATTATCTTCATATTTCTGATTATTTCAGATCCTTGATTTTGTCTGTAAAGGCCGTAACATTCTCTGGAGAAATTCCTTTTTTTAGGGATTATGATATAACTTTTGCAGACCGGTGTGAGAATAAATGGAAATGTTTTGATGGAATATTTAAGAGTATTTTGGTATATCACCTGTTTTTGAGGTTAGGAGATGTTATTGGAGAGGATATTGAGCGTATCATCTGCTGGCATGAAAATCAGCTGCAGGATAAGGCACTGTCATTAGCTGTTCATGAGAGTTTTCGGGATACAAAAATTGTTGGTGTTCATTCATATGTCCATTACTCGAATTATTTGAGTATATATCCGATTGACTCCGAAGCTGAAGCACAGTTGGTTCCTGATGTCATTCTTACTACTGGTGCTTTGGAGAGTAGAAAAATAAGAGAATTCCTCAGTATTGTTCCCTGTAATGAAGTTGCAGCTTTAAGGTATTCACACCTGTTTGATAATGATGGTGTGGAATATTTATATAATATGAATATTCTTGTCTTGTTACCATATGACAGGAATGATGCTTTTGAAATTTTAATACGGACAGGTGAGATTCTTAAGGATCTGAAGGGAGTCTCAAATGTGTTTGTCAGATGTCATCCTGACTATGATAAGGAAATATTTTTTAATATTTTAGATAGCTATGAGTGGTTTAAAAAATTTAGTTTTACTGATGTTAAGATTGATATTTTGCTCCATTCAATTACAGTTGTTATTTCCACTGCATCGAGTTCTGCTGTAGAAGCTGCTGTTCTTGGTGTTCCAACGATTTTATTGGCTAAATCCAGTGCTTTGAGTTTAAATCCATTTTATAATCTCAAAAATTATCCATTTATATCTGTCTGTTATGGGAGGGATGAATTGAAAGTAGCAATTAACATGTATATTTCATTATCTGAACAGGAAAGAGGTGAGTTTCATATTATGGGTAAAGAATTGAAAAATTTGTTTTTCGGATCATTAAACGAACGAATATTTGAAAATTTTATTTGTTCTTGAAAAATAATGAGATTTGCCAAAAATCATTATTTTCTTTTTTTAATAATTTTTGCAGGTATGCCCCCTGCAATTGAATATGGTGGAATGTTTTTTGTCACAACCGCCCCTGCACCGATAATACTGCCTTCTCCAATTTCTACATCTTTAGTTATGGTCACATTTGCTCCAATCCAGACATTATTCTGAATTTTAATTATTCCGGATCTATGACCCTGTTTATTGATATCAATATTAACATCTTCAAAATTATGATCTGATGCTCTTATTACGACATTTGGGCCAATAATGACATCATTTTTGATTATAATTGATCCACAATTTGAGGCATCAATTGTAACATTATAATTGAAAGAGCAATTATTTCCGATTGATACGTTTTCTGGTAAATTTATTTTTAATAAAGGAAGGGAATTAAAAGATCCACATGAATGTAATTTATTTATATAATATTTGTATCTTATTTGTGAAAATATTTCACCTTCTGGTAATAACATAACAATTTGTTTAATTATTTGATTGAAAAATTCTAATAACATTTTTTTAAAAAATTATTTTTTTAATTTATTTTCTTTGCAATTACCATCATATGTGAGCTGAGTTTTGCTTCCTGCAGAAAAATCTGAAATTTTTCTTTTACATCTGAATTACATTCAATTAATTTTTTGATAAAGGGATCTGAAACATCTGAAGATTTTTTAGATACAATATCAATGTCAAGTTTTCCTGGAGTTATTATTTCGCAGATTTTAAAACCATTTTTTTCTAGAAGTAATGATATTGATTTTTTTGTGAAAAAATTTATGTGGTGCGGAGGATGAATGCTGTCAGATTTATCCTGTAATACCTGAAGGTCAAAACCATCCCAAGTTAAAGTTGTGAGAATTAATAATCCTTCTGGCGATATTATTTCGTTACATTTTTTAATAAATAAAGAAGGATTATGCAAATGTTCAAATAACTCAAATGAAATTGCACCTTTAACCAGCATACCTTCAAGATCGTGATTTTTAATTTCTTCAATAAATTTGTTAATTGTAACAATGTCTTTATCCATGCAGATTTTGCTTAAAGGTTTTGAAGGCTCTATTGCAATTATGTTTATATCTACAGGTAAAATGTTTTTTAGTTCTTCACAAAAAACACCATATCCTGCCCCAATATCAATTATACATGAATTTTCCGATAAATTTTCGGTATATTTATCCAGATATTTTTTTACCAGTTCAGCTTTTGGTCTGATAATTAATTCTCTTCGACTGGATTCTGTTTCTTTATAAAAATTGGTTGCCCAAAATTGTACTGATGGTGAATCACTATAATAATTATTAAAAGCTTCAGCAGATGGTCTTGGGTTAACGTATAGTGTTCCACAATTTTGGCATTCTTCGTAATCAAATCCAAATTTTTTAAATTTAAATATGCTGTTTTTTCCATTACATGCAGGGCATGGGACATAGAGAAAAGGCATATTCATAAAATAATCATTTACGTCTTTTTCTGCGAGAGCTAAATATTCATCAAAAATTTTTTTTGGTCTGATATCTTCCTCTTTCATTGATATATTGTATTTATTTATATTGCTTTATTATTTGTGCAGGATTTCCTGCAGCCAAGCAATTTGGTGGAATATCCTTATTTACAATACTGCCCGCTCCAATTACTGAGTTTTCTCCAATATTAACTCCTTTAAGAATTATGGTATTCATTCCAATCCAGCAATTGTTTCCAATAATTACATCGACATCCCTTTCACATCCGGGATATACACTCCTGTTTTCCGGGGGCCAAGGGATATGAAAATCACTATCTGTGATTATAGTATTTGGAGCAATCATACAGTTTTTTCCAATAATTATTTTTTTAGATCTTGATGTAATAGATGTTCCATTCAGTCCGGTTCCTTCGCCAATAACTATTGCTGAGCTTGGAGAGAGCGTCTTTATTTTAGTTTTGGAATAGAGTGTACTCGCTGAACATCTTTTAGCATTACTGATTATTGTTACGTTGTCTTCAATTATTACTCTAGATTCTGGATAAATATCTAATATTACTCCTCCAATTATATTTAATTGTGTTCCATATTTTATACTCTTAAGTTTAAAATTTAATTTTGATATTAGTCCGGTTAGGGTAAAAATTCCTTCTTGTAGAGTGATTATAGAAAAATATTTCAAATATTGAATTTTCATGACAAATGGTAATTTTAAAAATTTTTTACCACTTTTTGATTGAAGTTTCAGAAATATCACCTTTTTTAAGGAAAATAATTAGGAATAATCTTGAAATAATTTATCAGTTTTCATTATTTCTTCAACATGTTTTAGATCTTCTATAGTATCCACACTATAGGTATCATATTGTGTTTGAACCATTTTGACTTTGTATCCATGTTCAATTGCCCTTAACATATCTACTGATTCAATTATTTCAAGGGGTGTGGGAGACAGTTTTGTGTATTTAAACAGGAAATCTCTTCTGAATGGTATTACACACACCTGCTTAAGACCTATAACGTTTTTTGCACCTTTTTTCTTTGATGGTATTGCCTCTCTTGAAAAATAGATTGCATAATTTTCTAAATCTGTGACAACTTTGACTTCATTTGGATCTTCAAATTCTTTGTCACTTTTTAATTCTGCCATTAGGTTGGAGCAAACTATTGTGTCATCTTCAAGCAATGGATTAAGGGCCTGATCAATCATTTCGGGAAATATCAGTGGTTCATCGCCCTGAATATTTACAATTATGTCAGCGTCCGTATTCTCGACAGCCTGGGCAATTCTGTCTGTACATCTTTCATGGCAGTCAGATGTCATTATAGCCTTGCCACCAAATTTAGTTACAGCATCATATATTTCTGAATCACACGTAGCTACATAAAGATCATTTAAAGCTTTGCTCATGGCTGATCTTTTATACACGTGTTCTATCATTGTTTTTCCACAAATCAATGCAAGCGGTTTTCCTGGAAATCTTGATGATCCCATTCTTGCCGGTATGATACCAACTATTTTCATTTTATTAGCTCCTTTTAATGAATGGCTTTGCAGAGAATAAATCTCCTTTAATCTTCAACAGGTCTTTCCGTGCATAGTCTGCAATAAATAATGAATCCAAGCTGTACGCCAGAAAACAATACCCTTCCTTTATTTTGTCCAAAACCATCTCCGTCTCTAACGGGACAACATGAAAACCTGCTGCTATAGTGCTGCTTTTACTAATTAAGTTATTAATGTTGTCCATTGCCTGCAGATATTTTGGATGCTCAAATTCCCCCGGGACACCTAGTGATGCGGAGAGATCATACGGGCCAACAATAAATCCGTCCACGCCTTCAACGGAAATGATTTCCTTAAGATTTTCAACTCCGCGAATATTCTCAATCTGAACAATAACTATGCTGTTTTTATCATTCCATTCTTTATAGTCTTCAAAATCCATTCCATAGCCTTGGGCCCTTGCAAGACCCACACCTCTTGTGCCTTTTGGGGGATATTTAACAGCAGCTACAGCGTCTCTTGCTTCCTTTATACTATTAATCTGCGGGACAATTACTCCATGAGAACCTGCATCCATCACTCTTTTAATTATTGCCGGATCGTTTGATCCAACTCTGACTAAGGGGACACAACCGGAGAGTTCAATCGTCTGAATGAGATTTTGTGCCTCAGTCAATGTAATGGCACTATGCTCCATGTCTATTGTTAACCAGTCAAATCCTGAAAATGATAATATTTCAGCTATTGCCGGATGACCTATTGTAATCCATGAGCCAATTGTAATTTGTTTTGATTGTAATTTTTCTTTTAATGTAATAAAATCACCTTCATTTTATCTGTTTTAATTCTTTATCCACGATTCTAAGACAATCTAAAATTCCTTCGGATATATCAACATATATTGGGAGATTTATCCTTATTGGTACGTCTGGTTCAAATGAGTAAGGTGTCATAACATAATGGCTGTTGTTACTATTTTCCTTATATTTTATAATTACTTTTTTTCCCATAATTTCCTGAATCATATCAAATAATTCCTGTATTTTCATTCTTTGATGGCCAGTAATTAAAACTGTTTTATTTTTATATTGTGGATCATTTGAGATTTTTACAGTTTCTCTTGTTGCATCTATTATATGTATATATTCACGAATTGAATCAGGGGAGCTTGTGTATTCATATATACCTGTACTTAGAAGATCTTTGCATACACCATAAATAAAATTCCAATGATTTGCTTCTGTACCATAAAGGCTTCCGTATCGCAAAATCGTATATTCCAGTCCAAATTCTTCATAATATGTCTTACACAGTGATTCTCCGGCTTTTTTGGATATACTGTAAAAAGAACCATGTTTTCCCGCGGAATATACAGAACTTGCAAATAGAAACCTTTTAATTCCACACTTCCTCGCAGCCTGAAGACATCTTGTGGTTCCCAGTACATTTATTTCCATTGTTTGTTCTGGGATCTCTCTAACAATATTGATGTCAGCAATAGCAGCAGTATGAAAAACAATATCGCATCCTTCCATTGCTTTTTTTAATGCCTGTTTATCAAGTATATCCCCATTAACATGCTTTAGAAGTGGCGAATCTGTTTTACTATTACAGGAATCATGTTCAACAATGTCGTATGCTATTGTTTCAATATTTTGTTTAAGTAATTCTTCAACGATGTGTCGTCCAAGAAAGCCTCTGCCACCAGTAACTAATGCTCTCATAATTTTATCTCTTTTATTGATTTGATCAGGTTTTCAATTGCTTCCCTTTCCATCTCTTCACGTGATTCTATTGTATTTGATGCAACATGCGGTGTCAAAATTATCTGAGGATAATTTTGGATTTGATCCTCAATTATACTATCATATACATCAAGACCTGCACCTGTGATGATTTTGTTGTCAATTGCATCCAGAAGAGCTTTTTCGTCAATAAGTGTACTTCTGGCAGTATTGATTAATATTGAACCTCTTTTAAAGTGGATGATAGAAGAATCATTAATTACAGCAGAGCCATCAGTTTTAGGAGGTATGTGTATGGTTACAATATCAGAGTTATTTAAAAGTTCATTTATCGATGAATAACATATCCATTCTTTTTGAATATCTTTGCCTGACACAAAAGGATCATAATAGTAAATATTACATCCTAGTGATGACAGGAGTCTTGCAACCGTAAATCCTATTCTTCCAAGTCCGATTACCCCTGCATTTTTTCCAAAAAGAAGTTTGCCGCTGATAATATTCTGATGGTTTCCTGGGATATCCTTGTTATAATGGACAATATTTTTATATAGTGCTAATATGAGTGCCAGAGTGTGTTCTGCGACAGCCTGTGTCGGCGCATTCGGCGTATTGCAGATGGTAATTTTTCGCTCTGCAGCGCTCTTAAGATCAATATTGTCAAGACCTACACCCACACGAGATATAACTCTAAGTGTGTCTGTTGATTTCAGAACATTTTCATTGAAGGGTTCTGTTCCCGCGAGAACAGCATCAGCTTCTTTAATGCCACTGATGACTTCCTTTTCTGAAAGTCTTTTTCTGGATTTATTTATATAGGATATTTCAAAATTTTCTTTTAGTCTTCTAAATTCCGGACTTTCTGTATTTAGAGATCTGATTGTAATGGCTAATTTTTTATTTGACATACTTTACATTGAAAGTATTGATTTTATTGCTAATTAAATTTCATTTCAAGATTAGTAATATATATTTGGTGTTTAATTCAAATAATGGTGGTTTCAAATAAGATTATTATCATATTTATTTGCAGGTAATTCATTAATGTCAATATTAGGCGATTCTGTAAAGATAATGGGGTATCTTTTCAGTCCTTTTAAAAAAATACTTCTTCTTTATCTGTTAGGAATCATCATTTTAAGTGGTCTGGAAGTTTATAGAATTTCTCTTGTATACCCGATAATTAATTATGGGCTTGGGGTAGAGAATCAACCTAAATTATTGGGTGCATTTTATGCTAATATCCTGCCTTCTTCAATTGATCCTTTCATAGCGTCCTGTTCATTTCTACTGATAATTACTGCAATAATTGTGATATTTTATGGTTTTGTAGCATATAGTGGAGCATTTCTCTTTGCTACTGTTAGAGATTCGTTGGATAGAAGGGTATTTGAAAAAATTAAAAACAACTCCTACAGTTTTTTTGCACACAAAAAACAGGGTGATTTATTATACATAGGCCAAGGGGCTGTTACAGAGTCCGGCCAGGCGATTAATCAATTTGTTGAGATGTTAAAAAATCTCTTTTTGGGTTTGCTATATTTAATTTTTCTTTTTTACCTATCTTTCTGGTTAGCAATTGTTGTAATAATTCTTGGATTTTTTTATGCTTTTATTGTAAAAAAAAATCTATTTTCGAGAATTTACAGAAATAGTGGAGAATTAAATCGTTCATTAATGGATAAGTCGGTTGTTTATCAGGAGTTTATCTCAGGTATTAAAACCATTTTTATTACCGGCTCTGTTGAAATCTGGAAGCAAAAATATGAATCTGCAATCAAGAGGCTTTTCAAAGCATATACAAATATAATTGCCCTGTCCAAGATTCCGGTGATTGCAAATGATTTTATAATGTTCTCAATAATTGCGTCGGGTGGAATTCTATTATACCTGTTTACTGGTGGAGATTTTTTACCATATATCGGCATTTTTGGAACATTTATGCTGGCATTATACCGTCTTGTTCCTTCACTCAGTGCTGCTCAGAGCAATCTTTCCGGTCTTGTTCAGTATTTGCCTGCGCTTGAGCTGGTATATGCAACTCTCGTAGAAGGTGATTCTGAAAAGATTCAGATTGATAATAAAAGAGAGTTTAAAAAATTTAATTTAAATGAAAAAATTGAATTCAGAAATATCTCATTCAAATATCGTGATTCGGTAAAGGACACAATTCATAATCTTTCGATGGAGATTAGTAAAAATAGTCGGGTGGCCATAGTGGGTAGTTCCGGTTCAGGAAAAACAACGATTGCAAATATTCTGGCACTTTTGTATAAACCTTCATCCGGAGGGATTTTTATTGACGGCGTTAATCTCAATGACATTGATTCTTCCGAATATCTGCGCTCTTTGGGATATATCGGGCAGGAAACATTTGTTTATCATGATACAATAAAAGAAAATATCAGATTTGGTCTTGACTGCAGTGAAGAGGAGATAATTAGAGCTGCAGAACTTGCTGATGCACATGAGTTCATTATGGCTACAAATGATGGGTATGACACTGTTATTGGCGATCAGGGTATCAAGCTTTCAGGCGGTCAAAGGCAGAGAGTCGCAATTGCGAGAATAATTTTAAGAAAACCTGAAATACTGCTTCTGGATGAGGCTACAAGTTCACTGGATAATATTTCTGAGCAGAGAATTATGAATTCAGTCGATAAATTATCTGAAAATATGACTGTTATTACTATAGCACACCGTTTATCTACTATTCAGAATGCAGATGTTATATATGTCTTAAATGATGGGGTTATTATTGAAAAAGGCAGTCACAATTGTTTGATGGAAATGAAGGGAGAATATTATGGACTCTACATCAGGCAGGAAAAGAATGAGTGAATCTCATTATTAAAGTCCGATTTATTTTATATTTAAAAAACAAATTAACAGTTAATGAATCCGGATAAAAATAATTATGATATAGTTATTTTTTGTGGAGGCAGAGGGACACGCCTCAGCGAAAAAACCAGAGAAATGCCAAAACCATTGATCGAACTTGGTGAATACCCTATTCTCTGGCATATCATGAAAATCTATGCTCATAGTAATTTCAATAAATTTGTATTGACGCTTGGCTACAAAGGCGAGATGATTATAGATTATTTTTTATATCAATACAGTTTAAATCAAAATTTTCGTGTGAAATTATCAGATATTAAAAGGCCTCCTGCGAAAGAAGACTGGGATCTCTCTTTTGTTCAGACTGGAGTAGAGTCAAAAACTGCAAAGAGACTTCTTCTTTGCAGGGATTACATCACATCAGACACTTTTATGGCAACATATGGGGACGGGATCGCAGATATTGATCTTGAAAGCCTGGTTAAAAGACATAAAGATCTAAAGGATAAATCTGGCGTAATTGCGACAATTACAATAACACGTCCATATTCAAAGTATGGAATTGTTAAATTAAATGAGGATCTGGTCGATAGTTTCAGAGAAAAACCTCAGATGGACGAATATATTAATGTAGGCTTCATGGTGCTTGAAAAGGAAGTTTTCGACTACATAAATGCTGACGAAGATGTAATGTTTGAAGAAACACTCCAAAAAATTGCTGATGACGGAAAACTTGGATATTATATTCATGAAGGATTCTGGCATGCAATGGATACCTACAAGGATTACGAAGAATTAAATGAAATATGGAAGGTTGATCCTAAATGGAAGATATGGAACGACTGAATTTTTGGTCGGGAAAAAGGGTGCTTGTAACAGGTGCAACCGGTGTAGTAGGTCTCAATCTTGTGAACGCACTGGAAAAATATGGTGCAGAGATTACTGCACTTGTTCGTGACTGGGTGCCAAAGTCAGGAATTTTAGGAAAATGGCTTTATGGCGAATCTTCTGTTACTCTTGTAAGAGGGGAACTTGAGGATTACAATTTAATTCTTAGAACACTTTCTGAATATGAAATAGAATATGTGTTTCACTTGGGAGCACAGACAATTGTCCAAGTGGGAAACCGCTCTCCTCTGACTACCTTTAAGGCTAATATTGAGGGAACCTGGAATCTTCTTGAGGCTGTGCGTGTATTGAACCAGTATTCAGATGACATAAAGGCTGTTTGTGTTGCATCTTCAGATAAGGCGTACGGTTCAAGCACTGTACTTCCTTATGTCGAGGATATGCCTCTTTGCGGTGAGCATCCTTATGATGTTTCAAAAAGCTGCACCGATCTGATTTCTCAGTCTTATGGTAAATCCTATGGTCTTCCTGTATGCATTGCAAGAATGGGGAACATCTATGGGCCCGGGGATCTTAATTTTAATCGTATTGTTCCCGGAACAATAAGGAGTGTTATTGAAAACAGACCTCCTGAGATAAGAAGCGATGGAACACCTGTGAGGGAATATTTCTATGTAGCAGATGCTGTTGATGCATATCTGACAATGGCAGAGAATGTTAAAAACGGCAATCTTGTAGGTGAGGCATTCAATTTCAGTAGTGGAGAGAATTACTCTGCACTTGAGTTTGTTGAAATGATTATTGGTATTATGAAATCAGATTTAAAGCCGGAAATTCAGAACACCAGTAGAAATGAGATCCAAGATCAGTACCTTTCGATTGAAAAGGCAGGAAATATTCTCAACTGGTATCCAAAGCACAGTCTTGAAGAAGGTATGAAAAAGACTATTTCATGGTACAAAGAGGTGTTAAAATGATAGACGGAGTTGAAATAATCCCTCTCGCTTCTTTTCTGGATGAAAGGGGTGCTGTGCGGCATATGATAAAGTGTACTGACCCGCATTTTCATGAATTTGGTGAGATTTATTTCTCTGAAATATTTCCAAATGCCATTAAAGGCTGGCATGTCCACAGGATAATGGAGCTTAATTACGCAGTCATCTCCGGAAATATCAAGCTCGTATTATATGATGCAAGAAAGGATTCCTCTACATTTGGCGAAATACAGGAAATATACATGGGCGAGAAGAACTATGTACTTGCAAAAGTTCCCCCTCATGTTGTAAATGGATTTAAGGCAATAGGAGATGAGAAGGCAATCGTTGCAAACTGTGCGACAATTGCTCATGACCCTGATGAGATTGAAAGAATCGATCCGTTTGATGAAGAAATTGGTTATGACTGGGAAATCAGGCACGGGTGAATTTTAAGTGTCACATGAATTGAAGCGAATTTTCATTACCGGTGCTAATGGTTTTATTGGTTCGCATCTGACACGACGTCTTGTATTGGAGGGTTACAAAGTAGCAATTATAATCCGTGAAAATTCCGACAGTTCACGTATCAAGGATATTCTTTCTGATATTGAAATATTCAATGTAGATCTGCGTGACAACATCAGATTATCAGAGGCTATTGAAAAATTTAAGCCGGATGTCATTTTACATTTGGTTACTTATTATGCAGTGGAACATACTCCTGAAGAAATAGGTGTGATGCTTGATACAAATGTAAAAGGCATCATAAATATTCTAGAGGCTGCAAAAGAGCATAAAGTTCCATATTTCATCAATACGAGTACCTGTGCGGTATATGAAGATGTCGGCAAAAAATTGTCTGAAACTGATGATATAAAACCTCAGAATTTATATGCACTTTCAAAATTACAGGCAGAAGAAGCCTGCATTTTTTATGCAGAAAATTATGGATTAAAAATAATCACACTCCGGTTATTCCCTCCTTATGGTCCTGCAGATAATGAAAGACGACTTCTCCAATATGTGATTAAGTGTTTATTAAATGGAGAGAGTCCGAATCTAACAACAGGGAAACAGAAGTGGGATTTTGTTTATGTGGACGATATTGCTGATGCATTTGTTTGTGCAATGCATTCATTGCCTCAAATAGAGAATCATGAGATATTTAATATTGGTACTGGAGATGCAATTAGTATCTATGATATTGTAATAAAATTAAAGGAAATTACTGGTTCACATGCTGAATTGAAATGGGGAGCTTTACCTCACAGGAAAAATGAGGTGTGGCTGAATTCTGCTGAAATTGACAAAAGCACTAAACGTCTTGGATGGCATCCAAAAACAGATATTGATGATGGTCTTTTTCAAACTGTGTCTTGGTTAAAGAAAAAGTGGCAATGAATAATTACAACTGGATTGTTAAATTTGATGCAAATTTGTCAGATAAACCTAAAATGGAATAAAACATGAAATCAGGTCCTCTTGTTTCAATTTGTATTCCTACTTTTAATCGTGCCGAAATGGTAGGGAAGGCAATTGAAAGTGCCCTTTCTCAGACATATACGAATATAGAAGTTATTGTTGTCGACAATGCATCTACTGACAATATTGAAGAAGTTGTTGCTTCATTTGATGACCCTCGGTTGAAATTTGTAAAAAACGATGAAAATTTAGGTTTATTCGGGAATTTTAATCGATGTATTGAGATATATAATGGTTCTTTTCTTCATATTCTTCATTCCGATGATTATATCGATAAAGATTTTACTGCAAAATGTGTCCGTTTTTTTGAAAAAAATCCTACTGTATGGCTTACCTGCACGTCTTCACGTAGTATCTGTGGTGAGAATACTGAGGAAAGGCAGTATTCTGATATAGATATTGTTTTTGAGGCCCCGGAAGGTTTCAGACGTCTTCTATCCGGAAGAAGCTTTATATCCTGTCCTTCTGTGATGGTTCGTCGGGGTCTTTATGAGAATATTGGAAAGTTCTCACTTGAATATCCCTATTCTTCTGATTATTATCAGTGGCTATATGTATCACGTTTTTTTAATATTGCTTATATTAGTGATGCATGGATTAATTATCGAGTAGGAAAGCATTCGGAGTCCTATAGGCTATTATTTAATACTCCTCTAGGCTATTTGGATACGATAAAAATTTATTCGAGGCTTATAGAAGAACTTGGAAGTGAAATCGATGATTATTCTTTTGAAATTAATCTGTCCTTGAGGAGATTTATTGGGGATTGTTTTTTTGCGGGTTTTATGAGATCTGATAATATGGATAACTTTCGTCCGGGAATCTTTACTGGAATAGCAATGACTTCATGGTCGTTGACTATGCCTGTATCATTGAAAATGAAGATGAATAAATTGTTTATTCTCTTATCAATATTATTTGCAGGATGCATAATGCATTTTAAATTCATGCGTAAATTTGTTAGAATAGTTCTTTTCTGGAAACATGATTTATATTAAATGTCATTTATTCATTTCATTTTCCAATATTTTAATGGCTCTTTCATCAATTTTTGCATCAAGTTTATGTATGCCATATTGTTCTAAAAATTCTGTATTCGTTATACTAGGTTGTTGCTCAATTGGTTCATTATTAAGATAACGCCTAATCATATCTGTAAATTCATTGATGTTTTCAGAGCAGTAAGCACGCTTTCTAAGGATTTTTTTTGCTTCATCAGTAATGGTAAGGTGCTTCAATAATACAAAAATTGTTTTTTTAGCAGCTATTGCTTGCAATAGAGTTGTACTTGGGAAGTCTATGACCACGATTTCACTTTCAGATAGGAGGTTGAGATATTTTTTTTCATTTTTGAACACCTCAATATTTTTGTAATTTCCATTGGACATGTATTCGCGGATGTGCTCCTCCTGAAGTTGACCTGGGTGGATCTTGAATGCAACCGAAGTTTCAATTTCTACTAAAGCTTTAAGTATTTCCTTTTGTGTGTGCCATAGGTCATTATCATCAAGAATCGATGGAGAACCGATATGCAGGTTGTTACCGCAGTAATTCGTCGTGGCATAAAGGATTTTATATTTGCATGGGTGGAAGATTTTTGGCTTTGTGTATATTTCCATTAACTCGTATGAACCAATAGGGGTTACATTTACGGGAAATTTAAGTAAATCATTCTTTAGCGTATCTAAAATACCTGATCCAAAGCAGAGATGAATATCTGAATTCATTAATTCGACGTATAGCATAATTGGGGCATAATTAATCCCCTGTGCCCCATGTTGCCATGAAATAACAGGGATATTATAGTGTTTAGCCAGACGGGCGATTAAGTGTTCTTGAAAATTTGATTTTGTACCAAATAGCACTGCATTTGGGTTTTGTTTTTCTACAACTTTTTCAAAGTTGTCAATGATATGTGGGGTTGAAGAAACAGATATGTTTAATCTGGAGATAAAGAATTTTTTAAAGAGTCTGTCAAAACTAATACCTTTAGTGTTACAGAATTTCTGAAAGATATTTACAGGTATTTTTATATCACTTAGAATTTCATATGAATTATCTGTATTCTGACTGTAATGGTGGACTGAATAACCATTTTTGTAAAGTTGTGGAACTATATAGTTCCAATTGTAAGCAAATCCAACCAGAAGAAGTCTGTTGTTACCTGAAATGCAATTTTTTATATCGCGTGCTGGTAAAGTAAATAAACTCTTCATTCCAAAGTTTTTCGCGCAGTAGAGAAAGTTGTATAAAATGGAATTTCTTTTTGTAATTATTTTGTTCTGGATTAAATTGTTTGTGATATTTTTTTTTGATTTCTTCATAGGAGACACAGAATATTTTTTTTCACTGGGGATTATTTGGTAAGGTACGTCCCATGCATCAAGATTGAGAATATGTGTAAAAATTCTCTCTTCCTCACTGAAAAAAATATATTCTTCATCATCAGTTCTTATATTGCCTGAAATTGGACTGAAAACGATGATTTTATCGGGACATTCTTTTTTTAGAATAGAATAAAGCATTGCAATTCTTAGCGACAATGCATCAAAAAGGATTTTTGCAAAGAAATAATCATTCATTGCAGGAGATATATTATATTGTGAAAAATATGAAAATTGATCCTGTAAATAGGTGTCAATCTCATTGCAAATATTTTCTACACGATAGAAATTTTCCATCCCAATTTTTACTAGTTCCACTTCATTCCAAAAAGAAGCAATTGAATGATATTTTATCTCTCTTTTTTCCAGTTCCCAGCAGACTCCGGGAGTAACTGCAATAACTGTATATTCATGCTCTGGTTTCTTAAATTTCAAAAATGTATCTATATCATCCTTATGCTCGAGTATAACAAGGGTTTTCATATTTCAAAATCCTCAGATTAAGAGTTAATTTAATAAATTTGTTATTTTATTAGATCATCTCGTCTTCAATAATCTGTTTCATGAAATCTCGGGAGTTATTTGGGTTGAAGTCGAGTAGGATTCTGGCGAGAGTAATGTCAGCAATAGAATCATACATTGTAAAGTCTGCCTTCTTCTCCACCCATTTTGCCTGAGGATATATCTCACATACAATATTTAGTATATCACGGATTTGAAGGCCTTTTCCTGAGCCAATATTAATTACCCTGTTTATTGCTTTATCATACGCTACAGAACGAAATACGGATTCTGCCAAATCTCCTGCATAGATAAAATCGCGGTATTGAAACGGACCGAAACTTATTATCTCTTCACCTTTTCTGGCTTTATCGAGGAAAATACCAATAACTCCTTCATTACCTTTTCCATAAACATTAAAAAATCTGAGAATTACATATTGAATCCCGTAATTCTGATTATATGAACGAACCATCTCTTCACAGAGATATTTATGCCATGCATAGATATTTGTAGGATTTGGTGTAAAATTTTCTTTTATTGGTAAATCTTCAGTAATTCCATAGATTGCTGCAGAAGATGGAAATATTATTTTCTTTCCTCCTGATTTTCTGCATTCTTCGAGAACATTTTGAAGCGATATGACATTTAACAGGAAACTTTTATCCGGGTTTTTCTGTGCAATACCGGAATCTGGGAGGCCAACAAGATGTACAATGGTATCGCAGTCATTCATAGCATCAGATAATTTCTCAGTATTAAATATATCTCCTTGAATGAATTTTGTACTCGAATTCAGTTCATATACTGGCTCAGTAAGATCAAATACGACTACCTCAGTCCCATTATCTGTAAATTTTTTAACGATGTGGCTGCCTATAAAACCCGAACCGCCAGTAATAAGTACTTTTTTGGAACTCATAATAATCCAATACCCACATAAAATTCTTTTATGCAATCCACGACATAATCCATGTTTTCTCTGCTAAGGTCAGGGTACATCGGAAGTGTAAGAACACAGTTTTCCATTTCATTTGTTATTGGCAAATCAGTATTATAGTGTAATATATTTTTGTAGTAATGGCTTTCATGAACTGGAGGGAAATATACCTTGGCCATTATTCCTTTTTTTGAAAGGTAATTCATAAGTTCATCACGATTTGGTGCCCGTATGGTATACATCTGATACAGATGATAATACCCCTTAGGACAGCAAGGTGTTTTTACAAACTCAACTTCATCATTAAGTTTTTTAGTAAGATAGTCTGAATTTGAACGGCGCATCTCAATGGCCTTATCAATTTTGTTCATTTGTGCAATTCCAAGTGCCGCTGTTATATTGGACATTCTGAAATTGTATCCCAATGACACATAATCCATATATTCGTTTGTTGAAAAGTAGTCCTTTGTATCTGCTCTTCCATGTGATCTAAGCAATTTAAGCTTTTCAAAGATATCCTGGGAGTTGGTTACTATAATTCCACCTTCTCCTGTTGTAATTACCTTTGGACCACAGAAGCTGAACATTGATGAATCGCCAAATGTTCCAACCTTTCTTCCATTAACCATTGATCCAAGTGATTCAGCTGCATCTTCGAATAACAGTAAATCGCTTTCTTCAGCTATCTCTTTAATTTCTTCGATTCTGCATGGGCATCCGCCGACATGAATAGGCATTATTGCCTTTGTTTTATCTGTAATTTTCTTTCTTATGTCTTCTGGGTTCAGTCCATAAGTGCAACTTTCGATGTCCGCAAAGACAGGTTTGGCCCCGACAAATTTTACAGAATTTGCAGTAGATATGAATGTAAATGAAGGGACAATTACCTCATCTCCGGCTCCAATTCCGTATGCAATGAGAAGAGCATGCAGTGCGGATGTACCTGAATTAAATGAAACTGCATAATTCATCCTGGTGTAATCCGCAACTTTTTTTTCAAATTCAGGAATTTTAGGTCCTGTTGCCCAGTTCATCCCGGAAATTATTACTTCAGAAACCTGTTCAATATCTTCATTATCAGTGTATATTTTAAAAAGCGGTACTTTCCAACTCATATTATCAAATCACTCATTTTTTAAATTGAAATTTGTGTAATTTTTTGTCATGGATCTTAATGCCAAGTAATGCTGGTTTCAATTTTTTCACCCAAATCATTGTTAATCTTGAAATCTGTCCCAACTCATTTATTCATTTCTTCTTCATAAATGTTTATTTGAATACAATATTTTTTGCCATTTTCATAAAAAAAAGCATTTTCTTCATTTTTATTAGTGGTCAACCCTCTAATTTTATTGATTAAGTCTTTGGCTTTAACATTTTGATTAAGATCAATATTTTGAATATTTACAATATCTCTTTTTTTATGTGTGGTCGCATTTTTTGGATTTTGCTTTAATCTGTTATACTCTTTTTTTTGTATTGATGGCCAAGCTTCAATAAATGTTTCGTATTCTGTTTTAAGTACTCTTTTATATAAACTATCTGCGGTATCATTTGGCAATATTTTTATTTTTTTTTGATGGACGATATCCCCTGTATCTACAGTTTCGTTCATAAAATGTAATGTAGCTCCGTATGGTGTTTCATCAATTATTGCCCATGTTGGAGTGTGCCATCCGCGATTATAGGGTAGATATGCAGGATGTAAATTTAAAATTCCATATTTTGGGATTGATAATATTTCATTTGGATAAATTTCAGAAAAGTGAATTGAGAAAATATAGTCCAAATTTGCTTCATTAATTCTTTTAATTCCATTCGGTGTTTTAAATGACTTTCCTCTGAATACTATGATATTGGAATGTTTTGAGCATAATTTTATTAGTTCATCAGCATGTGATGCACTATTTTCATCTGGAATTATTAGAATCTTGGGTACTAAACCCTTTGATAGAAGAAATGAAAGTATATCTACTGATATTTGACGATCACCCGCAAAAGCAAACTTTATACTCATTATAATACCTCACGAATAAGTGAAAATGCTTCAGCATAAAAAACTCCCACTTCAGTTCCTCTTTTTTTAGCTACTGCTTCAATAGCTTCAAGTGAACGTGGGTGTGGGTATTCTCTAAGCTCGGTTTTATATGCTTTTAATGCCTTTATTTTCTTTAAAAATGTCTTAGTAATGTCACAGTAAACATTTGGGTTAAAAGGTGCAATCGGCTGGCCCCACTCTGTTTCGGAGAGAGTTTCGTAAGCAAGTATTTTTTTTACATTGCAATTTACCGGCCGTAATGCAACAAGTGCAGATTCAAATATTACACGGTGATCTCTGTGGAGATCTCCTTTAAATGGAATATATGCAATATCAGGTTGCAATTCATTGACAATCATGATTAATCTCTCAGTAATTTCTTTTTGAGGAATTGTATCAAGTTTTACTGTATGGTAACCAAGTTCAATTACTTCATGAATACCTAATATTTTAACTGCTTCATTGATCTGTTTACTACGCAAATCTAAATATTCATCAGACCAGTCAGGTTTGTGCGCAGTTGTGGCAATACAGAGGGTAACATGGTCTCCTGATAGAATATGTTTTGCTATTGTTCCACCGCATCCAAGGGTTTCATCGTCAGGATGGGGCGCTATGATTAATATTTTTTGTGACATTTTTCAATAAGTTATTTCTTTTGTCATTAATTTGTCATTTACCTCAATTTCTGCTAATACAGAAGCAATTATTTCAGAGGTTTGTCCTTTACCATAGGGATTATTACAATTTCTGCATTTCTGAATATACTTCACGTCGTATAGTGATTTATTTATTTTATCAAGAATGTCGTCTTCACTGTATTCTGAACTTAAAACATTTTCGGCTCTTTCTCTTCCTTTTTGTCTATTTCCAATTTCGACAACAGGGATTCCAAAAAATGGAGATTCAATAAGGGCACTGCTTGAATTGCCGATATAAAGATTCGAATATTTCATAAGGTTTAAAAAATCTTTCTGATTGATATTTTTAAATGTTTTTAAAAAATCAAATTTTTCAAATTCTCTGATTACCTTGATCATTTCTTTGCTGCCCATATCTGAATTTGGATAGACAAGTATGGTTTGAATATTTGTTTTTTTTAGCGCATTGAGTGTATTAGTTAGCTGCTCTCCTGATTCATTAGATTCCTTTGTGATTGGGTGTTGTACGGCAAGTATCATTTTTTCTTTAGGATTCAATCCAAATTTTATAAATATTTCATTTTTACTTAAAAAATCCATATTTTTAATTGTATCCAAAACTGGAGATCCTACACAAAATGTCCTAAACGACTCTTCTCCAAGTTTTAAAAGTCTCTCCTGACTTTCTTTTGATACAGCGAAATGTATATGTGAAATTTTTGATATAGCATGTCTTATTGAATCATCTGCATGTCCACCTATTGACTTATCGCCCCCATGAATATGTGCAATTGGTATATTCATATAAATGGCAGCTATTGAGGCGGCAAGCACTTCACAGCGGTCGCCGACAATTAATATGATATCAGGTTTTATCTGCTGGAATGCCTGTGAGATTCCAATTATTCCAAGTCCAGTAGATTTGGCCATTGAACTTCCGCTTGAACTATCAAGCGTCATTTCAACTATTGCATCTATTACAAATCCATCTTTTCTTATCCCTTCAATGGTATAGCCGTATTGTTCAGAAAGGTGCATACCTGTTACAATCAAAGAAAGTTCCAATTCGCAATGATTTTCAATCTCAAAAAGAATTGGTCGCAATATCCCGTATTCTGAGCGAGAACCTGTAATTGCACAAATTTTCTTCTTCATCTCCATAATTATTATTTTCCTTTATGCGCTAATAGACCATACACCTCTTTAGTAAGGATAAACCCTTCTGACGGTTTCTTTTTTTCATAAGCCTTCTCCTCAATCCTCTTTAGTACATCCTCTTTTATTTTTTCGTCAGTGTTCTCTTTGAAAGATAGTGTTGCACAAGTATATTTAATAAATTCCTTAACTGAAGGGAATTCCAATGAATTTTTAAAAATTTCTATTTCTACTTTGTCAAATATATTTTTTATTTTAGGAATTATTTCATACTCCATACGCTTTTCTCTTTTCTGAGATATTTTCTTATGCGTAACTTCTTCATATAAATCAAGCATCTCACGAGCATTATTTTCTGTAGGACCTACTACGAAAAATTTACCGCCGGGTTTTAGTACTCGGAAGATTTCTGAAATAACTTCTGAAACATTTTGTACGTAATAAATACCAAATGCGCATGTCACTATGTCAAAAGAATTATTCTTAAAAGGCAATTTTTCATTTATATCTTGGCAGTGGTAGTTGATATTTACATTTTGCAATTCTGCAATAGCTCTGGCTTCATTTAGCAGTTCTTTGGAAATATCCATTGCATCGACATCTCCTTTTCCAGACAATATTTTTGCATACTTAAGTGATTGTTTACCATTACCACAACATAGATCAAGTAACCTCTCGTCACCCTTTAAATCGATTTTATTTAATATCCACGTATCAATATCAAACTTGGCGTACCTATTATGTGCATTGATGCGTATTTTTAGCGAGTCCTCAACATAGCTCCAATGATTATTCATATATGTCCTCCCATCTGATTTGTTCATCATAAAGTATATTCTTATTTGCTTTTTTTCCAATTAATTCGTCAAAATATTTAGGAGGGATTCCATTTCCTGGTCTTTTAACTGAAATATCACCTTCCTTAAGGATCTCTCCAGCTTTGATATCAATTTTTGCAACAAGACTTTTTCTTCCAACATTGATGTTCTCTTTTTCAGCCTTTGTTGGCAATTTAATACCATCTCCCATTGCTAGTTCAACCGTTCTTATTGCTTTAACCATGGCTTTTAGTTCATTCGGCTCAAGTGATGCTTTATGGTCAGGGCCAAGTAAATTTTTATCTAATGTAAAGTGCTTTTCAATGACGCATGCTCCCAATGCAACGGCTGCAATAGGAATGGTGATGCCTTCTGTGTGGTCTGAGTAGCCAACTGGGAGTTTGAATGCACAATGAAGTGTTTCCATTGCAGCAAGATTTACACTTTCAATTGGTGCTGGATAAGAAGTTGTGCAATGAAGCAGAGTAATAGCAGTTGTCCCTCTTATCTTTAGGGCTTCAATAGCTTCTTCAACTTCACCAAGTGTTGACATACCAGTGGAGAGGATTACAGGCTTTTTTTTCTTACCAATGTGCTCAATAAGTGGGATATTTGTAATTTCTCCGGATGGTATTTTAAGTAAAGAAATTCCAAGTTCATCAAGAAAATCAGCACTTTGATGATCAAATGGTGTTGATAAGAAGATGATCTTTTTTTCTTCTGCATAGTTTTTCAACTCACAAAATTCATCATCACTAAGTTCCAGAGCCTTGATCATATCATATTGTGATTCAGATGCACCTGTATTCTTAATCTGATATGGGGCCTTCTCTGCTTGTAAACTAACTAAATTTTCTGCTTTGAATGTCTGAAATTTTACAGCATCTGCGCCTGATTCCTTTGCAGCATCTATAAGTTTTTTAGCAAGATGCAGATCCCCATTGTGATTAACTCCCGCCTCAGCAATAATAAAACAGGGACTTGTGGCATCTGAATTTTTTTTAATAATAATTATACCTCTGCGTTCGTTTATGAAATACATTGTATTTGTGTTATTAATTATTTATTCGAATTCATTTAAAATGTGTCTCTTTTAAGAGGTGCAGAATTGCAATTTTATAAGTTATAATTAGATAAAATTAAATTAATTATATGATGTTGTTCTGTATGTTTTAAGGGAAATTAGTTGAGTTATGCATTTATAATGTTCAAACGTCTCCCTGAATTAGTATTAGTGAATTGTAGTCATTCTCTTTTCTTTTATTAATATTTATTTGTGCAATTATTTTTCCAGAAAGAAGGGCAAGCAAATCATCCACATTAGAGAGGATTTCCTTTCCGTATTGTTGTTTTTCTGGATTATAGAATGCTTGATTAATGAGAAGATGACCACCTTTTTTTAAGGCAGAGTTCATGAGATGATGAATAATTTCATGAAGATTTGGAAGAATATACCAGATAAGTTGTGACATTATTATGAGATCATACTCTCGTTTTATTTTTTTATAATCTGATTCCAGATCCAGAGTAGAGAATTCTATTCCCAGATTTTCATATTTATCAGATGCTTTGTTAACAGCTGTAAGAGAAATGTCAGTTCCTTGTATTGATGTATGAGGATAAATTTCTCTTAATCTTGAAGTAAAAGCCCCATTTCCAGATCCAAGGTCAAAATATTTCCCTGCTGTGGGCATGCATTATATTTATTAAGAAGATATAGCGCCAGATCATACTGAATAGCTTCAGCATCACCAATATGCCAGGGATCGTCAATATTTTGATACATCAATTCAAAATCACCAATAAATTCACCGTTTTTAATGACGTAGTCATGGTAATCTGTGGATCTTTTTTTGCTATTCATTGAAGATTCGTCTCCAACTGTCTTTTGAATAGTATCTGCTCATTCATCCAGAAGTCGAATTCATCATCAATTTCAAAATTATGTTCCCTACTAGTTAGGAATATCTCCTTTTTATTTCCCCATAGCTTTCTTTGTTTTATAATATCTGCTTTGGTTACATAGATATTACCGTCATCATGAAAGAATTCTTCTAAATCCTGGCGTCTGGCTGAATAAGTGTCCCATTCAAAAAGATTGCACATATAACCTGTTGCCAAAGAATCTGCATCGTTTTTCTGAAACTTTTGTATACATCGATCAATAAGTCCTTCTTCACGTACTGGAGATGTACACTGGAGCAATACAATGGTATCGGCATCTATTGTCTCAAGAATATGTTGCAGTACAGAAAGTGTGGTTGCCTTGTCCGTTGCCAGTTCTGATGGACGTGGAATTACCTCTGCACCCCAGTCCCGCGATATTTTTGCAATTTCAGGATCTTCAGTTGAAACTATATACTTATCAATGAGTTTTGATTCAAGTGCTGATTCAATTGTCCATGCAATCAGGGGTTTTCCTGCAATTTTTTTTATGTTTTTTCCTGGGATGCCCTTGCTTCCACCACGGGCAGGAGTTATTCCCAGAATCATCGAATTGCTCCAATACAATCATGAATTGCATTGATGATATCCGATATATTTTTTTCGTCCATCTTCACAAAGATAGGTATGGCAATAGCCCTTCTGAGTATCTGATTGGAATGTGGAAAGAGTTCATTAACATTTTTATTAGAATAGTGCTCGTAATGTGGTAAAATATGATCCCACGTTCCGGCAAAGTGCCAGTTTATTGCGTCCGGAAGATTTTTTGTACCATATCCTTTTTCTGTCCATAACTTAGCAAACTGTTTAGCCTTTTCCCGATTTTCAAGGAAAAAAACAACAGAATCTCCGGTATCTCCATCAGGATTGGGGATCTCCCTGAATTCTATTTCCGGAATATCCCGAATTCCCTCTTTGATAAGGTTTTTATTCTTTTTTTGCTGACTTATGATTTCATCCATCTTTGTCAGCTGTACAAGACCTATTGCGCCCTGAAGTTCTGTCATCTTGTAGTTGAATCCACTTTGGTGACGGGTATCCTCTCCTCTGGGTAAATCCGGATTGAGTTCATGCCCATGATCAGAGTATTCCATGACTGTTTTAAAGATCTCTTCGTTATTTGTGTAAACCATTCCACCTTCTCCGGTGGTTAATACTTTTCCGAAGTCGAAACTGGTGATTCCCACATTCCCTATTGTTCCAAGCATTTTTCCATGATATGTGCCTCCGCAGCATTGTGCGTTATCCTCAAGTACGGGGATATCATGTGTATTTGCGATCTGCATTATTTCATCCATACGGGCTGCAGCACCCATCATATGTACTGGAATAATTGCCTTTGTCCGGCTGGTAATCTTTTTTGCAAGGTCACTTGGATCCATGTTAAGTGATTTGTCTACTTCAGTGATCACAGGTATGGCACCCACTTCTACGATTGCTTCGACGGTAGCGATAAATGTATGACTCTGCGTTATTACTTCGTCTCCAGGCTTTATGTTGAGAGCTTTCAATGCCAGATGAAGTGCTGCTGTTCCTGAGCTCACTGCAAGTGCATGTTTAACACCCATTTTCATTGCAAAGTTGCTTTCAAATTCATCAACACGATATATTCCTTGTCTCTGGTCATGCCAACCGTATCGATAAAGTACTCCACCACGTTCAAAAATATCATTTACTGCATTTTGTTCTTCTTTTCCAATTAATTCAAAACCGGGCATTATTATTCCTCCACATTAATCATTTTTCGAACCAGATTTTTTCCGTCATCCAATGTAAATGGTATTGGGTTCTGCGAGAATGCGCCTTCAAAACCATCAATATCGCTTAAAAGTTTATTTATATTTTTAGGGTTTACACCAAATGGTGTGATATGTGCAGGTATTTTAAGTTTTTTTGTTAATTCAAAGAATTTGTCGACAAAAATTTTATTTTTCTCTTCTTGTGAGAGAGAAAGATCAACTCCTTCAATGAGATCGTATAGTTCGCTGTAATCATAACCATTTCTAACGTTATGCTCTACAATGTAAGGTAAGAAGACTGCTCCTGCAAGGCCGTGAGGAACATGGAAGTGAACACCTAGAGTATATGATAAAGCTCCAGCAGGACCAGAACCTGAGTTTATTAGAGAGATACCTGCAAGATATGCTCCAAATTGAAGTTTACCTCTGGTCTCAAGATCCTTTGGTTCATCTGCTATTCTGAAGAGATTATTGAATATCAGATCAAAAGCATTTTTTGCAAATATTCGGCTCATAGGACTGGCTTGTTTTGCCACATAACTTTCCATGGTATGAACAAGTGCATCCATTCCGGATGAGGCTGTTACTGATTCCGGACAACTCAGTGTAAGTATTGGATCGAGAATCGAAAGGACAGGAAAATTGTTCATTGTATTTATGCCTAATTTTTTTCCTATATTATGGTCTGTGAAGACTGCATTATATGTTACTTCACTACCTGTTCCTGCAGTTGTTGGAAGAGCAATTGTTGGAAGTGAGCGAATTAAATCTTTTGGGAATCCCCTGTAAGTAACCGATTTATCCAAATTGACAGTCACTGTAGCAAGCCCTTTGGCAAAATCTATTACACTCCCACCACCAATGCCAACAAAGCAATTAACTATTGGTTTTCTCTCTGAATCAAGAAAAGTCTCCCTTATATGATCAAGGGAATCATAATCAGGTTCTGCACCCAAATCATATTTCCAAATTATTGGATCTAATGAATTTTCCTGAACAATGGATTTAATTATTTTTTGTACATAGGGAAGGTCAATTATGCTTGAATCAACGATAATCCCTGGTTTTGTGTAGCCTAGTTCACTTAAGTTGCAATGAAGTTGGGCTGCCTTCCCTTCCCCGCAAATAGTGTGTGTCTTAAGATTGAATGTGAAATTGATATTTGTTTCTTTTTTCAACATATCTACCACAGATTCATATTGCAATTAAAAGGTATTAATCTAATTTATTTTGGCTATGATATTAACGTGAGTTTGTCCAACTAGTTGAGGGTGTTCTTGGGCATCCTTTATAATATCTCTTCAGAGAAACAGAATATCTACAAATGATAAAAATGATAATCCTCGATTTCGACGGCGTAATCTTAGAATCTGTCTCTGTCAAAACTGATGCTTTCAGAAACCTCTTTTCAAATAAACCTGATTACGTTGATGAAATTGTAGATTTTCATATACAAAACGGAGGGATGTCCAGATATGACAAATTCAGGCATATCTATGCAAATATCCTTCATGAACCTCTGAGTGAAGAACAGTTTGACTTGCTCTGCCGGACTTTTGGCGAATTGGTTTATGGAGGAATTATAAAGTCCCCGTTTGTAGATGGCGCCTTGGATTTCTTTGATAAATATCACCGAATAGTCCCACTTTATATCGTATCTGCAACGCCTGAAGCAGAACTCATACAGATTATAAAAGAAAGAGAGATCTCTCAATTTTTTACGCAAATACACGGTGCACCGAAAAAGAAATCTGACTGTATAGAAGAAATAATCACTTCTTCAAAGTATCCCTTAAATTCAGTTATCTTCATAGGCGATGCAATAAACGACTGGAAAGCGGCGGAAATAATCGGTGTGAGATTTATTGGACGGATTAAGCCGGGAGATCCTGATATATTTAAAAATATTTCCGGAATTGAAAGGACTGTAAAGGACTTTAATGAGCTAAATCAATATGTTGGGGCGGAGCTGGAAAATATATGATAATAAACCTCACACATCCTCTCAAAAGATCATCGCCCCTTTATACGGGTACTCCAGAAATCAGCATTAAATCCCATAAATCAATTGAAAATGGAGATAGTGCAAATACAAGTGTTATTTCTTTATCCAGTCATTCGGGAACCCATATCGATTTACCTCTGCATTTTTGTGAAAACGGGAAATCAGTATCTGAGTGTATTCCATATGGGTGGTCTCTTGAACCTGTATACTGTGCTGAGGTTGAGAAAGGCCCGGGAGAATGCATAACTCCTAAAGACATAAGGGGCTTGCCTGATGAAATTTGCGATGCAAAAGCTCTCCTTCTGAAGACCGGTTTTGGTATTTACAGAGACAAGGAGATGGGAATTTATGAATCAAATAACCCGTGGGTACATCCTGATGTCCCTGACTTTCTCCGCAATCATTTTCCTGATCTGCTTTTGTTTGGAATAGATACAATTTCAATATCGACATCTGCACATAGAAATGAAGGGCGCGAATGTCACCGTTCTTTTCTCTGTGACAAAAGACCGGTTTTGATATTAGAGGATGTTAATCTATGTAATATTCAGCCTGAAAGCAGGAGCCTGAAACTCAGTATTTATCCTTATATATATGATAATATAGACGGATCTCCTGTTTTTGTTATGGCGGAGAAATAAATTTTTTGTTTTACCTGCAATATCTTATTTTCCAAATTAAATTATTAGGAAGTTTTGCTGAATCAACGGTTTACATCAACAAATAATAATATCAAAGAAACCAAATAACATATAATATTCATTTTTAGGACCAACATATAATGAAAATCTGTTTTATCGCTGACGGAAGGGCTACTCACACACAGAGGTGGATAGAATATTTCTCAAAAAATAATGATGTTCACTTAATCACCTATGATCCAATGCCTAATCAGATTGAGAGAGTGACAGAACACGTAATAAATGGCCCCTTCAAAAATCTTTATTTAAATTTCTGGCCACGCCAAATTAAGATTCAAAAGCTGATAAAAAAGATAAATCCTGATCTCATCCATGCTCATTTTATCGCGAAATACGGTTTTCATCTTCCCAGTGGTAATAAATACCCCACGATTGTATCCGCTTGGGGGAGTGATATCTTAATTCTTCCCCAAAAAAGCAGACTTATTTATTTTTATACAAAGAAAATTCTGAATCGTGCAGATTTAGTATATGCTGTTTCATATGACATTTGTAACCACATTATTGATGACTTTGGAATTGAAGAAAAAAAGGTATGTTATCTTCCTTTTGGCGTAGATACATCTGTTTTTCATCCGAGATCTATTGATAAATCATTTACTAATACTCATGTGAATATTTTTTCAAACAGGGGTTTTGATCTGGTTTATGATATGGATACACTGGTAAAAGGATTTGAACAGGCATACAGTCAGAATAATGATTTGCGTCTCACATTAAAAGGTGAAGGTCCTCTAAAAAAAGATATAATAGGTCTTGTGGAGAAAAATGGTCTTAAAGATGTGGTTAAGTTTCAGGGAAGAACTGGTTATAGTGAAGTTTCTCTTGACTACCGGAAATATGATCTCTTTGTTAACACATCAATATCAGATGGCACTCCTGTGACATTACTTGAGGCTATGTCCTCAGGACTTACGGTAATCTCGACAAATGTCGGAGGTATTCCCGAGTGGGTAAATGATGGTGTGAACGGCGTTTTAATTCCTCCAAAAAGGCCTGACATTCTTGCAGAAAAAATTCTTGAACTGGCGTCTGACAGTGATTTAAGGGGAAAAATATCCACAAATGCAAGAACAACTGTTGTAGAAAGGGCAGACTGGTGGAAATTAATGAAAAAGGTTGAAGAAGATTATCGGGAATTAGTAGAAATACATAATACTAGAAGTTGAGGTATTCTGATGAATTGGAATGGAAAAAAAGTACTTGTAACAGGTGCCGGAGGTTTTATTGGCAGTCATCTTGTTGACAGGCTTGTGGATATGGGTGCAGATGTAACTGCATTTGCTCATTACAACTCCGGAAATAACTGGGGAATGCTTGAGGAAAATTATTCGGATATGGACTGCAAAATTTCGGTTATACTGGGGGATATCGCGGACGGTTTTGCTGTTGATGAAGCAGTATCCGGAAACGATTATGTGTTTCACCTTGCAGCCCTTATAGGGATACCATATTCATATGTTGCACCTGAATCCTATGTAAACACCAATATCAAAGGCACGCTTAACGTGATGCAGGCATGCAGGCATCACAATGTTGAACGAGTTGTCCACACATCGACAAGTGAAGCATATGGAACGGCAATATATACGCCTATTGATGAAAAACATCCTCTTCAGGGCCAGTCACCGTATTCTGCAACAAAGATCGGTGCAGATAAAATAGCTGAAAGTTATTTCTGCTCATTTGAACTGCCTGTTTCAACGATTAGGCCATTTAACACATTCGGGCCACGCCAGTCTGCACGTGCAGTCATTCCAACCATAATCAGCCAGGCATTAAATTCGAATTCAATAAATCTCGGCTCTCTCTCACCTGTTCGTGATATGAATTTTGTTTATGATACGGTAAATGGATTTATCAAAATGGCTGAATCTGAAAAATCTGTTGGAATGACCATAAATGTAGGAAGTGGCAGAGGTGCAACCATAGGTGAGATTGCGGATATTATCCTGAAAAAGACCAATCCGGATGCTGAAATTATCTGCAGGGAGGAGAGAGTACGTCCGGAGAATAGTGAAGTACGGGAACTTATCTGTGATAATTCCCTTGCCAGGGAAATCCTTGGCTGGACACCGGAGTACACACTGGAGCAGGGTCTTGATATAACAATTGACTGGATAAAGAAGAACATTCAATGTTACAAGACTTCAAGATATACTATATAGGATTTTAATTATGCAGGCGGTAATATTAGCAGGAGGGAAGGGAAGAAGACTCCGTCCTTATACAACAGTTTTACCTAAACCTCTGATGCCTATAGGCGATTATCCTATTTTGGAGGTAATATTAAGACAGCTTGAGGGATGCGGTTTTGATGAGGTAATTATCTCTACAGGATATCTGCATGAGATTATCTGTGCCTATCTAAAGTCAAGTAATGAACTTGGAATAAATATCAGGTACAGCCATGAAACCACGCCTCTTGGTACAATTGCACCCCTACATCTGATAGATGATCTTGAAGAGACTTTTCTTGTAATGAATGGTGATATATTAACAGATCTTGATTTTGCAAAGTTTGTTGAATATCACAAAGAGATGGATGCCTTGGCAACTGTTGCAACCTATAAGCGTGATGTCAACATCGATTTTGGTGTACTGAAGCATAATGAGAATTCACAAATCACTGAATTTATTGAAAAACCCACGTATCATTTTGATGTTAGCATGGGGATATATGCATTTCAGAGGGAGGTTCTTGAGTATGTTCCAGAAAATGAACCTTTCGGGTTTGACAACCTCATGTATTCACTCATAGCAGATAAAGCGAAGGTCTATAGCTATCCTTATGACGGTTACTGGCTTGATATTGGGAGGCCTGATGACTATGAACAATCTATTGAGGAATTTAGCAAAAACAAGGAAAAATTTCTTAGATGAAATTATTAATTACAGGTTCTTCGGGATTTACCGGAAGATATCTTATTGATCACATAAAGAAAGAGGCTGAGATATCGCATCTGGATATTGATATCGCTGGACTTTGCCGTTCAAATAGTCTTTTGCAGGACAGTTCTGTAGATCAGATTCATGCAGATATCTCAGATTATTCTCAGATTTCAGATGCAATACGCAGATTTAAGCCTGATTATATAATCCATCTTGCAGGTGGGCGCAATGGCAGTCTGGATGATCTGTTTCATGTAAATGTTTCAGGGACTGTAAATTTGCTTGAAGCGGTAAGAAACCATTGTGATCCATCCTCCCGCGTTCTTTATGTATGTTCATCTGCTGTTTATGGATATGTCGGAGATGAACCGATTTCCGAAGAAACTCCACTTCGCCCTGTTGGAGAATATGGGATAACAAAAGCAGCAGGGGAAATGGCAGCAATTTCCTATTCAATAAAGTATGGGATGAATGTATCGGTTGTAAGACCATTTAATTTGCTGGGCCCAGGACAGGATGAGAGTTTTGTAATCGGTAAGATAATTTTCCAGACTCGTGAAATTTTGAGAGGAGAAAGGGATTCTCTTTCTCTTTATTCAGTAGATTCACGCAGAGACTTTGTTGATGTCCGTGATGCAGTGTCTGCATATTGGTGTATTATTTCGTCACCGGAATTTGAAAACCTGTGCAGGGGTCAGATTTTCAATGCAGGTTCCGGAAAAAGTACCAGTATCAGCCAAATTCTCTCTCTTCTTGAGGAAATTACAGGTCGGGATATAAAAGTAAGTCTTCCGGATTCTATTGAACCGGAAATGATCCCGAATCAGGTAAGCGACAACAGAAAGATTGAGGGGGCTTTTGGGTGGAATACAAAATATACATTAAAACAGACCCTTTCTGATATGCTTGAATTATGACAGTCAGGTTTGAATTGCCTGATTTTGTTTCAATTATCACCATCCCGGAAAAACCGTCCGCTGTTGTATTCCTCCCACTTTCCGCAGGTCACCTTTCAACAATAATATTTTTCATACTCAGAGCCCAAAAGCCGCAATATCTTTCTAAATTCATCATTCAGATTTTAAATCCTCTTAATTCTCTTTCCTCCATCCACAAATGAAAATTCACGAACCCTCCTGAAACGGAAGAATATCCACTTCATCGTAGGTCTCTGCGTCTGTCTCTTCGTCTGACTGGTCACTGTTTCCCCGTATAGTTCCAGTTCTTTTCTCAGACGATACTCAGTCATTGAGTAGATTAAAAGGCAAAGAACCATGATCATCGATAATGCCTGGATACGCGATGGTTTCTTTAAGTATACTTCCGCAACGCGGAACGATTTATCTTTCAGGAATCGGAATCCTGTCTCAACTTTTCCCTTTTCTTTATAGTTGTATAGCAGTTCGTCTGCAGACATTGCAGTATCATTCGTTGCCAGGATAAATCGGCCGAGTTTCTGGCGTTATTTTTCAACTGCTTCCTCATTAAATTCAATATCTGCTTCGACCTTGAATATCTGAACCATTGGTTCACCAGCCTTTGGCCGACCACGTTTCTTTTCAGCTCTCCTCTGAATCGTCGTAACTTTGTATTCACTGAACTGGAAAAGAGGATGGTCTTTCAAACATATTTGTGCAACATTGTGTGCATCCGGCTCGCACTTCGATTCCATTGCACAGATTTTACGGAGCGATGTCTTTGCTGCACGCAGTTTTTTGTCAAGTCTCTCTTCAAATTTCTTCTTTTTCGCTTCAAAAGTGGGCTCGGAATAGTACTGGACCCACTTCTGCGTTTCCAGATGCCGGCATATTCGTTCACATGTTGAAAATAGGAATACCGTTCGTCTGTGCAGGGCTTGAACTGGCAATCATATGCGAGCAGTTCCTTTGCCTCTTTGATGGAGGATGGCACATGTGTGATCCAGAATGTATGTTGGCCAACACTCTGGAGATTTTTCTTGGTATAAAAGGCAGAATCTGCCACATGGTAGACTTTTTCATCAGATTTCAGATTGTTCTTAAGATTTTCAATAATGGTTCTGAGGGTTTCTTTGTCGGATTCGTTCCCGGAAAATGTCTGAAGAAAGAGGGGATTCTATGCTGGTTCGAAGCCATACCTAGGACAAATCGCTTTAGATCCCAACGGCCAACTTTGGGAGGGTCATAGGTGATCTTGATTTCTTCTGTGCCGAAGTCAGACTCATATTCACCTGTGACACTGAAGTTGGTCGTATCCACATGAATGCAGTGCGAACCGAATTCTGTCGAAATGAGGCAGTTTGCCACAATTTCATTGAAAAGCTCTGTTGGACTATATTCTGCGATGGCGTCCAGGGTTCTGGCAAGTAAATCGTCGTTGATCTGATCAGTGGTAATTCCTTCCCCAAGGAGACGTTCAACAGCAATATCATCGAAAAATTCCGGAAAGAGATACAGGCGGCGTTCGATGAATCCCAAGCCGTTGAGAACCATGTTTTTCACTACCTTGGAATGGGCTGAGATTTTGATGGCAGGTTTTGGGAATGGCAGTATCGATTACATCGGCTATTCCAAGAGAATCATAGGCACCGGCAACTATGCCGTGATGGCCGACGGAAAGGATTGATTCGTCATCGAATCCGTCAATGAGGGGCATATTGTAGATATTTGCTTAAACGTACATAGATCTTTTGGTGGGTAATTGTTGAGTTCTGAGGATTTGGTGCGGATAGTGGGATTCCTTCTTTAAAATCCAGGGTTACAATTTTGCAAATGCCTGCTGTTCATACTCGGGGGACTGTTTCAACTGAATATTTATGGGTCTCGTCGAATAGGGATGCAAGATTGCTCTTGCACCCCCTTCTAAGAACGCACCGTGCGACTTTCACCGCAGTACGCTCAAGCACTTCACAACCCGAATTTCGGGCGGCGATACGCGAAAAATGAGAGTTTGGTTTGAATCCAAGGCATTTGCTTTTGTATCCTCTCTGTTCTGTTGAGGAAGTATCCTCTGTCTAGATAGGGGTTTGCATCAAGTTTCACCATGACGTATCTGCGGATCTTCGTATCTGAGAACCGAACGAGCTTTGCAGATGTTGACATGAAGACCCAGTTTCTGGTACCTTCTGTATGCCAGTATCGTCGTGCGATCCACCTGTGTGCCTTGTTCGGGTGTCTGCATTTGGCCCACTTCCAGAGCATATTCCAGAGGATAGCATCCAGTCGTTGGTATACTTTTTTTGCCACAATATGGCGGTGGTAGTTGGCCCATCCCCTAATGACCGGGTTTAATAACCGAATCAGGTCTTCCTGTGTCCAAGCCGCAGCTTTATGGATGATTTCTCTCATCTTATCAATGATTTTCTCAATTGACTTATGAGATGGCTTGGTGAGGAATTTACCGTTATATTTCCGGAAATTCCATCCTAAGAAGTCAAATCCGTCGTCAATATGAGTAATCAGTGTTTTTGATTCAGAGAGTTCCAGGCCCCTTTCTGCAAGGAATTTCCTAATGTGTTCGCGGATTTCTTCTGCGACCTCCCGTGTGGGGGCGGTTATCAGAAAGTCATCTGCGTAGCGTATGAAGTATACCCTCATATTAGGGAACATCTTGTCAAGGGTTTTCTCAATCCCATCCAGAACCATATTGGCTAATATTGGAGAGATCCCCCCTGCGGCGTTCCTTTATCGGTCGGATAGAGCTTCTGTTCGAAGACAAAACCGGCTTTGAGGAACTGTTTCAGGACAGACGTCTCCATTGGGATGTTTGCTTTCAGCCATTCGTGTGAAATGTTGTCAAAGCATCCTCGTATATCTCCTTCCAATATCCATGGAGAAGATGTCGGGCGATAGAGACAGATGAATGCATATTGTGCTGCATCCTGAGCGCATCTGGATAGCCGAAATCCAAATGAACGTTTGTCAGCGCAAGTCTCCGCAACTGGCTGAAGTGCCAGTGCATAGAGCGCTTGCATTGCCCGGTCATACATGGTTGGAATGGAGAGGGGTCGCTTGGTATCTTTTCCGGGTTTAGGGATGTAGATACGATTTAGTGGTTGTGCACGATACTGTTTGCTAGTGAGTCTCAGTGCAGCCCTCATTTTATCAGAGTGGATCTTCCAATGTTCACCATCAATTCCCGGGGTGCGTGCACCCCTGTTTTGTGTGACAATCCGTACCGCGAGAAGTTTCGCTGAGTATGAATGTGTCAACAGATACTGAAGTCGTTTTACCAGATTCCATTTTTCTTCGCGTGTTGCCTTTGCAATCCTGGTCTGCAGCCTGTTCACCGTTTTTCGAACCTCTTTCCAGTCAATGTTACTCCATTGACGGGCGAGGTTCAGGTCTGTACGCTTCTCGCCAATTGACGTCGTTGAATGTCGTACATTCACAAGTATACCTCCTTTTCTTGCTGTAAAGCACCAGTAGCAAGTCAGCACCCTTTCAGGTCGAAACATTTGTTTCTATCCTGTCCATTACAGGCAGACATTTGCGTTTTGCTACCTCCTCTACCCCCTGAGCCATTGTATATTCTCACGAATATTCTACCTCCGGAGGAGGAGCTCATGGGGCCTACCATGTTCCATATCAGAAATAATTGTGGATACCTTAGGAGCCATCTATAGGCCGGGAACCGTTTGTCCTCTCGTTTTCATGTACAGCGAGCCATGAAAACCTGATTCCAGTGCCATTAGGCTCGAGCGTTTCAGCCTTCTTTCGCTCGTCACATGTCACGACCCTTACAATGATTCACTTTTCAGTTCTCCATAGCATCCTTATTCTAGCAATATAATTCAGGCAAGGCTCTCGAATATAATCACATTGTCCCATGAGCTTCGCACAATCCCGTTACCAGGAATGCACGTCATGGTAGAATCATGCCGAAAGGAAGGCATGGCATTTCGCAATTCCTAATATAGCTTACATGTCGCACCGCTATTTCATATGGGTAAGTTAAACTGTAATTTACCCATTCTCAGGTAGATCATTGTCATAAAATTCTGGGTATTTTGATATCCTCTTGCACCCTTCTTGAGTGCCTGAATGCTACTGTTCAACCCTTCCAGCAGACCATTCGTAACTTTTGAATCAATGAAGTTGATCACACCGTTCTAGTGCCTTTTGATAGTTTTTGCAGCTTAATTACCGGGTCCAATCTCGAATTTGTGGCCCAATAATACCACTTCTTGAAATATTTTATGGCTGCTTCTTTATCATCTATACTCCAAAACATCTGAAGGCTCATTTTAATCGCAAACTATGCTTTTCAGTTAGGTTTGGAGATATTCCCTAACTGAAAAGCATAGTTTGCGCTTGAAGTGCGTCTGATCGTTGATATTACCGGTTCAATTGTGATGCCAATTGGAATATTGATCGGGTCAGCAAGTTCAGTAACACCTACTGTGATCTCTTTCTTGTCAGGGCGATGATCATGGCTGTAACCATATTTCCCGAGTTTTGCTTCATTGCCATGGAGAACAATGCTTGTCCAATCCATGTTGATGTTGGTATGCTCAAATTCATACCTTGCGAAAAGCACATCCTGGATGTCAAAAATTATTTCTTCTTTGTTGGCTCCAAGGATCTCAAGAACACGGTACAGAGTTCTTTCGCTAAATTCGTGGAGGCCAAATTCTGCCAGAACTTCAGGCCGGGTGATCCATTCGTGAGACCGCTTTATACTGAAGTTATCCGTTAGTTTGTAACTGATAAGATCCTTGAGTAATTTGTTAATATCAACCCCATGTCTCTTGTGTTTCCCAAAAAATATCCGTAAAATTCAGGATTTCATATAACCTGCCAACAAGAAAAATGGTAACAATGGGAAAGGATATATTTTCGTTCGGCTCAATTCCATGGGTTCTTAGTTTTGTTTGCATTTTAGCTCAATTCAAACATCACTAAGAACATCTTTATTTTTTATCAACTGGTAAGGTTGGGTTCCATTGGTATTGTTGCCGGTGCCCGCGATTCTCTTCATATTGGCGATGTGATCGATATGGCAATATCCTAAAAAATTGTAACATAATTTTACGATCGAAGCAGGCAGGCGTCCACGGCTTTATTCGTGGGTAGTTGACGCCGACCCAACATGCCCCCTCCCAGCCTCAGTAATCTCTCTCCCCTGCGGCGTCCTTTTCACAAACCCAACCTGAATCAGATACGGTTCATACACCTCTTCAATCGTCCGGACTTCCTCACCAATCGCAATCGCAATCGTCTTCACCCCGACCGGCCCGCCGCCAAAATCATGTGCAACAACCGAGAGAATCCGCCGGTCAACGTCATCAAGACCTAACGGGTCAATCCCGAGCATTGAGAGAGCACCTTCTGCAGTCTCTTTATCAATACTCCCGTCACCGCGGACCAGCGCATAATCCCGCACCCGCCGCAACAGCCTATTTGCAATCCGGGGCGTCCCCCGACTCCGCTGGGCGATCTCCTCAGCACCTTCCGTGGTGATCTGCACCTGCATAATCGCAGCACTCCTTAGCACAATCTTCACGAGGTCTTCGACATCATACAAATTAACCCTGAAGATAAACCCGAACCGGTCTCGCAGGGGAGACCCCAACAGCCCGACCTTCGTCGTCGCCCCGACGAGGGTGAACTCCTCCAGCGGGAGCTGCACCGAGCGTGCACCCGGCCCCTCGCCGATCATCACATCAATACAGGAGTCCTCCATCGCTGGGTAGAGGATCTCTTCCACGACCGGGTTTAACCGGTGAATTTCATCGATGAAGAGAATGTCCCGCTGCGAGAGCGCGGTTAACTGGGCGGCAAGGTCGCCGGGCTTATCCAGGACCGGGCCCGTCGTGCTCTGGATGGAGACCCCCATCTCCCGGGCGACGATGTGTGCTAAGGTCGTCTTCCCGAGACCGGGCGGGCCGGAGAAGAGGATGTGGTCAATGGTCTCCCCCCGGGTTTTTGCCGCCGCAATCGCGATTGCGAGTGTCTCCTTGATCTGCGGCTGACCGACAAAATCGTCGAAATGTGCGGGCCGAATCGAGGTATCGTCCGGCTCACCGGAGAGGAGGGAGGGGGTAGGCAGCCGCTCCTTTGTGGTATTTTCTTCCGTCTCTTCGTTCTCGTACACGTGTATCACCGCTCCTTCAGGCGTGCGAGTGCCGCACGGATCAGGCTCTGCACGGTAGGACTATTCTGTCCGGGCAGGACCGCGTCGACTGCCTCCTGTGCCTCCCGCGGGGAGAACCCGAGGGAGATGAGGGCGCTCACGGCGTCACCTGCCTCGGTCGGCCGTGCGCCCACGGTCAGGGTTTCGGTGTGCTTCTTCATCTTGTCCTTGAGTTCGAGGATCAGCCGTTTGGCACTCTTCGGCCCGATGCCGGAAATTTTGGTGAGGACCTTCTCATCGTCGTTTACGACTGCAATGGCAAAGTCCGCAAATGCGATCTGGGAGAGGATGTTCAGCGCAATCTGCGGGCCGATGCCGGAGACGCTGATTAAGATACGGAAGAGTTCCAGTTCGCTGTGGTCGAGGAATCCGTAGAGCTGGATGTCATCGTCCCGGACGGCCATATGGGTGTGTACTTTGACGAGACCTTCGGTCGCTTGTAATGTCTGCAGGGCAGGCTCGGTCACCTGCACGCGGTAGCCAATACCGCCGACATCGATTACCACCCACCGATCTCCGGTGGATGCCAGCATTCCTGAAAGATGGGCTATCATATTATCGCATTGTATGTATGTGACAGAGGGCGATGGCAAGACCATCTGCGGCATCGTCCGGGCGGGGGATCTCCTGCAGCCGGAGGAGCCGGCGCATCATCTCCTGCACTTGGTGTTTGTCCGCCCGACCCGACCCCGTGACCGCCTGCTTGATCTGGTTCGGTGTGTACTCGGCAATCGGGATCTCACGTTCCTCTGCTGCAAGCAGGAGGACACCGCGTGCTTCACTCACCTGCATCGCAGAAGTCGTATTCCGGGAGAAGAAGAGTTTCTCCACCGCGACATGGGCGGGATTGTATTCGTCAAGGATCTCTGAGATGCCCTCGTAGCACTCCCGCAGGCGTCGGGGCTGGGCTGTGCCGCTCGCCGTCTCGATGCACCCGTAGGTGATCGGTGTCAGGCGGCGGTCGGTTTTGTCCAGCACCCCGTAGCCGACCCGTGCCACCCCTGGATCAATCCCCACAACGATCATGTACTTATCTTCTCCCGTATCAAAAAAATCCTGCCCTTCGCTGCTCTTTTCTGATGAATGTTCCGTTCTTATGATAGATACCTATTGTGATGAGTCCTGGTCACGGGGTTTTTTGTTGGGGGGAGGATGATTGTGACAGAGGAACACCAGCATCTTCCTGTAACCTATATCGGGAAGGAAAACTCCTCATCGGGACATTCAGAAAGACGCTTTCTTAGCACGGTTACCTTGCTCCGGACAGAAGAGAGGTCCCGGTTGAAGTGATCACTGATCTCCCGTGCGAGAGGGGAACCGCCCTTTGCCTTCCCCAATATCTTCTCTTCGCGGCATGCTGCATAGACGATGGCCGCACTCCAGAGGAGGTCGTCTCCCCGTAAGAGCGGTCTGTCTGGGTGGGCGGTAAGACTGAAGATCATCTCCCGGCACCGTTCCGGGATGTCCTCACTCCCGAGCCGGGTGCAGAAGTCATCGCATCTCCCGGCGATCATCTTATAGCGGGCGGCGTCCTCTCTCAGTGCATCCAGACTCACCCCGAATATCCCCTCAAGCATCTTCAGACAGTCTTCAGGCGAACCATTTTGTGCCGTCGACTGCAGTTCCCCGACGATCTCTCTGCAGATGGATTGGAATGCATCCTCGTCTGCATCTCGGGGCTTTGCCCGCTCCATGAGGATGTCGGACGGCTCCTGTGTACCGTTCGGACGTGCTATGCACTCCTGATAGAGGGGTTCTGCGTCCTGCAGTTCGCGGGTCAGTTCTGCTGCATTGCTGATTCTGCCGCACTTCTCTATGTGGGCGAGGAACCGGCAGAGGATGGGGACGGTATGATCATGCCACGCTGCCGTGATGGTCGGACTCATCGGGAATTCATGTAAGAGACAGGTGCGCACGAGAGGGGCATCCCATGCATCGCATGTCTTGTCGTGCAGGATATACAGGAGCGTGCAGAACCCCATTGCAATTTCTCCTGAAAGCGCGGCCATATCTTCACCATAGGCGGTCATCTCTTCATCGAGGAATCCCGAGAACTCTTCCCCGATGTCTGCAAAGACCGTGGTGATCATGTCATCCACCTCGTCCTCACCCATGAGCAAGGTGTCCGGGAATGTTTCCTCCTCCTCGTTGTCAGAATCCCCGGCTGACATCATGAATATGAGCATCTCGGGTGAGACGAGGTCCGGTATCTCCCAGCCCGGCGGGTACCACTGTATCATCTCCAACAGGTTCTCATGTGTCGCGCAGACACTCTTCCGCGGTGAATTTTCGATGAGCTGCACCGCCGCTTCATCAAGGTCCATGAGACACGTCAGGCAGTAGTGATCTGCATCTTCGTCCTTTCCTGTAACGGATGCGATGCATTCCGCGTCAGCCCCGCAGACAGAGCATTTTGGGAATGAGGGTTTGTTTTGTGCAATCAGGCAGGCGGGCCCCTCCGGCGGCATTAGGGGTGTTGTTCCCAACGCCCTGAGTCTGAGGTTCGTGCGGATGTACATGCCATACTCATAGGAGAAGGAACTCCCCTGCTCCAGGAGGTTGACAAGAGGGATCTCCATCCCTTTCTCTGCGGAGGGGGATGCCCTCTTCTCGATGGTGAACGCGCGTGGCTCGGTGCCGGACTCCATCCAGACATCACGGAGCAGGTGGTCAAGGTCAGAGAGCCGTGCACCGTGGCGTGCGAGGACGGTCAACCAGTAGGAGGGGTCGTCCCTGTCGTCTATTCGGATGATGAATGACGGGAGCAGTCCGGTGGGCCAGCCGGATGACTGGAGGCAGGCGGTCGTGTGCGTCAGGGCCGCCTTTTTCTTCACCGCTGCCCTGCACAGGAGGCAGGTGCCGGGTCTGGTTCGGGATGCTATTTGATAGTGGTTGGTGTGACTGGGATATGAATTCTGTGGGATGGGTTTGCAGAGGAGGTTTCATCCCGGGATTCCGGCTCCTGGTTTGCTGAGAGATTCAACGTTCGCAAATGAGGTACGAATACATTTGTTAGCATTGTCATGACGTTCATGTTAAAGCCCACACACAGCAGGAAATTTATTAAGAGAACCAAACAGCTGAAAGAAATGGTTGTGGGAACGGATACTCACTCACGCTAATGTGTGAAGTTTTGTTTTGTGGGTGAATCAACATCCCTGTCCATTGTAGACAACCGTTTTTTGGGATTCTCTTCCACTCAACACCGTTTGTATGTAACAAAACACCATTTCATTACGAGCAAAATGGTTTGCATGTATTCTCTTCCACGCACCACAGAGTGTATGGATCTCTCATCAGACATATTATTATGAGTGATGACCCCACTCTCATTACCACTGATAATCCCCTGATATAGCTCATGGAGGAGACAAATGGAACGGAAACACGAAAATGAAATCAGAATTCCGCGATTTGAGCTATTGGTAAAGAACCCCGGGCCCGCAGATGCATTGCGGTTCATCCAGAGTAAACATAAAGGCAGTGGAGATTATACAAAAGACCGCAAAAAGTGGCTTGAATCAGATTTTGATACTGCTCTTCAAGGCATCATGGAACGGCGTAACGCAAGCCCGGAATAATTATTTCCATCCGGGATTGCGACCCGGGCATTCATCTCCTCACAAAAATTCCATCACTGGATCTAATTGATCAAAAGGTACAACTCTCCCTGCCGCCCTGTTCTGGGGGGTATCCCCGCCATAGACCACAAAGGACCGCTCCGGTGGATTGCCGGAAAGGGCGTTCCAGTATGTGATATGCTTGAAATAATCCTTATTAACTGTTCTGCCGGCTTTTATTTCAACCGGCACGGGGTTATTCAGGCCGGTGTCGATGATACAGTCAATCTCATGTCCTGCTTTGTCTCTCCAGTAGTAGAGGTTGTTCTCCCGACCCCTGTTGAACCGGTATTTTATGAGTTCGCTTACGATCATTGATTCAAAGAGACCACCTTTCAATGGATGGTACGCAATCTGTTCAGGATTCTGTATCCCTGCAAGATGTGCAGCAAGCCCGGGGTCCGTAAAGGAGAGTTTTGGCATTTTTGTCAGTCGTTTGTTGAAGTTTTTGTGGTGGGCCCGGGTGAGGATGATGATATATAATGCCTGAAGGAGGGATATCCATTCCTTTGCGGTCTTATCCGTGATGCCGCAATCCTGCGCAAGGGAAGAGAAGTTGACCACCTGTCCGTTCCGGTATGCACACATCTTCAGAAAGTCCTGAAACACGTTCAGGTCCTTTATCTGTTTCATCTGGCGCACATCCCGTTCGATGTAGGTCTGGATATAGGATGCGTAATAATCGCGAGGGCCAATACTGCTATTATAGATGCGGGGGTAACATCCCGTGAAGAGGTAGTCCTCATATGTTTGGTGTGCCAGTCCGGCGTTTTTGATCTCGGATATTGCCAGGGGGAGGAGCGTAAGTATGCCGACCCGTCCGGCAAGGGACTGTGAAATCTTCTCTGAGAGCATGAAATTTTGTGAACCGGTGAGAATAAACCTGCCCGCCTCTGGTGCAGTGTCAAGAAATCCCTGGAGGTATGAGAATAATTCCGGGACGTGCTGGGCTTCATCGATGATGACTCCGGTTTCTTTGTACTGCGTGAGGAAACTTCTGGGATCTTCCGTTGCATACGCTCTGGTATCCGGATCTTCAAGTAAGACATAGGGTACGTCCGGGAAAACCGTCTTCACAAGCGTTGTCTTCCCTGACTGTCGTGGTCCGGTGACGGATACTGCCGGAAATCCGTCTGCAAGTGTTCTGAGCTTTGCTTCAGCCTCTCGTTGTATCATGGTGATGCTCGATGGCGTTGGACAAATTCGGAATACTATTCCGGATTTGTCCAGATGTTTATTGAATGTGGTATCTTATGATATATAAAAGCCGGGCCCTGTGCCTGATAATGTCCGTCAATGAGAGTGACGTTGTGAACGATGGTTCTATGAAATACACCATGATCCGCAGGTAGTGCCTGGGTGATTTTGAATGGGTTTGGGTATGTACCCTGTTTTGGGGGCATTCGGTCTGATGAAGCTACTGTGATTTCTCCCTGATATTGGATGGAAGCCGGGGTGTTTGCAATGGTACAACCAATTTGCATAAAAAACGAGAATAGTTGCAAAGTAAAAAAATGACCAAAATGCAATGTATACTACAAAAGAATAAGAATATGCAGATATTTGTACAGATGATATAGGTATTTTGCATATCTTACACGGATCATACAGCAATCCGGGTGAAGAGGTTCTCCCTGATGGGTATATATGATCCAAAAAACATTGCAAACCAACCACTGAATTCTACGCAAAAGAGGCAAATTGATTATTCAAACGTGGAAATGCGTCAAACAGGTTGCAAACCGGATTGCAATGCGGCTGCACACTATGTAATTGCAGTGAACAAGCAGCGGTCCGGGACCACTCTCCCCGTCCCTGTCATCCTCGATTACCGTGACTTCTGCCCTTTGTCTGTTGTTCTGGGGAAGTGCACGCTTTGCGGTGTGGGGGGACGGTGTCTCACTGAATTCTAAATACTGTATCTTTTGAATCCCGGGACCAGGCTGGCAGGAAGTGCCAACCACGGCTGACTTTGTCAGAGACTACCACCACCAGGAGTGCGGTGCGAAACCTCGCGGTTCCCATCGCAAACATCACGGTCTTTGATGCCCTCGCGTGGGGACATCATCGGCCACGTTCCCCTTCGGGTGCACCGCGTACACCGAGAAGGGTGTCACAATTGACCCCGTCGTCCGTTCCCAGGAGCGCTATGACGCAAAACGTGTCTACGAGGACATCGACCCCGGGACTGTGGGCGACGTATCCGTTCAGGTGGAATCTGTTTTTGCCTTCGATACCGCTGCTTCCCACGTGATGGCTAAGGGCGACCTCGCCCTTGCCATCGGAGGCTCCCAGTCCCGCAACACCGAGAAGGACACCAACTACCGCAAGCTGAGGTGCCATGACGCAAACGGCGAGACGTACTACGTCACTCTCTCCCGCTCCAAGGTGCGGATTTCATCCTACGCCGATGACGCCATCCGGGAGACGGTTGAGATATGGGTTGATCTGAAGCCTGAGCTGGGTTGAAGGGAAGAGAAGCGAGTTGAGTTGAGGAGAGTTGAGTTGAAGAACGTTGAAGAACGCTGAAGAACGTTGAAGAACGCTGAAGAACGTTGAGGAACGTTGAGGAAGTTGAAGAAATGTGAAGAGAGCTGTTAAGAGCTGATAAAAGCTGATTTGAGGAGAGTTCTTACAGGCTGTTCTTCGATTTCGATTTCGATTTCGAATTTGTTCATGAATTCATCTCCATAACCACCGAACGAATACCGGGGACAGGGGGTGGGACTCCCTGTTCTCTGGTGTTTTTTTGCATATATGGTCCCTGTCCCCTCGCTGTGTCCCTCTGTTGAGGGCAAAAAACGGCAAATTGGGCGTATTTTTGCCTGATTTTGGTGTTCATTTCACGTGACAAAATTCCGGGAATATTTGTGCTTTATTTCCGATTTTAGGAATATTTTGAGCCTTTTGTAGCCCTGCTATTTCGGATGGTTTGCAGAGGATGTATTGGTTGTCTCGGTGTGAGATCGGCCCACTCCGGGCGTCTGTGTGGAGTGGATTTTTTGGGTCAAATCTGCCATATTTTGCTATTTTATGGATTGTATTGGCTTTTGTGTGGTGTATCCAATTAATATATATTTGGATTTATCCTGGTGAATGGTCTCGTATCAGCATTTGCAGATATCTCATTGGTGAATAAATATGAAAAGATTCGTCTGAATGAAATAAATTGTGAAAGCGCATTGGGATCGGATCGAATGCAACAGTAATGTGAATTGTTTCGCCGCAACTGCGCCTTTGAAAGATTTTTAAGTTGATTTATTTCTAGTATAATAATTTAATTGGGTAAAAAAATTGCAAAACGGCTGTGTTTTATAGTAATATTTGCAAACCAGAAATATGATTTAGAATACTAATTCTGAGGTGTGTGCCATTCAATTAGGAACAAATACTATCGGAGAAAATACCCAAATATCAGATTCTGTAACACTTGGCTTTCCCTCCCGTGAACATCTAAATAAAGAGGAATTTCCCGGGACGACCATCGGTGCAGACGGGATGCTCCGCTCAGGCACCATCATCTACTCCGATGTGGTGATTGGCAATCATTTCTCAACCGGACACAATGTAATGATCCGCGAGAAGACAACCATTGGCGATCATGTTGCAGTGGGGACGAATACCATCATTGAAGGGAATGTTACCATTGGTAACAATGTCTCACTCCAGAGTCTGGTCTACATCCCGACCGGGGTTGTCATTGAAGATGATGTCTTCATCGGCCCGAATGCGGTGCTGACAAATGATCCCTACCCACCGCATGGCGGGGATAACCTGAAAGGTCCTGTCATCCGGAAAGGCGCCTCCATAGGGGCGAATGCAACACTTGTACCCGGTGTTGAGATTGGTGAGGGTGCCCTTGTCGCGGCCGGTGCGGTTGTCACCAAGGATGTGCCGCCCCGCATGCTTGCAATAGGTACTCCTGCCCGGTTCCGTGACCTGCCGGAAGGTGCGAAGCAATGATCCCTGTTGGAAAACCGTTTGTCGGTGACGAGGAGATTGCCGCAGTCGGTGAGGTGATCCGCTCCGGGATGCTCGCCCAGGGTGCGGTTGTCACTGCATTTGAGGAAGAGTTTGCCTCATACTGTGGGGTACAGGAGGCAGTCGGCACGAATTCCGGGACTGCTGCCCTGCATGCTGCAATGCTTGCGCTTGGCATTACAGCAGGGGATGAGGTGATTGTTCCCTCATTCACGTTTATTGCCACGGCAACAACGGTGAGCATGTGTGGTGCAACACCCATCATGGTTGATGTTGATCCTAAAACATATACCATCAGCCCGGAGGAGATTTCCAGGCACATCACTCCCAGGACGAAGGCTGTCGTTGGTGTGCACCTCTTTGGCCAGCCGTTTGATGTGGCGCCGATTCTTGAGATCTGCCGTGATAATGATCTCTTTCTCATTGAAGACTGTGCCCAGGCGCACGGGGCGATGTACAACGGAGTGAAGGTCGGCGGGTTCGGCGATGTGGGCTGCTTCTCGTTTTACCCGACAAAGAATATGACCACCGGGGAAGGTGGCATGGTCACGACCAATAATCCGGAGCTTGCTGCACGGGTGAGACGGATCGTGAACCACGGGCAGAGTGACAAGTACCTCCACACTGAACTCGGGTTCAATCTGCGGATGAGCAACCTGAATGCTGCTATCGGTCGGGTGCAGTTATCCAAACTTGACGGGTTTAATGCAAAGCGGCAGGAGAATGCTGAGTACTTTAATGAGCATTTGAAGTGTGCGGGTCTTTCCACACCATACTGCCGGGATGGATCTGTCCATGTCTACCACCAGTATGTGGTGGAGGTCGGAGACGACTTCCCGATGGACCGTGAGGCTTTTATGGCCTATTTACGGGAGAAGGAGATCGGGTCTGCCGTGCACTACCCGATGCCGGTGCATATGCAGCCGCTGTATCGAAATACTGGGGATTATTCTGAAGATGATACCGGAAATAATGCCACGGATGATTCTCAGTGTCCCGTATCGGTTGCCCTGTCATCCCGTGTGCTGAGCCTGCCGGTGCATCCGGGGGTAACGACGGAAGACTGTGCATATAGCTGTGATATCATAAACGAGGTGAAGAAATAATGGATGTTGGTGTTATTGGCGTGGGAGTCATGGGACAAAACCATGCCCGTGTCTTCTCAGAACTGAAATCGGTTGATTCAGTTCAGGTTTTTGACCTGAATGAGACTGCCGCACAGAATGTTGTAACAAAGAACGGTATTGAGTGTGCCGCATCAATGGACGAACTGCTCCGTTCAGTGGATGCAGTGAGTCTCTGTGTGCCGACTCCTTACCATTATAGTACAGCAAAAGAAGTCCTTGATGCCGGTGTCAACATGCTGATTGAGAAGCCCATTTGCCTGACGTCAACGGAAGCAGAGGACCTGATCAGGCAGATCCCTGACGATCTGACAGTGGGTGTCGGCCATATCGAGCGGTTCAATCCGATCATTGCCGAGATTCAGCGGATTGTGAAGGATCCCCTCTATGTGGAGATCAAACGTCACAACCCTGCCTCAGCACGGGTGACCGGGAGTTCGGTTGTCGAAGACCTGATGATTCATGATATTGATATTATCTTCAACGCACTCTTTGACGGCGATTATTCCATGCAGTCGTTCTGCACCTTTGATATCTGCGGGGCGATGTTCAAGTTTGATACAACTCCTGTCTATCTTTCCGCAAGCAGGAAGTCGTCCAAAAAGATGCGCTGTATTCACATTGAAGAGGAGGATTTCACCATACATGGGGACTTTATGACGCAGGAAGTCTATGTGTACAGGAAGCCTGAGAACTACCATGTAGAAGATCAGCGGTATGTGCAGGATAATATCATTGAGAAGGTGATGGTCGGAAAGGTTGAGCCCCTGAAGACGGAACTCAGTACATTCATTGACTGTGTGAAGAAAGGGACTCCGTTCACCGTTACGCCCGAACAGGGTCTTGCAAATGTGCAGGTCTGTGAAGCGATTAAACGTGAGCTGCTCTGAGGTATGTATCACACGATACACATAATGGGTATCATTCCACATATTTCATTGAACATATCATACGCTCCAGATAATTCTACTGCATCACAAAAACCCAGCACACCAAACACACCACAGGAAGGACACAATACATGAACACAAACGCCTCTAACAATCAGAAACCCAGTACAGATACGAACATGAAATCAAGTGTTAATACCACCACAACCACCACTGAAACCATGAGCACACACACAAGCACAAAACTTCAGGAATTATTTGCATCACGCGGGCCGATCAAAACCATCGGCGTCATTGGTATGGGCTATGTGGGGATTCCCGCAGCCATGCTCTTTGCTGACGCACCGGAATTTGATTCAGTCTATGGGTTCCAGCGGGATTCAAAGACGTCCGGCTACAAGATTGCGATGCTCAACAACGGGGAAAGCCCTCTCAAAGGAGAGGAACCCGGCCTTGAAGAGCTGATTGCAAAGGTGACCGGCACAGACGGCGGCGAAAACAGCGGCAGACCAAAGTTCACCTGCACGCCGGACTTTTCAAAGATTGCCGGGTGTGACGCCGTCACGCTTGCCATCCAGACACCCTTTGCAAACCCAAAGGACCTCATCCCGAACTTCACTCCCCTGATTGAAGGCATCCGGAATGTCGGTCGGTACCTGACGCCCGGCACCCTTGTCGTCCTCGAGTCGACGATCACCCCCGGCACGACCGCAGGCATGGCCCGCGAGATCCTTGAAGAGGAGTCCGGTCTTGTTGCAGGCAAGGACTTCGGCCTCGCCCATGCCCCGGAGCGGGTGATGGTGGGACGTCTCCTGAAAAATATCCAGGAGCACGACCGGATTGTGGGTGGCATCAACGACCCGTCAACAGAGCGGGCCTGTGAACTCTATGGGCCGGTCCTGACCAAGGGCCAGCTCATCCCGATGAATGCGACCGCTGCAGAAGTCACCAAGACTGCAGAGAACACCTTCCGTGACCTGCAGATCGCTGCTGCAAACCAGCTTGCTCTCTACTGTGAGGCAATGGGCATCAACTTCTACGATGTCCGCACCGGTGTTGACTCACTGAAGGGCGAAGGCATCACGAGAGCCATCCTCTGGCCTGGTGCCGGTGTCGGCGGCCACTGCCTCACGAAGGACACGTATCACCTCGAACGTGGTGTGGAGCAGCTCGGGCCCGACTCACTTGACTGGCCGGATGACATCGCTTCTTTGTATGTTTCATCCCGCATGATCAACGACTTCATGCCGTCACATATGCTCCACCTGACAGAGTCTGCCCTCCAGCAAGTCGGCAAAACGATGGCGGGCGCAAAGATCGCTCTCCTTGGCTGGGCCTTCCTCAATGACTCGGATGACGCAAGGAACACTCCGGCCGAACCGTTCTATCAGGCTGCAATTGCTGCAGGTGCTGAGGTTCGGATTCATGACCCGTGGGTTGACCCGGAGACGGCGGCTGATGTGCCGGACGATGTGGAGATCACCCATGACCTTGATGCGGTTCTCAGTGGTGCTGATGCGGTTGTGATCTTCGCTGGTCATAAGGAATATCGTTCTCTTAATCCTACAGAAGTGAAGGCACTCTGCGGTGAGCGCGGTCACCCGGTGATTGTAGATGGACGAAATGTTGCTGATCCGGATGAGTGGATTGGATCGGGCTATGTCTATCGTGGGATTGGCCGAGGGGATAAGAATGGCCATCCGCTCGTAGAATAGGTGCTATAGTATTTTTTCAGGGATGATCTTTGGTATTTCTCATTTTATTGGATGAAATGGGAAATGCCAAAGGAATAAGGTAATAGTATCAGAACAATCCATAGTACTCCTAAAATAGATTATGAAGGTAAAGAACGGATGAAGATTATCACTATCGTCGGGTCCCCCCGTTCCCTGTTTATCACGTTTTCACCTGTCTCACAGTTACTCAGGGCAGTGCTAAGGAATACTCTCCAGGCGTATAGATTTCAAATTCAGGATGAGGTTTATTCTGATTATTATTATGAAACCGATAATTTATTGCGACAAGCAATGAATGGCATAAATTCCCTGTTATCAATTATTTTATTAAATGGAATCAGTCAGATCTATTTGATATTGCGGAAGAAAATGGGATTTGCAGAATTTAACAATCTATTATGAGAGTAATAACTTTGAAATGCAGATCTGAAAAGAATCATTGATGATACCAGAAAAATATAACGATGTATGACATTCAAAATAGTATAAGTACTAAAATTATTTGGACTGTTATAGTTCATTTCAATTCTGCGAATATTTATTATAATATGTATTGGGTTTGTATAAATGGGTGATTCGGAACATAATACGAGTGGTATTTCAAAGCAACAACTTCCCTTGAATTTAGTCGGAAATTTTTGCTATTTCATAGTACATGTAGCCGTTGGTCTATTATTGGTACCATTTTTCATATCATCTCTTGGTATTGCTGCATATGGCATAATTCCTCTTGCTGTTTCTTTGAATGGTTATGTGGGAATATTAACTCAGTCACTCAACATTGCAGTAACTCGATATTTAACTGTTGATCTTCAGTCCCAAAATTATATTCGTGCCAATAAAACATTTAATACCGCATTTTTCGGAATAACTGGCATTATTATCCTTATGATACCAGTTATTGCCATCATCTCTTTTTTAGCACCGACAATTTTCAACGTACCTTCAGGACAAGAAACAGAATCAGTTTTTCTTTTTTTGGGCGTCACTAGTTCCTTTTTAATTCGAACATGGTCGAGTAATTTTACCGTTTCTCTTTTTGCATACAATCGTCTTGATCTTATGAATTTAATTGAAATTATCAATGTAATTGTTCAGGTTTTTTTGATTGTTTCTTTATTTCTGCTCAAAGGACCGTCCCTTGCTTTCGTTGGGTTGGCCTATCTGATCAGTGGAGTTGTTGCATTAGTCTTGGCAATTATACTTTCCAAACGAATTAATCCTTATTTAAAAATAGATATATCTCAATTTAATAGATCCCGCTTGGTTGAACTTTTTCGTATGGGATGGTGGGTTGTTGTCAACCAAATCGGAGCTCTTTTCTTCCACCAGTTTGATCTCATCGTTGTTAATGTGCTCTTTGGTGCCACTGTAAGTGGAGAGTATGCTATTGCAGTTCAATGGGTCATATTGTTACGCGCAATTGCGGGTGTACTGGCAGGGGTATTGACACCTGTTATTCTTATTTACTATGCTAACAAGCAAATAGAATCCCTGATCGAAGTATCGAAAAGTGCGGTAAAGATAATGGGATTAGCTATGTCACTTCCAATTGGCCTCATATGTGGCTTTGCGCCACAATTACTGACTATATGGATTGGAAGTGAATATGTTGACATCGCTCCGCTCATGGTCATATTAACTATTACTCTTTCTATCAATCTTTCGGTGCTTCCACTTTTTTCGATCAATGTCGCATACAATAAGGTGAAAATCCCAGGTATAGTTACATTTTTGATGGGAGTTGGAAAAGTCGGGCTTATTGTCTGGTTGCCCCTTATAACTGGATGGGGATTATATGGTGTGGCAATGGGTTCGGTGATAGCACTCACTCTGAAAAATGTTCTCTTTACGCCATGGTATGCTACCAAAATCCTTGGCTTACCTAAATTCACATTTATTAAATCAATTTTTCCGGGTGTCATTTCAACTTTAGGCGTTATAGGGGCAACTTTTGTATCCTCGTTCGTATTCCGGATGTCTGTAATTCCCCTGTTAATTATTTCAGGGTTGGCAATTAGCTGTGGATATCTCATTGTTTTATGGCTTCTTGGTTTTAACAAATTTGAGCGCGACCTCTTTCTGTCATTTTTGCCAAAACAAATCAGGGGAATTTTTGAATGAAACCTTTAATTATCTCATTAATTGTAGAGAACAATCTCTGCATTGGCTGTGGAGTATGTGCTGCTTTGTGTCCTGATAGCATTCTGGATATGCGTTTTAATAAATATGGAGAATACAATCCTGTAGCTATATCAAATTGTACTAAAAATTGCAGAATCTGCCTTAATGTGTGTCCATTTGTGAATGAAAATCCAAATGAAGACGAAATAGGTCAAGATTTATACGGATCAACTGAAGGAATTAATTATCGACCGGAAATTGGTTACTTCATTTCATCATACGTTGGTCATTCATTAATCAATGGACATAGAGAGAATGGTGCCTCTGGGGGCATGGCAACATGGTTTCTTGCAAAACTTCTTGAGGAAAAACAAGTTGACTATGTGATCAGTGTCACTCATACCAATGATCCAAATAAGCTTTTTCAATACAAGGAATTCAAATCAGTTGAAGAATTAAGGTCTTCTTCGGGTTCTGTATACTATCCCGTCGAACTTTCGGGAGTGATAAATCATATTCTCAAAACACCCGGGAAATATGCTATAATCGGCCTTCCATGTTTTATTAAAGCTCTTCGTCTTGCTCAAAAGAGAAATCGTAATCTTCAGAAAAGAGTTGTGATTACTCTTGGTCTAACATGTGGACAAACAAAAAGTAAACACTATACAGCCTATCTTTCAGCGGTTGCCGGATTGAAAGGAATGCCGGTTCGAGTTAAATTTAGGGGAAAAGATTTGAATCGAACAGCCCGGGATTATTATTTCTTATGCAGTGATAGTAACGGAAAGGATGTCCGCCTGTTCCTTAGTGAATTACCTTTTAACGTATGGGTAAATCGGTGGTTCACTCCATTTTCATGCAATTATTGTGATGATGTTTTTTGTGAAACTGCAGATATTACATTCATGGATGCCTGGCTTCCGGAATTCTCGAATGACCCCAACGGTACAAGTTTTATAATTTCCCGGTCTTCCGAAGTCGAAAAAATGCTTAATTTAAATCTACAATCAAATAAAGTATCTTTAGAAAAAATCGACATAATACCTCTAATTATGAGCAAAAAAGGAGTAATTGATAGTAAGAAAAAAGATATTGCTTTCAGATTGTACATTAATAGATCTAAATTAGAAATTATTCCCAAAAAACGTATTGATCCAAAATTTAGCTTCAATTTATTGAAAATATGGAGAATTCAGATCATCACTTCGATGCAAGAAAAAAGTCGGAATTTTGTCCCAAACCCAGCTTATTCAATGAATGATGTACATAATCTGAAGAAAGAAATGAAAAAGGATCTTATTCAGATACGTATATTGAGATTCCTGAGCTTTCCGGTGCGTGTTTATAGATACATTGGAGAATTAATTCTTTGATTATTAAAAAGAAGCTTAATTTGAATTTAAATATTCACTTAAATAATATCCATTCATGCTAGCCTTCTTTTTTACATCTGGAATAACTCTTTCAAGATTTTTCTTAATTTCATCTTTATTATCCCAAACTGTATCACATGTTTTTATTAGTATAGTATCATCAATGTCTTTTATGTCGATAATATATTGCTCCAATCCAAGTGTTTTTCCTATTATTCCATGCATTTTATGACTGTAAGCTATTCCAACTGTTGGAATATATAGAGAAGTTGCTGCAATTGTTGCATGCATTCTAGCCCCAATGAACATATCACATAATCCAATAATTCCTTTTAACTCATTTGCAGAATACTCGCCTGTTATCTGGTAAACATTTTTGTGGTTTGGAATATTCTTTAAGATTTTTTGAATGAATTTTCTGTCGTCACCGCCCGCTGTATAAACATGAGGGATGAGAAGGATATTTGCTCCCTTGGTTTTTACCAAGTGATCAATTGTACGCGTTAGTGATTGAATCAGGTGGTATTCGGACTTTTCTTTTTCATCTAAAAATATACTAATGAGACCGCTAGGATTAATTCCGATAAGTGGACTGTCTAAAGAAGCAATACTTTCTGCAAGTAATATCTCTTCTGTTCTGGATTTGGATGCAGCAGGTAATAGATATGCAGGGTCTGCCGTTACATGTATCTTGCTTTCATCAATTCCCATATGAAGCAAATATTCTTTTGAAAGATCTTCTCTGACAAGAATTAATTGTGAATGATTGAAAACGTATTTCCCCATAATTTTATTCAATTGGTTTTTATAATATCCAAGACTTTCTGCGAAGAGTACAACTGGTTTATCGAGAAGGATGGGATAGATTAAGTTGAGTAAACTGCTCCCAACAATTCTTTCTCCGCTTAATTGATCTCCTCCGCTATTTACAACAAGATCAACCCTATCATAAATTTCCAGTCTTGAATTTTTTGGTGGGTTTATCTCTAAACCACATTTACGTATTGCTTTTATAATTACGCATTCAAATATATAAATCCAGGTGTGTATGTTTTTCGAAGGATTTTCAGCAATTTGTGGAATTATATTATTATTAATATTGTATTCTTTTTTAGAGCCCATTTCGACAATTTGCACTTCATTCAAATAATCAGTAATTATACTTTTTGTGCAACTAATTAAAGCTTGATTTCCTTTATTTTTAGAACCAACATTTAATAATAAGATCTTAACCATCCAATAATATTGAATATGATGATATAAATAGTTATATACTCCCCTAAAATTTCCTCAGTTCCAGTACTTCTATAAGATGTTAATAACACTATGAATTGTATAAAAGTACAAATAAAAATATTATGCCGTAATTAAATAAATCCAATTATGTCGTCATTTTCATAAATTTTATTTTGCATATTCAATCTACTTAGTGTCTCATTTCCAAGTATCTTTTTCTCATAAACTCCTTTATATACGCCAAAACCTCCAATATATAATTGAATTGGTCGAGAAATCATATAATTTCTCCATATAAATATATCACCCTTAGAATTAAATATTTCATTGATTGAATTTATAGAATTTTGATCAATGCCCACAATTTCTTTGAACACTGTTCTTGCATATCGAGAATTACTAAAAAGGTTGCTTGAATATTGTGAAATTGTTAATGGGCCTTTAAGTTCCTGTTCTGTGTACGTCGTTGAAACTGTTGATTCTTTAAGCCACAGCGGACTATCCATGTTTGTAGTTGTGTTTACAATCATGAAAAAAGTAAAACCTGAGATAATTAAGAAAAAAAAGATTATTAATATACCTTTATGCTGGATCCGCGATACAATCCTAAATATGGCAAAGGCACATGCAATACTCATGAAAAAGAAAATGAACGCAAACCACCTTCCAGGAATTATATTTTCTAGACCAAATAGAGGAAATGATAATGTAAATCCCAAAACTATTGTAATGCACCCAATGATTGAGAAAGTGGGCGAATTACAGTAATCCTTTCTTAGCCAGAATAGACATCCTATAACAGAAAAGAATACCAAGATAGTAAGTCCCATGGTTTCTGCAAATCTTTCAATGAAGGGCGGAAGTTTCATTGCGATTCCTGCAATAGTTTCTTGCCTATTTAAAAAGCCAAATACATCGCTACCTATATAGTAGTTGAGCATTTTGGTTGTTTGCTGAAAAAAAGTAATATTAGTTTGATTATAAATTGCATAAAGCCAGTGAGCTAATAGCATTAGTCCAAATAATCCTAAAGTTGACGATAGAAACGAAGAAACTCCCTTGCCAAAGAGTATTTTATATGCATAAGAACCTATAAACAATCCTAATAATGCAAAAATGGCGATAAATGATGACACAGCATGAGATAAAATTATTGCAATAATTAATGCTAGGGAGAGGAGAGTCCACTCATATTTTCCTTTTTGCTCGAATTTTTTAAAGAGAATAAAAATTAAAAAGCTAAAGAGACAGAGGCCGAAACTAGTTGTTTGAGGTTGAGCCCCCCAAAGGATCGTGAAATCACACATTGAAAAAATTAGCATTGCCAAAAGACCTATATTTTCATTAAAATATTTTTTAGCTACAAGGAATACACAAAGTGCAGAAAAAACCAGAGGTAATAGAATTGCAAAATTTGTTGCATCTTTTATAGGCAGATCTGTTAGGATCTTATTCATGGCAACTTGGATGTGCATTAAGGGAAAAGAGGGTTCTTTTGAAAAAAGTACATCGATGTTCCCAACTTGGGAGAGAATATTATTCATATTAAGGTGCTCCCAATAATCGACTCCTGAGCCTGCATAACAGTAAAATATTGAATATCGAATGTTGATAGCTAGTCCAAACGTTTTTATTATTTGCAAATTACGTGTGTATTTTGTTTTAGATTCATAAATAGAAAGAACAAGTAATACTGTACAAAGGGAAATAAGAAGAAAATATAGGAGAGGCCGATTGCTCGACATATGAAGCAGTAATAAACTCAACGAAAAGAAAATGAAATATAAAATTTCTAACGCAAACTGAGTTCTTTTATTATCTTTAAAAGGATGATCGATTTCTTTTTTATTTACAATAAGCAGGTATGTAGTTGAAGCAAGTGATAATGCTACGCCAAGTGTCAGAAGTTGAATTATTGGACTAATTAAATATAATAATGATATTAGTATTCCTAACAACAGCCCACAAATACTGGCATATATATCTAATTTTGTGTAAATTTGATTTTTAATCGTAGCATAATATTTATTCATTGCTTTATCCGTTTTTATAGACTATTTCACTTTCAAACATACCTGTTTTAATTGTATTTATTAAGATATTTGTGCCATTATGAGTATGTCGCATATATTTTCTGCAATATTTTTCCATGTGTACTGTGAAGCATGCTGAAGAATCGTCTGTTGGTTCCACTCCCGATCCAGTGCCATTAAAATCTTCCCAGCCAGGTCGGACGGGTTGGAGGGTTCAACGAGATAACCATAATCATCAGAAATGACTATATCATCACTACCGCCATTCTTCGTTGCAACGACAGGTTTTCCGCACGCCATGGCCTCGATCTGGACAACCCCGAAACTTTCCTTTAAACTCGGCAAAATAAAAATATCAGCTGCGTTCATCCAGATGGGGATCTCTTTGTGTGTTTTCCCGCCAGTAAGCACTACATGTTCCTCAAGCCCAAGTGATCGAATTTGGTGTTGTAAATCTGACCGAATTGGACCATCACCTATAATAACTAAAAGTATGTCTTTTCTGTGTTTAATTAGCTCTGGTATAGCCTCTATAAGGTATCGATGTCCTTTAATCTCAATCAAATTTCCTACAGTCAATAATATCTGTTTATTTAATGGAAGGCCCAATTTTTTTCTGCATTCAATTTTGTCCCTCAAAAAAAATAATGAATCATCAAATCCATTAGGTATCAATGAGACAGGGGCTTTTGTGTTTATTGCCTCGATGCATTTAATGTTACCAGAACCCACAGTAATGACATGATTCGCAGAATCTAAAATAAATTTTGCCTGCTGTTGATGTGATGCATCAATAAAAGGCCATGTATAGATATCTCCCCCATGTGCAGTAATAACCAAAGGACAATCAAATATGTTCGAAAGGTTTGCTCCTACATATCCTGCAGGCCACACTCTCTGCGCATGGATCAGATCAAATTCAATGTTTTTTTTTTGAATAATGTCCTGAGCAGTTTTTAGCATAGCTTCGCCCGATTTTTTCCATTGGGAAAAAACAGGAAGTGAAACATAACTGGCGAAGTGTACTTTAACGTTATCATATTCATAATCTCTACAATAATGTCCCGAAAAAATATCATTGTGCCACCTCTCGTTTAGTCCTACTGTATCAAATATTTTTTTGAATTTTGGATTTTGGAAATATTGTGGAACGAATGGATTTAATGAAATCACTTCGACATTTCTGAAAAATTTCTTTATTTCATTTACCTGAGAAAAAATAAAAGGTGAACTTGTGCTTGATCCTTTGCAGGGAAACCACGAGGTTACAAGCAATAATGATTTATTTGTCAAGTCGGTACTATTCATATGGATGTCCCTTTATATTCTCGTTCACTTCGTACGCGATTCGATGTGCCTCAATAATTTCGTCCATGGGAATACACATTTTTCCATTTCTTATTGCATCAAAAAATCGCTTTAATTCATCGGCGTGTCCTTTATCTTGTTTACGCGATTTAATTTCATTTTTTGATTTGTTATATATTGCTACAGACTGGAAATTATTTACGTCAATTGTTATTTCATTTCTTTCGATATGAATAGTTTCTTTTGGATATTGCGAGCTTCCTATGGATGTATAAATAAGGTTCCCTATAGAACCATTTTCATATTTTATTGAAGCAATTATATTATCATTGGATTTAACTAATTGATTATTTGAATCTATTGAAATTGCTGAAATTTCCTTTACTTTACTTTCTGCGATATAATTTATTACATCAAAAAAGTGAACACATTCCCCAATGATTCTTCCTCCACCTTCTTTAGGATCATATGCCCAGTGATCCTTGGGATATTTACCAGCATTTACTAAATAATTGATAATTGTAGGACCCGATACTTTTTGGAGTTCTGTTTTGCATTTACTGATTGAATTAGAGAACCTCCTGTTTAGCCCAACCATTAAAACTGTATTGGCATTTTCCCACTCTTTCACAACATTTTCCAGTTCATTTTTTGTGAGGGCAAGCGGTTTTTCAACGTAAACATGTTTTTTTGCTTTTAATCCTTTGATTACGTATGGAGCATGTAGATTATGTCTTGTCGCAATTATTATACAATCGATATTTTTATCTGAAATTATTTCGTCAGCATTAGTCGTGACATATTTGAATCCATATTTATCACCAACATAATTTGCATTGATCCCCGTTGCTGTCGACAGGCCCACAAATCTGATATCTGACATTTTTGACATAATTGGGAGTAGATAGTTTTGAGCAAATTTTCCTGCACCAATAACACCAACGTTTATTGTATCTGATTTCAATGTGGTGAGAGTTGTAGTTTTCGTAAGAAACATTTTTGAGTCAATATTTACTTTTTTTGGATACTCAAAAATAATCCCAAACTTCAAATCTTTACTTTCTGTAATTAATGAATATGCCTCTATTGCATTTTCAAAACTAAAACGATGGGTGATTAATTTACTCACATCTATTTGATTTTTATCAATGAGACTGAGAAATTCCTCCATATTTCTTTTTTCGGTCCATCTAACATATCCAATGGGGTAATCAATGCCCTTTTCCTCATACATTTTGTCATATCTGCCAGGGCCGTATGAACGAGAAAAATTAAGTGATAATTCTTTTTCATAAAATGGTTTACGCGGCAAATCTGTTTTTACTGCGCCAACTATTGTTATTCTACCTTTGTCCCTTAAAACATCACTGGAAAATTCTATTGGATCGTTGCTTTGTGTTGCAGCAGTAATAATTGCCGCATCGACGCCATATCCTCCCGTAAATGATCGGATATTTTGCTTTATTGCTTCATTATTTCTTGGTATTGCTAAATCTACACCAGCATCACGAGCGATATTGACTTTTTTTTCATCAATATCAACACCGATTACCTTACATCCTGCAGATTTTAGTATTTGAACTACAAATTGACCTACGAGACCCAATCCAATAACCAAAACATATTCGCCTAGTTTTGGTGACGATTGTCTCACTCCTTGTAATGCGATAGAACCTATCGTAGTAAACGCTGCATATTCTGTTTTGACCTTATCAGGAATTTTTACACATAGATTTTTTGGAACACATACAACTTCTGCGTGTCCTGAACCACCACATGCAACTCGATCACCAATTTTAAATTCATGTACATCATCTGCCACTCCTATTACAATTCCAGAAGAACTATATCCAAGGGGTGTAGGTTGATTTAATATACTCATCGATTTCTTATATGTTGAAACAATCCCCTCTTTTTTTACTGCATCTAATGCCATTTCAACATCTTTTGGTCTTGACTTGGCCTTTTCAAGGAGATTCATTTTAGCAAGTTCAATTGATTTGCTTTCGGTCCCGATACTAATTGCAGAGTACTCGTTTTGGACAAGAATGCTGCCGTCATTCAAATGTGGTATTGGGACTTCTTCGACTTTCAGATTCCCATTTAAATAAACATTTACTAGCTGTTTCATTTATTTCACCCATTAAAAGTATTGATAGATTTGTTATTCTGTCCAACATTTGACAAATATTTAATCAAAGCCATATACATCCAGGCCTGCCCCCATCGAATGAAGATTGTTTTATTTGTTTTACCAGAAGCGAATAATTTATAATAAAAAGTGTCTTTACCATTAGACATATCATTAATTGCAAAATGAATTATTTCATTAGCTAAATCAAATTTTTTCAGGTCAATTGCGGTAATTATTGCTTGTGCAACATCATGTATGTCTACAGGATATGTTTGCTCTGACGACCATTTTGGGATTACTTTGTCAAACAAATTACTATAATAATATTTTTCACCTCTTTCAAGTGATTTCTTTATTTCATCACTTTGGTTATAGTGATATATTTTTGAAAGGGCGCTGAGAACAAATCCGGTATGTCTGTTATCAATTATTGGACTTGTATCCGAATAATCCCATGAACCATCTTTATTTTGGTTTTGAATTGTAAACTGAATTAATTTATCAGCATATTCTTTGAATAATGTATCATTACAAATTTTATAAAAACGATAAAAAAGTGCGGCAGTCATGATATTACTATTATGTACGTGATCTGAAGTCAACGGACTATTATGGAGAGACATTGTATCGTCAAAATAGTCTATTTCAATATCATCGACTAGCCACTGGATTGCACTTTGTGCAAGTTTGAATGCATCTTTATTTTTGGAAATAGCATAATAATCAAGTATTGATTGAATGACGGGAGTTTGAACACAAACTAATGGTATATTGAAAGGAAACCTCGGATTATGGCCCCATTCAAAAGGATGGCCCCAACAGGCATTCAAATAATTTGGGTTTTTTAAAGATTCTAAGATATTTATTAAGTTGTTATTTTCACTTAAAAGAGATTTATCCTGTGTCATTTGATAAAGATAAGAATTTCCTGAAATAATCAGTCCAATAGATTTTGGATGGTAAATTGGGGGAAACTTACTGAATGAAGAACTTGGAATCTTTGAATGAAAAGGTTTCAATCCCTTTCTAATCATTGGAAAGAAAGGTAAACTCTTTAAAACTGCAAATGCTTTTTCATCCATCTGGTAGGGATCAATCCCTTTATAATTTTGTAATATAAACCAGTCGCGCATTTGAGATGCAAATTCGAAAATCCCCTCATTTTTCAATAATATCTCCCCCAAGGATGTGAATTTCAAAATTATATGCTTCAAACTCAGATTGATTCAAAATATTTTTTGTGTCAAGGATGATTCTATTCCTCATTAGTTTAGACAAATATTCTGCATTGAGAGTTCTATAGAAATCATGATCAGTTTCGATAATAATCATATCAGAATTCTGCGTAGCATCTTTGATAGATGATAATGTATATTCAAAATGATCAACATAAGGATCAAAAATTTTTACATCCCAGCCCTCTTTTTCACAGAGTTTGATTAACTTTAATGCTGGTGTTTCTCTTGTATCATCAATATTCCCCTTATACGCTACACCAAAAATTGAAACCACAGGTGCATTAATATTATGCACATTAATTATTTTTTTTGCCTTTGCAAGAATATATGAGGGCATATTATCATTTATTTCTCTGGCAGTTTCAATGATTTTTGCCTTAACGGTACTCTCTGTTAGGAACCATGGATCAATTGCAATACAATGCCCCCCTACACCGGGTCCGGGAGTGTGAATATCTACGCGAGGGTGTTTATTGGCAAGGGCAATTGCCTCCCATACATCAATACCAATCTCTTCTGACAGAATTGCAAGCTCATTTGCTAGAGCAATATTCACGTCCCTGAATGTATTTTCCATTAATTTTACAAATTCTGCGGTTCTGACACTTGTTTTGAAAATATTCCCCTTGACAAAACTCCGATATAAGATTTCAGTTAGGTCAGTAGATTTTGCATCAAAACCTCCGACAATTCTGTCATTGTATACCATTTCATCAAATGTTTTTCCAGGGATAGCTCTTTCAGGACAATGTGATAAAGAGATATCATCTCCAACTTTCAAACCTGATTTTTGAATAATTGGACAGATGACTTTTTCACAGGATCCTGGAGTAATTGTAGATTCAATGACCACAAGATTGCCTTTTTGTAAATATGGTACAATTGACTCAACAGCACTTTTAACAAATCTCAGATCAGCCATTCGAACTTCTTTATCAAAGGGCGTTGGAACACAAATAAGAAAGGCATCAGCCTCAACGGGATGGGTAAACGCTTTTATCGAAGATTTTTCTAATTTATCTTCGAGACCATCTTCACAGAATGGGATTACCTTTTCGTTGACCTTCTCTACAAGTTCAGTGTTAATATCACAACCAAAAACATCATGATGCTCTGATAATAACAGAGCAGTTGGTAACCCAATATATCCTAAACCAATCACGCAGATTTTCATATTAGTTCTCCAAAAAAGAAAAAATTATTTCAGCAGCTTCACCATCACCAAAAGGATTATTCCAGTTTCTTGGTTTATTGATCATTTCATTCACTCCATTGAGTATTTTTGAGGGGTCTGTCCCGACAAGAATGTTCGATCCGACATCGATTGTTTCAGGTCGTTCTGTGTTGTTGCGAAGTGTAACGCAGGGGACCTTCAAAATACAGGTTTCTTCCTGAACTCCTCCAGAATCGGTTAGAACGAGTTTTGCATTCCTTTCAAGTTGTAAGAATTCCAGGTATCCTGGTGGTTCAATTGTTCTGATACAATCAGGTAAATTAATATTAAATTCATCAATGCGTTTCGCAGTTCTTGGATGTAATGCTAATATAATTGGAAGTTTGTATTGTTGATATAAGCTCAATAATCCATTGATTATTCCTTCTAAACAATCTTTACTATCCACATTTTCCTGTCTGTGGGTGGTAACTAAAAAATATCCACTTTTCTGAAGATTTAAACCATCCAATACAGATGTCTTATTTTCTGATATCTTGATATTCTGGAAAAGCGCATCAACAACTGTATTTCCACATACAATGATCTTATCGTCTGATATTCCTTCTTTGATAAGATTCTGTTTTGCTGTTGCGGTAGGTGCATAAAGATAATCAGAGATATGGTCCGCGACAATTCGATTTACTTCCTCTGGCATAGATCTGTCATAGCTTCTAAGACCAGCTTCCACATGCCCAACCTTTATCCCTAATTTTGAGGCAGCAAGAGCTCCGGCAAGAACACTATTAGTGTCACCCTGGACAAGAATAACATCTGGTTTTTCATCAAGAAGGATTGTCTCGATACCTGCAACCATTTTGGCTGTCTGTTCCCCCTGTTTTCCGGAGCCAACTTCAAGATTATATTTTGGTTCAGGTAATTCAAGTTCATCAAAAAAGACTTTATCAAGATGATATGAATAGTGCTGACCTGTGTGTAAGGTGAAGTATTTTATTCCTTTTTTTTCACAGAGCCGAATAAATGGACTCATTTTGATAATTTCGGGTCTGGTTCCTAAAATGATAGCAATGCTCATTGTTTCATTCTCCTAACAAATTTCCATAACATCTGTAGAGTTCTTCTTCCATTTTTTCCCAAGTGTATTCCCTAGAGTAACGATTTTTTGCAGCAGTAATTTTTGAACTGATAAGTTCTGGATAATTATAACACCAAAGAATTTTATCTGCAAGATCATTCGCATTACCTGGTTCAAAAAAAGTAATTTCCTGATCATTAAATGTCGATGAAATTCCTTTTAAATCAGAAGACAATACAGCTTTATCATGGACAATATACTCAAAAAGTTTGTTTGGAACTCCTCTTCTATTGACATCTGTATCCATAAATGGAATTATGCAAATATCTGCAATTGAAATGTGCTCTGAAAGAGTCTTGAAGTCTACCCATCCTCTAAACAAGATATGATCATTAAGGTCTTTCTTTTGTACGATATCCATTAAAGTGTCTAAATATGGGCCATCTCCTAAAATAATAAAAACGACCGGTATTTGATCTTTTATTTTTTCAATCGCTTCGATTACTATATGAATTCCCCGCCTCTCTAAGAGCCACCCTTCGAATATTATGATATATTTTCCATCTAAACCATAGTTCTCTTTATTAGATTGTTGTACAGTAAGGATATCTTCATCAGGTGAATTGTACATGACAAAAATCTTATTGGGTTTGATTTGATTTCTTGACAATATTATCTCTTTATCATAATTATTTGTACATATAACAGAATCTGAAAAATAAATTGCCAATTTTTCCATAAATTTTGTGAATTTAATTATTATATGATTTTCACCCAATCCAAATTCACTTGCGACAATCTCGGGTAGCATATCATGAAGATCTAAAATTATTTTTGAGCCACAGATGAATTTAGCAGGCAATGCAGAGAATAGAATAAAATCTGGAGGATTATGGACATGAATAATGGAATATTGTTTTTTTAAGTTAATCTTCATAAGATTTATTAGTGCAAATGCTGTAAATAGGCTAAATTTTCCTAATTGAACAGCCCCTGAGTCTGTTGTTTTAAGGGTAATTGGCATTCTAATACAATTAATTCCATTAACTAATTCATTTCTTGACTGCTCTCCCTCTTTTATACAGAAAACATCAACATCAGAATATTTTTCATAAATTGAATTTGCAACAACCAATCTCCTAAAGGTTTGGGGAAGGGATCGATACATTAGCATACAAATTTGAGGGGCACAAGGATTTTTTGATGCTGATTTTTCTTTTTGCATATTATATTACTCCAAGGGGTCAAAATACCATTATTAAATATTATTATCCCACAATTTTGGTATGGAATGTATCACATCCAACGCCTCTTCTAAATTGAATCCAACGGTTTCCGCATACCATATCAGGGATTCAATTCTAGGCTTGTTTTCTTCTTCAATCAGTTTGAGTCCTTCTTCACGGGAGATTACTCCTTCTCTGATCTGATTGCTTCTGAAAGTGTCGTTTTCTGTAAATCCAGCTACAGTATAATAGACATAATTGTAGAACGCAGCTGTACCATCACCAATACGCCAAGTGGTTGGAGTATCTGTGGCTATTTCCCAGTTATATTCGTTAATAAGAAGTGACGCAATTTCTTCTTCATCCCATTTGACATAGTCATAAACATTGAGATAGGCGTCTGGAAGAACATAAGCTGAATAAAATGCATGCATTGTATCAAATATAGAAGAATTGATGTATGCAGGATTTAGGATGTACTGTTTTAGGTAGTATAGAACCAGTTTAATCTTATTTTTTATTTTAATTCCTGTGAGAAGACCCTTTCCTCTCGTATCATCTTCACCAATTCCACAGAATCCGAGTTTAAAGTCTGTTTTTTCATACGGTGTAGCTCCGCCTAAAACGAGCTGTATTCCAGTTTGTTCAATAAGCTTATGGGCATGATAATAGAATTGTTTGTCGCCCGCCATAAGAATTGGAATCATCCCTAAGTCGGGTTTTTTTAACCATGCGTTAAGGTTTTTCCGAATATTCAGACGTTTTGCCTCGATGTCGGCAGAGACAATGATATGTTCTACTCCAAGTTTTCCTGTGACACGTGAACAGTTCCGGCGTGCGAGATCTGTCACCATTCCCCAGTCATAGGTAAATGCAATTGGATTTATTCCAAGTGTCTTTTTTGCGTAATGAAGGGCATAAGAACTGTCTCTCCCTCCGCTAAATCCAATCAAGCAATCTGGTTTTCCATCTGTGTTTTTGTATTGAGAAACAATTTCTTTAAGAGAATTTTCACTTTTCAGCTCAGTTTTCTGGTAGCTGTGGCAATAGTTGCATACGCCATTTTCATCAAAATGAATGTGTGGAAATGTTTCCGGAAGGAGACATTTTGTGCATCGTTTTAGATTTTTACCTGGTTTTGGTTGTTGTAAAATTGCCTCTTTAATTTTTTGTGGATTCCCAATGTATATGCCGTTTTCTAAATTATTATTCCTTTTTTTGGTATTATTCGAATATTCTGAATGATCAATAATTGGAATTTTTTCAGGAAGATTAGATGATTTTGTATTTGATTTACCATCATTGGAGTGATTGGTTTCGATTATGATAGAAAAAGAATCTAGATCCATTTGTACTGGATTGATAAGAATGCCCATTCCTGCCTTAACTTGTGAGATTTCTGAATTCTTCCAGATATCTTTAAACTCAGAACTGTTATGAATTTCCGAGAGAATATACTTCTCTGAAGCAAATATTACTAGATCATTTTCAGGAGAAACAGAATAATAGATAGAACCTGTGTTGGTTGCCAATACTATTTCATTTGTATTATCAAACAGTAATGCAATTGATGTATTTCCTTCAATTTCGGAAAATCCTTTCTTAACAGATTTTTCAACTGAATTTTCAGTTAAATAAGTACTATTGATTATTGCAAGTAGCACTTCTGTATCAATTGTCTCTTCTCGGATTAATTCAGGATATTTGTGCCATAAATCCAGATCGTTGGTAATAATTCCATTATGAACTCCAATGGTTCCGTCTTTGATAACTGGTTGATTGTTATCATTGGAATCTCGTGAACCATTTGTGACAAGACGTGAATGCCCAATAAATGACCATTGTTGAGTTTCAGATGATTTGCCCGTCGTTTTTCCAAATGATTCTGAAAATATTGTTTTATACTTAGGTGAATTTATGAGATATTTTGCACTTTTTGGCATTTTTAATACATCAATGCCAAAATCAGTTTTGAGTGCAAACCCTGAAGCTTCTTTTCCACGTGATTCCGATAGAATGAATAATTTATCTGTTAATTTATTCAATTTATTTTGAGAATAATTTGATAAATTGTTGGTAAGAACGCCGAATATGCCACACATAGTTATTCTCCAAAGCTGAATGCCGCCCTATGAAATTTTTCAAAATATTTTGAATAAATGGATTGAGAATACATCTCAATACCACCCATTCGTATTCCGCTCCTGTTCCATGTCATAGAGCATTGCAAACAAGAGGAACATCATTCCCATCATGAATACCAGAAATGACAGAACACCATGCACGAAGAGGACAGGGAATCCTGCCACGAACTTCTCCCAGAGAGTGCCAAGGCCTGCTATGATGCCTATTGCAGTGAGTATTGCTCCGAAGAAGTAGAAGAATACCAGCGGGTGGAAGCCGAGGATGATGTACTTCATCTTCAGGCGCCAGAGGAACTTGCGCAGGAGGAGCCAAGAGAGTTTGACAATGTAGGATGAGTACTTGATGCCGGACTTCTCCATGCCGTACCGTGCGGGGTGGGGGATGTTCTTCATCCTGAATCCCCAGACATTGAGCTGGATGAGGAGGTCATTGCAGTATCCGTAACGTGGATAGATGCGAGAGAAACTCAGGCGTTCCAGGGCCCGCTTTGATATGGCGGTGTAGCCGTTCTGGGGGTCCATCATCTGCCAGTATCCGGATGCAATCTTGGTGAGAAGGGTCAGGATTGAATTTCCGAAGAAGCGCCACTTGCTCATCTGGTGACGGTACTCAGGACTCAGGAGGCGGTTGCCTACGGTGTAGTCAGCCTTTACGTCAATGATGGGGTCCAGAAGCTCCGGGAGAAACGCAGGGTCCATCTGGTTGTCACCGGCCATGACCGCAACGATATCCATGTCGCCTTCGAGGGCTTCTTTATATCCTGTGACAATCGCTGCACCGACCCCTTTGTTCACTTCATGTGTCAGGGGAACAACTCTGCCGTCATGCTCAGCATATTCCTCAATGATCTCTCCGGTACGATCCGGAGAACAATCATTGACTACATAGACACGGTCTACATAGTCAGGTACTGATTTTATGGTTTCCCCGATGAGGAGCTCTTCCTTATATGCAGGTACAACAACGCCGATTTTTTTATCACGATACAAGCTTAGGGGACCTCCAGTATAATTATTTGAAAGTGATTATTTCAGGGATTGGTCAGAACCACATTACATTTCCAAGGTATTTTCGTGGCAGTGGCCTTCCTGATGCCATATATAAATGTATTTTTGTTTTCTTTAATAATGTCTTGTATTTGTTTTCCAAAACTAGTCTGATTACTTGCAGTATTGGTTTAAATTTGCGAATATTGGGTGTTGTGTGGTAGTTTCGCGCATCCAGGGGTGGATGGTGTACTATATATGTGCGTTCCTCGTTTGTCGCTGGTGCATGGAGTGTGATATGGGTATTTGATGAATATTTGATGTGTTTGAATCATTTTTGTTGTTTAACTGTTTTATGTGGGGTGAAATATTTGCTACTGTGGATTGTTAAGGGAATGTAGTTTATGTCTGGTCTTGGTATGTTTGCATCTGATATTGTGTTTGCAATCGGGGCAGTGAAGATCTGGATTGGTTATGATCCTCGACTGTGAATTATCAAGATGTATTCAAAGATTCTGAAAAAACAAAACGGGGAAAAACCCCTGAAAATCGACGCCCCGGCCGGGACTTGAACCCGGGTCAAAAGCTCCGCAGGCTTCTAGGATATCCACTACCCTACCGGGACCGGTGTCGCACATGGTGTCTCGCTTTTCCCAGCGAGGTGCTTACATAGATTGGTGGTACTGTGTATAAAGGCTTTCTATCTGTTCCTGGGTTGTCGGGGAATGTGTCTGGTTTTGGTGAGAAATGGGGGGTGGTTGATGGTGTTTTGTGGCGTTTTTGTGGTGTTTGGCGGTGTTTGGCGGTGTTTGGTGTCGGTGAATTCAGTAAGATGGTGTGTGTTATGTTGGTGTTTTGTGGCCAATGCGGGCCTATTTTGTCATATTGGTCTGTTTTTGCTCTTTGATTTTGAATTGGGTTGGTTGGTGCTTCTGAAATCGATGTCCACACAGGAGCGCGGAGTGGTCCGATCTCACTTGAGACGGCCTTATTCATCCTTGTGAAAATTCGGTTGATTGTGGGGCCGTGGTGGTCTGTGATATGTCGTTATTTTGACAAACAGGTGGTATTCTGGGCGTATTTTTATGGGTGAAATGTGGGCTGGAATTGGGGGTGAAATACGGCTAAATCGGGACCGGATTCCAAATTGAAGGGTATGGTATGTGTGGGGGTAATCAGGTATGTGGGAGTGATCATTATTGCGCGATTATTGGAAGCTATTGGGTGATAGGACTGTCCGGGATGAACGTTCTCGGGCAAACTATCGTAGGAAAATAAATGTGGTGAAATTTAAAAAAATGTGAATTTTGGGGTTGATTTTGGATTTCTGTTGTTTCTCTCTTTCTCTTTTTCTTTCTCTCTCTCTGTGTTTGTGTGTTCTTTCAGCTCAGGGAATACTCCTCCGCACCGTCCACGAGATTGGCCTCAGGGACAGAGATCGTAATCCCGACGTCCACATTATTCCCGGTAATCTCGACCTGGTAGTCTCCCGGATAGCGGACGATGATGGTGTCGGTCTCGTGCTCTCGTGTGAACTGGGCGTAGTCATGCTCTTCGACGACGTCACCCGTCTCGCGGTCGATGATGGTGATGATGAAGTCGGCGCGCGGGTCCGGGTAGGATTCCGTGACGGTGATCAGGCCCTTGTCACCGAAATCACTGTACCGTTTCTTGGTGTTGGTGTACATCTCCGGGTCGATTTCGAGGTCGATGATCATTGCCGGGACCTTCAGGTCGAAATTGAGCGCGATCACGTCATAGAGCAGATAGACCTTGTTGGAGTAGATCTCTGTGTAGACCGGCAGAGATGATGTTGTTGGTTCAGGTTCGGTGGGCGACGCAGTGACCACCGGTTCTGTTGTTCTTGTTCGGATGGGGGTGGCTTCTTCCACCCATTGGGGTGTTGGTGTTGGTGTCTGTGTCGCAACATCCCCGCTCCCCCCTTCGGAGCCTGTCTCAAATCCCTCCACCGGCAATTCGGAGCATCCCGCACATGCGAGTACCAGGATGGTGGAGAGAATGGCTGCGAAAAATAGCACCTCTCTGTTCATTAATAGCGGTATTGATGCCGAAAATATTTAATGTGTGGGTTAATTCATGTGGGATTTGGTGGGTTTGTGGGGGGTGTGGTTTGGGATTTGTGGGGAGAATGCTGTGCCCTTATTGAGAAGAATGGTGATGTGGTGTGGTGTTGAGAGTGCAGTAGTCTCCTTTGGTCTCTACTTCTTGCTCTGTTCGCTCCGGAGGCAAGAGAGGGGGTTGCACCCCTCTCTGCCGGACTCACCCCTGGCAGGGGATGAGTCGCAGGGGGACGGGCGGGCGTCCCCTCTTGCTCCTGTACTTTGGTATTGGGGGGATACGACCTGGGAATAAATGGCTGAGGGGTGGGGTTCAGTGTGCAACGGTTACAGGATCTGCATGAGTGGTGGTGGTGGTGGTGGTGGTGGTGTGGGGGGCGTTGCACATGCGTGCAATCGTATCGCATCTGTGCAACGCCATAAATATCCTCCCGGCCAACATGAGATGATGACCGCTGGCAAACGCATCCCTGTCTCTGAAGAGGTTAGGACCTCTCGTTCGGAGATGAAAAAGCCGGGCCAGACTGTTGACGAGCTCCTCTCCGTGATCATTGGGCACGAGAAGGAACGGCATTTTCTGGCAGAGATGGCTACTATTGAGGCTGAGGGTGACTTTGTGGAGTTTGCCCCATGATCTGGTGGTTGCTGTGATTATCTTCTGGTGCGTGGTGTCATTTTGGGATTGGGGGCATGATGGTGGATGGAAATCGCCGTGGTCTGAAATATGTGAGGGGAACAGAGTGAATCGGTTTCGGATTGTCATTGAAAGGGCTGGTAGTAACAATTCTGCATACTCCCCGGACCTTCCGGGGTGTATTGCTACCGGAGCGACCCGGGAAGAGACGGAGGAGCGTATGCGTGAGGCAATTGAACTACATGTCTTGGATACCGAATTGAATGATATTCTGGATCATGAGGAATTCACACCTCTGGACCTGACTGAGGATTGAAACGGCGATAACCTGCGTGCTTTCCTGGGTATGCGGGGGTTTGGGGTCCTCTTTTTTCGTGTGTGTGATTTTGTTGTGGGCATCGTTTGTTGAGAGTAAAGTAGTCTACTTTGATCTCAACTAAATGCGGTATTTGCTCTGACAGGCAAGAGAGGGGTTGCACCCCTCTCTGCCGGACTCACCCCGTCAGGGGATGAGTCGCAGGGGGGACGGGTGAACGTCCCCCCTTGCTCCGGGTTGTACGGTGTTGGCGATATCGGATGGAAATTTTGGGGGAGGGTCATTGTTCCGGCTTTCATGAAGCCGCATTAGGGCTCGTAATTTTTCGTCTATTTCTGCCAGGACTGAATCCGTTTTTTCATATCATCGTTGGAAATGACTCTTCCGTTCTGTGAATCATGAAGGCCTCTCTCAATCGTACGGTCGAATAGTAATGCACGCAGAATCTCATCACATGATGAATCATCGGGCTGTGAACGGATAATCTCCGTCATCCTTTCTTTCACTGATGGCATAGGTCATCCCTGTTCATTTCTGGAATGTGTTGTATCATTTTGAATGGATGTATCTTTTCGTCCAGGTATTGCTGAGTCCGGCCTGCTTGTGCTCTATGCCGTGCGATGGTGCTCACTGCTCTGTCTTATGGGCGGACTGGACTCATGATCCCGATTTCTTCACACATACGCACGAATGAGGGATTCATACACCCGCACAGCCTGTTCCAGCTGCTCAATTCGTACCCGCTCGTTCTGGGCGTGGAGGAGCTGGATCTCGCCCGGGCCGTATTCCGCGGCCCGGAACCCGGCTTCGCGCAGGAACCTTGCGTCGCTTGCGGCCCATTGCAGGATGGGGCGGGCCGGTTGTCCGTAGGTAGATTCGATTGCGGCTGAGAGGCGGCGTACCAGGGTGGTGTCGGGGGATGTATAGGTAGGGGGGGCACAGCTCTCGGTTGCGATGACCGGGGATGAGGGGTCCCCTTCTGCGACCGCGAGGACGGCGTCCGGGTTGCATCCCCAGGGGAGGCGCATGTCAAGGGCCACCGTGCACTCCTCTGCGACAATATTGACGCCCTCACCGCCGGTGATTGTTCCCGGGTTGCAGGTGATCCGGGTCAGGAGGCGGGCCACATCCGCGTTGGGGAAGATGGCGGAGATGGCTTCTTCTGAATTCCCGACAAGAGCGGAGACCACTTCCTCCGGGGCATATTCCTTTTTCGTCAGGGCCATCAGCCGATCGATGAACGCGGACGCCTTTACGATGGCGTTTTCGCCTGCAAAGGGATAGAGCGACCCATGGCCCGGCTGTCCCCGGAAGGACGCCCGGAAGCGGCAGAGTCCTTTCTGGCCGATGGACGGGTTCAGGTACGGGGTCGGCTCGGCAATAAGACAGTCGCAGGGGTGGATCTCCTGGTTGCGGAGCAGGTGCTGCACGCCGTCCACCCGGCCCGTCTCCTCGTCACAGACGAAGGCCACTCCGACGGGGAGTTCGTCATGATCGCCGATGGGCATTTCATCACATGCAAGATCTGCATATTCCGTGATTGCCTGCTCCAGTGCTGCAAGAATTGCCGCACATCCGCCCTTCATATCGGTGGAACCACGGCCCCAGACAAACTCCTCATCAATGTCACCGGAGAAGGGATCATGGGTCCAGCCTTCCTCTCCGGCAGGGACCACGTCGAGGTGGCCGCAGAAGAGCAGTTCGCAGTCGCGCGGCCCGGCACAGACATTCCAGTGGCCGCCCGGATTTTTGGAGATCCGGGGGCGATACCCTAGGCTCTCAAGAATGCCTGTGACATACTCCACCGCCTCATCGGTCCGGCCGGGCGGGTTCTCGGTGTTGATTTGGACGAGGTCTGAACAGACCTGTGCGACGTTCATTTGATATTCATCTCCATTTCTATTGCCATCTTCATCTCGATCTCCCTCTCCCTGATACAATAGTCTACTGTACTTCGGGATAAATTCCTTGTCTGTACGAATGGTCCGTGTGCAGAGTGGTAAATGTGTGTAACAAATTGAAACAACGGGTGATTTTTGGTTTCTTTGTTCATTCTGATGATTCTGGAGTTATACTGAACATGAACAGCGAGAGGGGGGTGCCCCCCCTCTCTGCGACTCTACCCCAAGGTGGGATGAGTCACAGGAGGGATGGGTGAACATCCCTCCTGTTCCTTAGGTGTACGGGGTGGTGGAGGTGGTGGTGATTCTGGAAAAGACGGGTTGTTTTTCTGTTCTGCTCTTCAGATTTTCATTTTTTCGAAGGGATTGTGCTGGCCAACCCGGAGCAAGGGGGGCGCTCGCCCGCCCCCCTGCGACTCATCACCTTTTGGAGGGGTCTGGCAGGGAGGTGCAACCTCCCTTGCCTCTACACGATCTCCTGCTTTTCACTATAGATCTCTCTCCAGTATTGATTTGTTTCGTTCAAATGCCTGAAACAAAAGAAAATGGACGCAAATTAAAATCGGTTTGAACATCGCTTTGCGAAAAATTTCACTGAGTGATATCGAGCAGAGTGAAATTGCACGTAGTAAAAATCACGCCGAATCGAAAAAGAGCAGAGAAATGAATCACATGGAGGAGCATGGGGGTGTTTCATCCCCACGCAATCCCACCGTCTGGCTGGGTTATTCCCCAATAAATTCCCGGTACAGCTTCCCCAGAGATGCATCCACATAGATGCTCTTCAGGAAATTCTTGTCAAAGAGTTCATCAATCATGTCAATAAAGAACCGGGCGGGGAGGGGCTTCATTGCTGCAGGGTCCATCGCAATCCGGAATGAACGGTAGGATGCTTGGTTGTCTGTGTCGTAGATATCTCTCCAGAGTGTGGGGAGCTTGTCGAAATTCTCGCGGTGGTTTGCCTTCAGCCAGTTGATGAACGCGGGGAACTGGTCACGACCTTCCTTCTTCTCCTCGTCGATGCGCCACTTCATGTATTCCATGTTCATGATGTTTCTCATCGACTGGATGTTGTAGCCCAGAATACAGAGCGTGAAGTCCAGGTGGGCAATGGCGTCCTTGAAGTGCCACCAGAAGACCGGTTCAAACTCGCTCGGGGATTCGAGGATCAGTGATTTGTTATAGAGTTTCTGAAGAACAGGAATGTAT
>Ga0272441_10000686_pt1 | contig 75612 bp, 67 predicted proteins | sample SSMProp6N_FD_193582 | JGI IMG/M metagenome (GOLD analysis project Ga0272441, IMG submission 193582) | Marine sediment archaeal communities from Little Sippewissett salt marsh, Falmouth, MA, United States - SSM-Prop-6N | ecosystem: Environmental > Aquatic > Marine > Wetlands > Sediment ...
ATCCTGGCCCGCTATAAGGACAAACGGGGGGGGGGGAAAGCCTTTGACACTATTAAGGGCTATGGAAACGGAACGGTCAAACGGAGAATTACCTGATGACATCAGCAACCTCTTTTTGAGGAGATCACCATTGCGTGAAATCTCAAGAAGGTAGGTTGTTGTTAGTGTCATGTCCATTATCGACATCTCCGGCGGGGTCTTCCACAATCCTTCTACCGTGGTCCTTACAATGTTTTTCCATTGCAACACCTTAGCATCTGCAGAACCTCCCGAGGCATATCCCGATCCATTCCCGGATCTTTCCGCGCGCTGATGCGCTGGTTCTTCCGGAAGCATCCTGTCCGTATAATCCCTCTTCTCCGGCTCTATCTTCGAAGGCACGAGCTCTGGCTCCACTGTCCTTCCCGCATTTTCTTTAGAGATCCCGTCAAGATGTGTACTTGAACTGCCCCTTCTATAGTAGTACTTCTTCTCCTTTGACCCTGTGGTGCGCGTACCCGCCTTGGGGGCAAATTTTGAGGGGGGACCTGCAGAGACTATGGAGACCTCGTACACGTCATAGATATCCACATCCCTCTTATCAAATTTCACCTCTATCAGGGAAAAAACAAAGACAAGATGGCATATAAAAGAAATAACTATAAAATACCTAAACCTTCTCATCCTACCTCTTGTCCGGCGGCCTTGTCACCAGGCCCATCTTTGTAAGTCCGGCAGAACGTATCATGGACATGACCTCTACCACGTATCCGTAGGGTATGGATTTATCCGCCTGCAGGAAAACACTGCCTACCTGCCTCTGCTGTCTTATCTGGCCGAGGATCATATTCATCCTTTTGAGGTCTATATCAGAGCCGTTTATATCAACACTTCTGTCTTTATTGATCGTTATTATAAGATCCTGGCTTTCACCCTCCAGGGCCCTGGCCTCTGCCTCGGGCAGATCAACCTTCATCCCCTCCTTCATCATGGGCGCGGATACCATGAATATTATCAGCAATACCAGCATGACATCAACAAGGGGGGTGACATTGATCTCTGAAACCACCTTAGAGGATCTATTTATCACCATGGGTCACCCCCACCCTCATCCAGTTCATAAAGTCTCTCTCAAAGGTGTCCATCTGTGAAATGATATGGTTTATCATCCCTGTAAAGTAATTATAAAAAAGCACTGCGGGTATTGCCACGAAAAGGCCGGCCGCTGTTGCGATCAACGCCTCGGATATGCCGGGTGCCACTGTGGCAAGATTTGCAGATCCTCGCAGCCCTATCTCCCTGAATGAGTCCATAATACCCCAGACCGTTCCGAACAGCCCTATAAAGGGACTGGCGTTGCTGATACTGGCTAAAAACCCGAGTCCATGGGAAAGCTCCATGGCCTGTTTCTGATTCGAGCTTATTATCCTGTTCGAGATGTTATCCAGCATATGCAGATGAACAGCGGTTGATTTGCTCGTAATCTTCTTCAATTCATCCTGTGCATTGTGAAAGGTCCTTGCCATCGGGCAGTCGCCGACCTTTTCGACCTTTTCGAGCAGATCAGCCATGCCACCTCCATCCTCTATGGCGTTCAGGATAAGCCCGGCCCTGTTTTTTGCCCTGGAAAGACCAAACCATTTCTGGATAATAATACCCCAGGAAAAAATGGAGAATAAGAATAATACAAGCAATACAAGCTTGACCACAGGGTCTGAGTCCACTATCATAGCCCCGATATCACCCCTAAACTGGGATGTGGCTGCATATGCTGTCGATGTCAAAAATGGCATGTTACAATACCTCCTTAGATTTATTGAACTCTTAGCCCCTTTTCAGGTCCTTTTGAAGGGATATGGTAAAGATGGTGCCCTGAGGGCTCGATTCAAAGGATATATCCCCCGAATGCATCTTGATGATCCTGTATGAGATGGAAAGGCCTAGACCTATGCCCTTGGGCTTTGTAGTGAAAAACGGGTCGTATATCCGGCTTCTCAGATTCCCTGGTATACCCTTTCCGTTATCGCTGATCGTTATATCCATGAACGTACTCCTCTCCGTAAGGTGAATCTCCATCTTTCCGCCTTGATCTACCGCCTGGATGGCGTTTATGAAGATATTCATCAGCACCTGTTGGATCATGTCGGAATCTGCCTTTATAACAGCCTTTGTTGTGGGATAAAACTCTATTATCTGAACATGGTTATCCTTTGCCGTGTCTTTGACCATGTATACAGCGTTTTCTATGATATTTTTAAGGTCGCAGTATTTCAGATTCAGGGCCTTTGGCTTGGCAAAATCAAAAAAGCTCAGCAGCAGCTTATTCAACCTGTCTATCTCCAGGATGATCCTTGAAACATAAGCGCTCCTGTGATCACTCCTGGGCATCTCTTCACTCAGGGCCTGTGCAGTGGTCTTTATACCTGCAAGGGGGTTGCGAATCTCGTGTGCTATTCCCGATGTAAGTTCACCAACGGATGCAAGCCTGTCCATCTTCAGCATCTCCTGCTGCAGCTGATGCACCTCGCTGATATCCTCCATGTTGACCATATAGGTCCCATCCGACAGGGCAATCTTATGAAGCTTGATTGTTTTCTTCTGATCCCCCTTACTACTCAGCATGATCTCTTTCTTCCCTGATTTATCATCGATCAGACCATCAATGTTTATCCCCATCAACCCATCGGAATCAATACCGAGATACCCGAAAGCAACCTGGTTGGCGAAATAAACACTGCCGTCCTTATCACCCAGCATCACCCCGATGGGCAAATGTTCAAGGATATCGAAAAAAGCATCCTTTCTCATAAACAAGATACTATCCAACTATGGTCAAAAGATCCATGAAAAATTAAAAATAAAATGACACTTTTCACCACCATTTTTTTATACTATAACATATTGATAATTTGAACCTTAATAACATATTATTATAATATATTAGTATTGACATACCTTTATTATTAGTATATATGGAAAAAAGTGTCAAATTGTGCCAAACAGGTGAGGTATTAGGGTGTTTAAGGGTCATAGCGTTAATTCCATCAATGAAAAAGGCAGGCTCAGCATCCCGTCCAAATACAGGGATGTGCTCGAAGAATGTGGAGCGGATCGCCTTATCCTTACGAAATGGCTCGATAAATGCCTCGTTGGATTCGCACCCGACGAGTGGGAAAAGATTGAGAAAAAGGCGGCTAACCTTTCAGTCGTCAACAGCAGGAGCAATATCTTCAAAAGGCATGTGGTCGGTTCAGCAGAGGAATGTGTTATTGACTCACAGGGGAGGATACTTATCCCTGCAAACCTGCGTGAATATGCCGGCCTCAAAAAGAAATGCCTCTTTGTAGGCATTTCGGATCGATTAGAGATATGGGATGTGGAGACATATGACAGTATTATGGAAGAAGCATTGAAAGATTCTGAGGGCCTAAGAGAAGGACTTGCAGAGCTAGGCCTGTAGACTCATGCTGCATGTCCCTGTTCTTCTCAAGGAGGTCATTGAGGTAATTATGCCTATTGATGGCGGTAGGTACTTTGATGGAACCATGGGAGAAGGAGGGCATGCCCGCGCAATACTGGACAGAAGCTCCCCCGACGGCCATCTGGCCGGAACAGACCTAGACAGCGCATCTATATCAAGGCTCACCGAAAACCTCAAAGATTACGGAGAACGAGTGCACCTTTTTAACAAGAATTTCAAAGATATAGACGCAGTATGCCTCATGCTGGGATGGGATAATCTCGACGGCATACTCCTAGACCTCGGCATGTCATCCGCGGCCCTGGATGACCCGTTGAGGGGTTTCTCATTCTCCCTTGACGGCCCTCTTGATATGAGGTTTTCACCAAATGCCGTCACAGATGCCCGAGATGTGGTAAATGAATATGACGAACAAAGACTTGTACACATACTCAAAACCTACGGCGAGGAGCGTTTTGCTAAACGCATAGCCCGCAGGGTCATCGACTCCAGACCAATAAACACAACCTCGGAATTGGCTCGCATCATATCTTCGGCTATACCAAGGCGCTTCTGGCCCGCAAAGATCCACCCGGCAACCAAGTCTTTTCAAGCCATACGCATGGAGGTCAATGGAGAGGTATCCAGCATTGAAGAATTCCTGCCAAAGGCCGCCAGCCTCCTTAAACCAGGCGGAGTAATGGCCGTAATCTCTTATCATTCAATCGAAGACCGCATAGTGAAACGGTTTCTCTCGGGCAACCCTGAATCAAAGGTCTTTCCCAGAAGACTACCTGATGAATTACCGGGCAAAGGACCTGTACTTTCAAGGTTATCAAACAAGCCCATAACACCGTCGGACCAGGAGATACTCGACAATCCAAGATCAAGGAGCGCACACCTCAGGGCGGCCAGGAGGGTGTCGTGAAGAGGCTCCTTTCTAAAGAGCACCTTGCATCTTGGGTCATCCTCTTCATCCTGCTGAGCGCCTGGGCAATATTCCATGTATGGACACGCCATATGAACACGGAACTGGGATACAAGATAACATCACAACAGGCGCTGAAACAAAGGCTTATGAGCGACAACATGGCGCTCAGACTAGAGATCTCCACCTTAAAAAGCTCCAAGAGGCTCGAACATATTGCAAAAGACGAATTGGGCATGAACATGCCCAAACCCGAACAGGTGGTGTACCTATGGTTAGACGAGTAAGATTCATACAGATCTTTTTCATCACCATACTCACACTGATAGGCCTGCGCGCGTTCGACCTGCAGATCATCAAGTCCGACCAGATCATATCCCGGGCACACAAGAGATTCGATCATACAGCCCAGCTCAGCCCCTATCGCGGCACCATATACGACAACAGCGGTCAGCCTCTGGCCATAAGCCTGGACGTCAAATCCATCGCAGCAAACCCGAGACTCATAAAAGACCCGGCCCGGGCGGCCTCAAAGATCGCCCGAATACTGGATATTGATCGAGGCTGCCTGCTAAAGAGACTGCGCTCGGACAAATACTTTGCCTGGATCAAGAGGCATGCCACACCCGATGAGGTAAAGGCCGTAAAGGCGCTCGACATGTCGGGAATAGGTTTTTATGACGAAGCGAAACGGTTCTACCCCGAGAGCGAAGCACTGGCGAATCTGCTGGGAATAGTGGGGATAGACGGTCAGGGACTGGAAGGTCTTGAGCTTGTATACGATCATACCCTCAAGGGACAGTCCCGGCATATAGAGATCAACAAGGACGGACGGGGAAGGATTATATATGCACGAGGACTTCCAGCCGACGAGGCCAAGGACGGTAATGCCCTGTGGCTGACCATTGACAGAAGATTACAGTACATTGCATTTTGCGAACTGAAAAAGACGGTTCAGGCAAATAATGCCCGCTCCGGGTTCATAATCATAACAAACCCTACAACCGGCGAGATCCATGCAATGACGTCATACCCAAGCTTCGACCCGAACCGCAGTTCCTACAGGGACATGTCAGGACATAAAAACAGGGCCATAGTAGATCTCTTTGAGCCCGGTTCCGTTATAAAGCCCATGTGGGTCAGCTGGGGACTCGAGCATGATTTTTTCAAATCATCACAGTTGATTTTCTGCGAAAACGGCAGATTCAAGTTTCACCGCGCAGTAATCCACGATCATGAGAAATACGGCTGGCTGCCTATAAGGGATATTATAAAATTCAGCAGCAATATCGGCATTGCAAAGCTGGTCGATCCCATAGATGCCCCTAATATGTATTCCTGCCTAAAGGCCTTCGGCCTTATCACGCCAACAGGCATAGATTTTCCGGGAGAACCGGGGGGCCTTGCCCGTGATCCGGACACCTGGACAAGCGTTGACAAGGCCACGATCTCTTTTGGTCAGGGCATTGCGGTAACAGGGATTCAGCTTATAACATCTTTCAATGCCCTTATAAACGGCGGCATGCTTATGAAACCCTTGCTTATCGACCGTATAACAGATACGGCCGGCAAGGAAATCAACTGTTTCAGACCGACCATTCAGAGAAAGGTGGTTTCCGGAGACATCTCGACGGAGGTACTTGGAATGCTGAAATCCGTGGCGTCGGAAGGGGGAACCGCAGAGGCCGCGATCATGAAGAACTATCAGGTCTTCGGCAAGACCGGCACGGCACAGAAGATAGACCCGCTTACCGGCACATATTCGAAAAGCGCCTATATTTCAACCTTTGCAGGCGGGATCATCGACTCAAGGGGCAGGCCGAGGCTGTCCATGATCATCAGCATTGACGAACCCAAACCCAATTATTATGCAAGTGTCGTAGCCTGCCCGGTTTTCAAGAAGATAGCCTATCAATGTGTCAATATCATGGATATAAGGCCGCTTATCACCATTGCAAAAAAAGGGGATAATCCATGAGGGCGTCACAGATTACAGACATTATCCAGGACGCAAACATGAAGGGCCCGGACATAGACCTAACCGGAATCAGGGCGAATTCCGCAGGAATCAGACCCGGGGAGGCGTTTATCGCCCTCAAAGGCAGCATCACTGACGGCCACTTGTATATCAATGACGCGATTAAAGCCGGCGCACAGGTGATCATATGCTCCAAGGGCAGCGTGAAAAGCGATCTGCCGGCAACCACCATCGAGGTACCTGATACGAAAAAGGCCCTTGAACACCTGCTGCCGATAATATACCCGCAGGCCGGCAAGCCCTCCCTTATCGGTATAACAGGGACCAACGGCAAGACCACGATCACGTACATCATAGAATCGATCCTGACGGCTTCAGGCAAGACCACCGGGGTCCTAGGGACCATCAATACAAGATATCCCGGCACCCATATCGAATCAGACCTCACCACACCCGGTCCGTTAGATCTCTTCGAGACCCTGCATGCCATGGGCCTGGCCGGGGTAGATATATGCGTTATGGAGGCAAGCTCCCATGCCCTGGATCAGGACCGCATGGCGGGACTGAAGTATGACTGCGGCATATTCACAAACCTGAGCCAGGACCATCTCGACTATCACAGTGACATGGAGTTGTATTTTCTTTCGAAAAACAAGCTCTTCCACCAGTACCTGAACGGACCTGCCGTCATAAACATAGATGATCCCTACGGCAGACGGCTCTGCTCAGGACTGGAACATGCCGTCACCTACGGCAGGTCCGAAAAATCGACGATACGCCTTACATCCCTTCACAGCACCCCATCAGGGCTGTCCATGGATATCGCCACACCGCAAGGGACAATTCACATAAAAAGCCCTCTTCTCGGTGAAATAAACGCATACAACATCATGGCGGCAACAGGCGCATGTTTTTCCATGGGCATCGGCACCGATGAGGTCATCCGGGGTGTCCAGGCGTTAAAAAGCGTTCCCGGCAGGATGCAACTCGTTGAAAATTCACACGGACTCAAGATCATCATAGATTATGCCCATACGCCCGATGCCCTTAGAAAAATGCTCTCAAGCGCCCGAAGGTTTACCCAAGGAAGACTGATCTGCATATTCGGATGCGGCGGCAACAGGGACAAAGGCAAGAGACCGATCATGGGCTCTATCGCCCAAGATCTCTCGGACATCATCATAATAACATCGGACAACCCCAGGACCGAGGCCCCTGATGCGATCATCAAGGATATACTGGTTGGGATAAAGGACGGTCCCGGCATATTTATAGAACCGGACAGGGCGCTGGCAATAAAGAAGGGTATCGAGTCCATGGAAAAGGACGACTGCATGATCGTAGCCGGAAAGGGCCATGAAGGCTATCAGATTGTAGGGAATACAAAAAAAACCTTTGATGACAGGATCATAACGGATGCCTGTCTGAAGGAGGTCTTCGGATGATCCTGCTGAGCGCTAACGATATTGCAAGACATACCGGCGGCCATGTGGTCTCGGGATCTTCGAATGAGACCTTTACCGGCATATCGACCGATTCGAGGAATATAAAACAAGGAGATCTCTTCATAGCCCTGACAGGGGAACACTACAACGGTCACAGGTTTGTCTGGGACGCTCTCTCAAAAGGCGCAACAGGCGCGCTTGTTATGGATGATATCGAGCATTATCGATGCACCGCCATATCCGTCAAAGACACCCTTTACGCACTAGGAGATATCGCAGCCCATATAAGAAATAGATTCACACCCACTGTTGTCGGTGTCACCGGCTCCACAGGAAAGACAACCATAAAGGAAATCTGCGCCTCCATCCTTTCGCTAAGAGGAAGGTGTCTGAAGACCAAAAAGAATTACAACAACCTCATCGGGACACCGTTAACGCTTATAGACCTGGAGGATGGCCATGAATTCGCGGTGATCGAGATGGGGACAAACACTTTCGGCGAGATCGACAGGCTGTCTTCCATAACAAGGCCGTTTATATCCATACTGGCCAATATCAATCCTGTTCACCTGAACGGCCTCGAAAACATCTCGGGCATCATCAAGGAAAAACAGGCTATCTTCAAAAACACCGCCGATTCCGGGACAGCGGTTATCAACCCCTATCTACCCAATATCGACGAGGTGGAGATCCCGGAAAACCTCAGGGTGATCACCTTTTCCGACGATAAAAAGGCGGATATCACCCTCAAGGGGATCACGTATACGGGCCTTGACGGCAGCGACATCCGCATCGATATCGCTGGCGAGATCATATCGGCCCATGTCCCCCTGCCCGGGTCTCATAATATCATGAACGCCCTTGCTGCATCAGCTTGCGCATACGGTCTAGAGACCGATCCGAAGATGATAGCCGAGGGTATAACAAAAGCGCATTTCCCGGGCATGCGCTCTGAAATCATAGTCTCGGAGCGCCTCACCATAATCAATGACTGTTACAACGCAAATCCGGAATCCATGAAGGCGGCCCTCAGGATGCTCGTTTCCACGCCCCACACATATAAGGCCGCTGTACTGGGAGACATGCTCGAACTGGGCAAGGACCAGCGGCATTGGCATGAAGAACTCGGCAAATGGGTGGCGGATTCCCATATAAACAGGCTTATCTTCATAGGGGAGATGGCCTCTGTAGTGGCTGATTCGGCTGTAAATAACGGCATGGACGCATCGTCTGTCACCACTTCCCGAACCATAGATGAAATCAAACCTCAGCTCAGAGACATATACAACAGGGACGCGATGGTCCTTGTCAAGGCATCACGATCCCTCCACCTCGACGAGGTTGTCACCTATCTGAAGGAGGTCGCATAATATGTTATACCACCTCCTTTATCCGCTTCACGTACACTTCTCGGCGTTCAATGTATTCAAATACATAACATTCAGGACCATCTACGCTACTATCACCTCCCTTGTGATATGCATGATCCTCGGCCCGTGGTTTATACGAAAACTCTCTCGATTAAGCCTCAAGGAAAGGATCAACGGCTATACGCCGGAGACTCACATGGTAAAATCCGGAACACCCACCATGGGGGGTATACTTATCATCTTTGCCGTTGCACTGGCCACCCTGCTATGGGTTGACCTCTTCAACATTTATGTCTGGATCGGCATGTTAATACTGTGCACCTATGCGATCCTAGGTTTTGTCGATGACTATATCAAGACGGTCAGGGGCAATATGGGCGGCATACCAGGCAAGGTCAGACTTATAATAGAATTCTGCGCCGCCGCCTTTGCGGCCTTCGTGCTCACTGGCATCGAGGGCTTCGACACAACGATCGTTTTTCCGTTTTTCAAGAATGCCAATACCGACCTAGGACTATTCTATATACCGTTTGCCATGCTCGTTATTGTCGGCTGCGCCAATGCGGTAAACTTGACCGACGGGCTCGACGGGCTCGCCATAGGACCATGTACGATAGCAGCCGCCACCTATCTCGTATTTGCATATGTCACCGGAAACATCAGGGCGGCCTCTTACCTGCAGATACCCTTTATTTCCGGTGTGGGCGAATTGAGCGTCTTTCTGGGCGCTATCGTAGGGGCAGGACTTGGCTTCCTCTGGTATAACGCCTACCCTGCCCAGGTATTCATGGGCGATGTCGGCTCGCTCAGCCTCGGAGGGATCCTCGGCACAGTCGCTATAATGACGAAGCAGGAATTCCTTCTCCTCGTAGTAGGGGGCATATTCGTTGTAGAGGTGGCCTCGGTCATACTGCAGGTGGGTTTTTTCAAGTACACCAAAGGCAAACGCATATTCATGATGGCACCGATACATCATCACTTTGAGCTTAAAGGATGGGCCGAGCCGAAGATCATTGTCAGATTTTGGATCATATCCATATTACTCGCCATGGTGGCCATATCAACATTAAAGCTGAGGTAAGGACCAATGCATATAAACGATAATTATATAAATTACTTACAAGACATGATAGACTTCAGTCCAGAGTTTAAAGATATCGTTGTTTCGGCTCTGCCCATGAAGATCAATCAGTCGTTGAAAAGGATGAAGGCTTGCGCATAGTTATCTGGGGTACCGGCGAAACCGGTCTCGCTGCGGCACGCGAGATGCTCAGCCAGGGTCATGAGATCAGGCTTGCAGACGAAAGAATGCCTGAAAACGCACTTGATCTGCCTGTAAAGCTGCTCGATCGCCAGGACATGGACTGGGCGGATCTGGTCATACCCAGCCCGGGCGTCCCCAGGGATCACGAGATGTTCTCATATGCAAAAAAGGTCCTTTCAGAGATAGAGGTCGCATCATCCCTGATCAACAGCAGGATCATAGCCGTTACCGGTACAAACGGAAAGACAACCACCACGACCCTGATATACAGGATTCTCTGTGCAGCCGGATTTGATGTAGGGATAGGCGGCAACATATCCCCTCCCCTGATCTCCCTTGTCCGCAGGAATCCGGCATACATCGTGGCGGAGATAAGCTCGTTTCAGCTGGAATGGATCGAGCATTTCAAGCCCTATATAAGCATATGTCTCAACATTACACCCGATCACCTCGACCGCTACCGCGACATGGATGAATACATCTATTATAAATTGAGGATATTTGCCAACCAGGACAATGATGACGTCGCTGTCATAAACAATGACGATCCCTACCTGAAAGACCTTGCTGAAAAGTCACCTATAATGAGATTTTCCCTGTCTGATGAGACCGACACTTCAGGCATCTCCTGCGTCATGGACTCACGGATATATTTCAGGGGGGATATCGAGGGTCAGGGCCCCCTGCTGCCCGACTGTTCCAGTCTCGGCAGCGGGGTCATGGAAGACATGCTTGCGGCATCTATCGTGGGCAGACGCCTTGGAGTGGATAATCGTATCATGGAGGAGGTCTTCAGGTCATTTAACGTGATCGGCCACAGGTTTGAGAAGATAGCCTCGATAGACGGCATCGACTTCATCGATGATTCCAAGGCCACAAACGTGGGCGCCGTTGACAAGGCCCTTTACGGAATAAACGGAGGCGTGATCCTGATCTTGGGCGGCAAGGACAAGGGTGGTGATTTTGCAGGCATGATCAGCAGGTACAAGTCTAAGATAAAAAAGGCGATAGTCCTTGGCAACGCGGCAAAAAGGATTTCCCGTGAGATAGAGACAATAGTGGATACCGAGCCTGCACAGGACATGAAACAGGCGGTAACAAGGGCATATACAAACGCCGCAAGCGGGGACACAGTGCTTTTGAGCCCGGGCTGCTCCAGTTTTGATATGTATACAAGCTATGCCCACAGAGGAGATGTCTTCAAGACATGCGTAAACAGATTAAAGAAGAGCTAGAGATGGACTTTGACATGGTCTTCCTTCTAACCACGCTTACACTGCTGGTCATCGGGACGATCATGATCTATTCGTCGAGCTATTTCTTATCAAAGGAGATGAGCGGAAACGGTATGGCCCTTACCATGAAACATATCGTTCACGTCATACTGGGCACCCTCATCATGCTGGGTGTCATGAGTATAGATTACAGGCGTCTGAGCTCTAAATTCTTTGTCTTTGCAGGCCTCTTATGCGGCATAGCCTCACTGGTCCTGTGTTTTGTACCGGGCATAGGTGTAACCGGAGGCCATGCAAACAGATGGGTGCGCATCATGTCCTTCCACTTCCAGTCATCAGAACTTGTCAAGATTATGCTGGTTGTATACCTTGCCTATTTCTTCTCGAAAAAGAATATGGACATAAACAACTTTGCAACAGGGATCCTTCCGGTCCTTATAGTTGTCTGCTCAACCGCCCTGTTGATCTTTATAGAGCCTGATTTCGGCACAGCCGCCACCATCGGCATCTGGTCCGTCATGATATTGTTTGCAGCAGGCATGAGATGGAAGCACCTGCTTCTTCTCATCCTGGCAGGCATCCCTACAAGCGCCCTGATGATGATCATGGAGCCGTACAGACTGGCCAGACTGTCTGCCTTTCTGGATCCCTGGAAGGATATGCACAAAACAGGCTATCAGATCATCCAGTCCATGGTGGCATATTCGAATGGAGGTCTTACAGGATCGGGTCTCGGCGAAGGCACACAGAAACTATTTTTTCTCCCTGCCCCTCACACGGATTTCATACTATCGGTTACGGGTGAGGAACTCGGCTTCATAGGTATATCCTTAATAATAGGGCTCTTCGGCATATGGATATGGAGAGGGCTGTCCATCGCCTTGGCGACAAACGATTCCTTCGGTTATTATCTCGTGGTCTCTTCGGTCTGTCTTGTGGGGCTCCAGGCGGTTATAAACATGGGGGTATCCATGTCGATGCTCCCCACAACAGGTATAGCGTTGCCGTTCTTCAGCTACGGCGGGTCCACGCTCATATCCACCATGATCATCTCCGGCTTTATCCTGTCTGTCTCGAGGAGGTCCCGGGTATGAGATACATAATATCGGCAGGGGGTACAGGTGGCCATATCATGCCTGCTTTGGCCATTGCGGAAGGCATCCGGGAAAGAATACCGGACGCACAAATACTCTTCGTAGGCACCCACAGGGGTATGGAAGAAAGGCTCTCGACAAAGGCCGGGCTTGAATTCAAGGCATTAAGATCCCTGGGCATCAAGGGGAAATCTCTCCCGGACATCCTCAAGGCGATCCTCGTAAATATCGGGGCATTTATCAAGGCGCTCAAGATCGCAAGGGATTTCAGACCGGACTGGGTTATCGGAACCGGCGGATATGTTACAGGCATGGTTGTCCTTGCCGGTTATCTGTCCGGGGCCGGATGCGCCATACAGGAGCAGAACAGCACACCTGGCCTTACAAACATACTCCTTTCCAGGATAGCTTCCAGGGTATTTCTGGCCTTTCCCGACACAACAGGGAGATTTCCAGCAAACAGGACCGTGATAACAGGCAATCCTATCAGGAAAGGACTTATAGGAAAAGGCACTGCAGATAAAGCCGCCCATCTTGTCATACTCGGGGGCAGTCTCGGTGCGGGCAGCATCAACCGTGCAGGGCTGGAGGCTGTTAAGATCCTTAAAAAAGACGGCATTACAATACCGGTGATGCATCAGACAGGCAAGGCGGATCTTGATTGGGTGAGCAGGGCATATGAGGATTCAGGCATATCAGCCCAGGTGCATGGTTTTATCGAAGACATGGCATCAGTATATATTAATGGTAGACTTGCGGTATGCAGGTGCGGTGGCCTCACCCTTTCCGAGCTTTCTGCAGCCGGGCTGCCTGCCGTTATGATCCCGTTTCCGCTGGCCACGGATGACCACCAGATGAAAAACGCCATGTATGTAGAATCAAACGGGGGCGGATGGATCATACCCGAAACCGATCTAAACGCCGAAAGGCTGGCAACAGAGATCAAGACAAGGTTTTTCGACCGAGATGAACTCAAGCGTGCATCTTCGCGCATGAAGGATATGGGCATAGGAAACGGATCAGAGATTATAGCAGGAGAGATTACAGGTGTTTAAGGGCATATCGAGGATTCACTTCATAGGGATAGGCGGCATAGGCATGAGCGGCATAGCCGAGCTCCTCATCAACCAAGGTTTCAATGTTACAGGCTCTGATATCTCCACCTCGGAAACCACTCAGAGGCTCAAGACACTGGGGGCAAAGATACATATAGGGCATAATGCAGAGAACATCGGCAATGCACAGGTCGTGGTATATTCCTCTGCTGTCAGGCTTGACAATCCCGAATGCGTATCCGCCAAGGACAAAGGCCTGCCTGTTATCCCCAGGGCAGAGATGCTTGCAGAGATCATGAGGATGAAGTATTCAATCGCCATCGCAGGCACTCACGGCAAGACAACGACAACATCCATGCTCGCAACCGTCCTTGCAATGGCGGACAAGGACCCGACCGCCATAATAGGCGGCAAACTGGATATATTCGGTTCAAATGCACGCCTGGGCGAAGGCGAACTGCTCGTTGCAGAGGCGGACGAATCCGACCGCTCATTCCTGAAACTGGCCCCGATAATCGCAGTAGTCACCAACATCGAGAGCGAGCATATGGACTGCTACCATGACCTCGATGACATCCTGAACACCTATGTGGAATTCATGAACAAGGTACCCTTTTTCGGCTTCAACATGGTGTGCCTTGACGATCCCAACATACAGCAGATCCTTCCAAGGCTGGAGAGAAAGGTCGTTACATACGGATCGCACAACCAGGCCCTTTACCGATATAACGAGCCCGAATTCAACGGCATGGAGACAAGGTTCAAGGCATACCGCAACGGGGATTTTCTCGGAGAGGTCATACTCGGCGCTCCGGGCTATCACAACTGTCTCAACGCGCTTGCCTCCATTGCCACGGCAATGGAAATCGGCATAGATTTCGACGTTATCAAGAAAGGCATAGGGGAATACAAGGGCGTACAGAGACGATTCCACGTACGGGGGGAAAAGAAAGGGATAATCGTGATGGATGATTACGGCCATCACCCTACCGAGATAAAAAAGACACTAGAGGCAATCAAAAACGGATATCCCGGAAGGCGGATAGTGGCTGTATTTCAGCCCCACCGCTATTCGAGGACACTCGCCCTTTTCGATGACTTTGTGACATCTTTTTATGATGCCTCGCTCTTATACATCACGGAGATATATGCGGCATCCGAGAAACCCATAGAGGGGGTTTCGGGCAAGGTCCTTTTTGAAGGCATAAAGGATCACGGTCACAGGGCGGCAAGGTACATAAAAGATAAAGAGGACATACCCCGTAGTGTCATTGACGATCTCAAAGACGGGGATATCGTCATTTTCCTCGGTGCAGGTGATGCATGGAGACAGGGCATGAAGATACTGGAGATGCTTAAATGATAAGATCATCTTCCATAGATGCTCAGAGGGTTACCTCTATGCACTGCGGTGGAAGGATTCAGCGCATGTTCGAACCGCAGTCCATAGAACAGCTTACATCACTGATCAGTGAGCTCGACGATTTCTTTGTATTAGGCGGAGGGACAAACACGATCTTCTGCGATGATACATGCACAAGGCCTGTTATAAGGCTCGGCAGTGGATTCGATCTTATCGGCATCGACAAGACCGGGCTTCGTGCAGGAGGGGCCACCGCCATTAAGACACTCCTCTCATATTGCAGAGAAAATGCATTGTCGGGCATTGAATTCCTTTCCGGTATACCCGGCACGATCGGCGGGGCTTTATGGATGAACGCAGGGACAAGGGATCTGGGCATCATGGAAAGGGTATCGGATATCGATCTTGCGGACAGGACAGGTGTACATACCCTCAAAGTCAGCGATATCCATTACGGGTATAGAAACGGGGGCATACCGGATGACGCGATAATAACCTCAGCACACCTGAAACTCGATTCCTCATCAAAACAGCAAGTTTCCCAGTCCATGGAGCGCTACATGGAAAAGAGGAGCAATCAGCCTAGAGGTTATAGCTCCGGTTCAGTATTCAAAAACCCGACAGGCCATAGCGCCGGGATGCTCATAGAAAAGGCGGGACTGAAAGGCTACCGTGTCGGCGGGGCCAGTGTATCGGATATACATGCCAATTTCATCATCAATGACGGGACTGCATCGACGTCGGACATCAGGGGACTCATCGGGACAGTAAAGCAGCGCATCAAGGATCAATTCGGCATAGATCTCATAGAGGAGGTGAGAATAATTGATTAAAGAAGATTATAAGACAATCAGTAAAAAGATGACCTCCAAGAAAAAGACGATCTCCCAGATCAACAGCATCATACGAGTATGCATGTGGACATGCCTCGGGATATCGTGCGCCATTATGCTCGTCTGCGCAGTAACGTACATATCAAACAGCGATGTATTCATGATACGGCATATAGAGATCAAGGGTTCTGCCCATGTGGACGAAGATGAGGTAATAAGGCTAATAGATGTCGAGCAGGGGGGAAACATCCTCTCATGGGACATAGATGCGGCAAGGCAGAGGCTCCTGAGGCACCCCTGGATCAAGGACATCTCCATCTCGAGGAGTTTTATCCCTACCAGCGTTACGATATGCATACAGGAACATACCCCCACTGCCACCCTTATCCTCAAGGACAAGCCCTACCTCATATCCGAGGAGGGGATTGTATTCAGCTCTTCTCCTGAGGATTCCTACGGGATCATGATACAGGCCGGGGACTATGACCAGGGCATAACAGGCAAGGAACTTCACGATATACTCCAGGATGCGATCGGTGCGGTCAAGATAGTCGAGTCAAAGGGCCTGAAGGTAAAGGATCTGATCATAGAATCCGGAGGCAGGATGGATATTCGCCTGGACAGGGGGGTTTCACTTATGGTTCTTGGTGAAATGACACAAATAAAGGTCGATCTTGCCCTCAGGACCATCAATGAGATCAATCCCGCAAGCGGGACAATAATGGATCTCACATGTGAGGACAAGATCATTTTAAGGAATCGAGGTTATCATGGCAGCTAGAGACAGGATAATAGTAGGGCTGGACATCGGTACAACAAAGATATGTTGTCTCATAACCGAGTTTAAGGAGTCAGGAGAGATAGAGGTGATCGGCTTCGGCATCTCCGAATCAAAAGGCTTGAGACGCGGGCTTGTAGTCAACATGGAACAGACTGTAGATGCTATAGGATGCAGCGTAGAGGATGCCGAGCGTATGGCCGGCATAAGGGTGGATGAGGTCTTCACAGGTATAGCCGGAGGCCATATCCAGGGCATAAGCACAAACGGGGTTATCGCCGTCAAAGGAGACGAGATCACCCAGGCGGACAAAAAACGAGTTGTGGAGCAGGCCAAGGACTTTGCAAAACCTGTCGGCGTCGAGGTTATTCATGTGCTTCCCCAGGATTTCACCGTAGATGATGTATCCGGCATCAGCGATCCGGTCGGGATGGCCGGTTCACGGCTTGAGGCAAGGGTTCACATCGTCACCGGCTCGGTGTCTGCGGTAAGCAACATCTCGAGATGCGCCCAAAAGGCAGGCCTGGGCCTGCATGACATCATACTGCAACAGATAGCATCGGCGGCCTCCATACTCACCCCTGACGAGATACAGCTCGGTGTCATATTAATGGATTTAGGAGGGGGAACAACTGATATAGCGGTCTTCAGCGAGGGTGCCATACGTCATACATCGGTACTTGCCCTAGGTGGTGACCATGTTACCAATGACATAGCAGTAGGATTGAGGACACCCATTGCAGAGGCTGAACGTCTCAAGATAAAATACGGACACGCTATCGCTTCACGTGTATCGGCCGATGAACAGATCGAGGTTCCTTCAATCGGAGGAGACAGCGCAAACACAGTACCGAGACGTATACTTGCAGAGATCATTGAATCACGCATGGAAGAACTTTTCAAACTTGCATTTAATGAAATTCGTAATACAGGTCTTTCAGATCAGATATCAGCAGGACTTGTTCTTACAGGAGGTACAAGCGACCTAGAAGATGTAGCAGATCTTGCAGAGGGAATCATGCATATGCCTGTTCGGGTTGGACTACCGAGGGGTATAAACGGTCTGGTTGAACTCGTAAACAGCCCGGCATATGCAACAGCGGTCGGCTTATGCATCTATGCAGCAAGCAAACCGGTATACAGCCTCAGGTCAAAAGGATCCTCCGTATTCGAGAGGGTCCTTGAACGGATGATTCGTTGGTTTAAAGAGGTCTTTTAACCCACAAGGAGGTTAACAATGTTAGAACTGGAAAAATTAGAAAACGCAGGAGCACAGATAAAGGTAATCGGAGTCGGGGGATGCGGATGCAATGCCGTAAATAATATGATAAACGCAAATCTCAAGGGGGTTGAATTCCTGTCGTGCAACACGGACATACAGACCCTCAAATCCTCTCTTTCTCCCAAACGTGTGCAGATAGGCACAAAGCTTACAAAAGGCCTGGGAGCGGGCGGCAGCCCGGAAATGGGAAAAAACGCCGCTAATGAAAGCGAACAGGACATAAGGACGGCTCTCGACGGCACCGACATGGTGTTTATCACAGCCGGGATGGGTGGAGGAACCGGCACAGGGGCGTCCCCCATCGTAGCGCAGATAGCCCGTGAAATGGGTGCATTAACGGTTGCGGTGGTTACAAAACCGTTTCCTTTCGAGGGCAAACGCAAGATGACCCAGGCAGAGACCGGGGAAAACGACCTTTCCGAGCACGTCGATGCCATAATTGTCATACCTAATAACCGCCTGCTGAGCATGGCCGGTAAAAACGTGCCCATGCTTGAGGCCTTCAAGATGGCCGATGAGATCCTCATAAACGCGGTAAAGGGCATATCAGACCTTATCAACAATACGGGTCTTGTAAATGTCGACTTCAATGATGTAAAGGCGGTAATGGTCGAAAAGGGTAAGGCACTGATGGGTATCGGTTCAGGAACAGGGGAGACAAGGGCGCAGGAAGCGGCACAGGCGGCCATATCCTCACCGCTGCTTGAGGATATGGATATCCATGGTGCAAAGGGGCTTCTTATCAATATCACGAGTGGTCCAAGCATTACCATGGATGAGATCCACGAGGCTTCCGCACTGATCCAGTCCGCTGCACACGAGGATGCCAATATCATATGGGGCGTTGTTATAGACGAAGCAATGGACGAGGAGTTATATATCACTGTTGTGGCGACCGGTTTTTGCAGCAAGCCCATTGTGCTTGCCACCCCGGAGCGGGAACTCTTCCCTGTGAAGAATGATATGCAAAATGCCACTGTTATAGACTACAACAGACCCGCGTTCATGAGGAAAAAGGAGCATGGCGAGGAAAAGGAGACCATCAAGATGGGGCTTGTTGTCGACGACAGCGTTCTCGACGAAGAATCGTACAATGTACCTACATTCTTGAGGAAAAAGGCCGATTAAGGAATATAGATGAGACCCACGAGGGTGGTGATAGATCTCAGTGCCATAAGGCACAACCTGTCGCAGATCCGCCTCCTTACCGGAGGCCGGATCATGATGGCTATAAAGGCCGATGCCTATGGTCACGGTGCCAAGGCAGTGGGGAGGTTTGTCCAGGACAAGGCCCTTTCCGACATGTTCGGCGTGAGCTGCATAGAAGAAGGCATACAGCTCAGGGAGGCGGGCATTGAGATACCTATCCTTATATTCGGCCTTACAAACGATTCAAGACAGGATATCGATGCTCTTTTTTCAAATAACCTCACGCCGACCGTTGTCAATACACATAATGTGGATGCCTTGGCCTCGGGTGCACGAAGATGGGACAGACCCATGGATGTCCATGTCAAGACAGACACGGGGATGGGGAGGCTGGGCCTCTATCCGGAAAAGACCATAGAGGTAATCGAACATATCTCTAGCACAGAGGGTCTCGGCATTGCCGGACTGTATACACATCTTCCTGTTTCAGACATAGCAGACAGGGAGTTCACCTCCGGTCAGATCCGGGTATTCAATGAACTTGCCGATACGGCCAAAAAAAAGGGTATCTCCGTCGGCATGCGGCACCTGGCGAATTCCGGCGGGGTACTGAGCTTTCCCGAATCATACATGGACATGGTCAGGCCCGGAATCCTGTGCTACGGACTCTACCCCTATGATGGGCTCTCTCGCACCATCGATGTCAGACCCGCCATGACGCTTTCCACTGCCATCATGTTCATAAAGAGGGTCAAGAAGGAGACCGGTCTCTCGTACGGCCTCACCTATAAACCGCAAAAGGACACCAATATCGCTATCATACCGATCGGCTATGCTGACGGATACCTGCGCGCCCTTTCGAACAAGGCGCAGGTCCTTATACAGGGCCGTAAATACCCTGTTGTCGGCAGGATATGCATGGACCAGACCCTGATCGACCTGGGAGACGATCTCTACCCTATAGGCGAAGAGGTCATCATGTTCGGAGAACATACAATTACGGCAGAGACCATAGCATCATGGGCCGGTACGATCCCGTACGAGATCACCTGCAACATGAGCAGACGCGTCCCCAGGATGTATTCGGAAAATCATCCGTCGACGCTTCAAAAAGGCTGATTTCAAAATTACCCGATCACAGCACGTGCTTGAGAACAGCCAAGATATCGATCTATCGATAAGGTTAGAACACGAGTAGAATCCAGGGTAGATTTACGGAGTCGAGAAATACATAAGAAGACAAAAAGAGATGGAAAATTAATCTATCTTCATTCCATTCATCTTCGCCGACACCTATTTTTCTCACTATATGCAATGATCAAGTCTTTGATATTTTAAGCATTACTTGTTGTTATCGGTAATATTTGGCCTTTTTTTTCAACAAAAGTCTTTATAGCATAAAATAGTTATGTTATAGCATTGCCAGAAAAAATAATACCAGGAGGTAATACTGTGAACAACCTAGATGCTATTTTCTCACCACAATCTATCGCTGTTGTAGGGGCATCTGCAAGCCCAGGCAAAGTAGGACATGATATTTTTGTAAATATCCTTGAGGGCGGTTACACCGGAACTCTTTATCCGGTAAATCCGTCAGCCAAATCGATTTCGAGTGTAAAATGTTACAAGTCTATTATTGATATACCGGATACCATTGATCTGGCTATTGTAATCCTGCCCCCCAAACTTGCCCTTTCATCCATCCAGGACGCTATCAAAAAGAATGTCCGCGGAGTGGTTATAGTCAGCGCAGGGTTCAGAGAGATCGGGCCGGAGGGACGTAAGATAGAAGACGAGATTGTTGCTGTCTGCCGGGAAGCCGGTGTGCGCATTGTCGGCCCTAATTGCCTTGGGGTAATCAATCCGATTCAAGACGTCAAAATGAATGCGAGCTTTGCAACACGTATGCCCCAGGCCGGCAACATATCCTTTATATCCCAGAGCGGTGCCCTGTGCACTTCGGTCTTGGATTTTGCTGCAAACCGCGACTTCGGTTTTTCAAAGTTCATTTCGATCGGGAACAAGGCTGATCTGGATGAGCTTGATATCCTGCGTTATCTCCATGACGACCTCGATACGGAAGTCATTATGGTCTATATCGAGGAACTGCGCCGCGGCGCCGAATTCATAGAGGCAGTCAAGGAGATCACCTCAGGTTCTCGTCCAACACCGATTCTGGCAATCAAATCCGGCCGGACATCTGCAGGCGCTGCTGCTGCTGCATCCCACACCGGCGCATTGGCAGGATCAGAAGCCCTTTACGATGCAATCTTCGAGCAGGCAGGTATTATCAGATGCAACACCATTGACGAACTTTTCGATTATGCCAACGCCTTTACATATAAAAAGAAAAGCAGCCTCGGCAAACTAGTGCGTAAAATCCCGAACGGAAACAGGGTTGCCATCGTCACCAATGCCGGCGGACCGGGCATTCTGGCTACGGACATGACCATGACATCCGGCCTGGAACTTGCCAAATTCAGCGAAAAGACCCTTGAGACCCTTGGAAACCAGCTTCCGCCAACGGCAAATATCCACAATCCTGTCGATGTTATCGGTGATGCCTCTTTTGACCGTTACGAAACGGCCTTGGCCGCCGTTGTCAACGATGAGAACGTCGATGGTGCCATGGTGATACTTACACCACAGTCCATGACCGATACCCTGGGAACGGCCAAGGCTGTCGTCAATATCGCGCAGCGATCCAACAAACCTATCCTTTGCTGTTTTATGGGTGTTGTCGATGTTTCCGAAGGGGTAGATTATCTCCAGGAACATGGATATCCCGTATACTGCTTCCCGGAAAATGCAGCCAACTCCTTCTCGGCCCTGTACCGGTACTCCAGCTGGTTGAAACGCGAGCAGCTTGAACCCTTCTCCTTCAAGCATGACACTGACCGCGCAGCGACTATAATCAAGGATTGCCTCGATTCAAACAAGACCAAGCTCGGAGAAATCGAGGGGTATGAAATCCTCAAGTGCTACGGCATGAATGTCTTGCCGACAGAACTTGCCAAGACCCCTGAGGATGCTGCAAAGATAGCGTCCGAGATGGGTTTCCCGGTCGTAATGAAGATCGTTTCGCCGCAGATACTTCACAAATCCGATGCGAAAGGCGTTGAGGTAGGTATTTCAAGCGAACAGGAGGCGAAAGAGGCCTTCAATCGCATCGTTGAAAATGCAGGCAAATATGACCCCAAGGCCGAGATCAAAGGCGTACTGATCGTCAAGATGGCACCAAAGGGTGAGGAGATCATTCTCGGCGCATCTAACTATCCGGGCTTTGGCCCACTCCTGATGTTCGGTCTCGGCGGTATCTTTGTAGAGCTGTTCAAAGATGTCGCATTCCGACTGGCCCCTATAGACAGAAATGAAGCGCGTTCCATGATAGAGGGTATCAAGGGCAAAAAGATCCTGGAGGGTTTCAGAGGCAGGCCAAAGGCTGACAAAATGATTATTGAAGAAACATTGGTAAGGCTTTCCGATATGGTGGTAAACCATCCCGAGATATCCGAGATCGATATCAACCCGCTCTTAGTACACGAGGAGGGCAAGGGTGCGACTGTCGTAGACTGCCGTATCATTCTCGATAAACCCGAATAAACATAATAAACTCGAGCAGGGCTATACGATGTATATGCCTTGAAGCTGACGCTTGATGCCACCCGTGATCAGGCAGATACGTAATAAAAGAAGGCGCCGGGGAAGGATCTTCCCCGGCGCCGTTGTTTTTTCGCGCTATTATTCAGTATCAACTAATTCTATTTAAATATCGGCATTAGATATATTATACATATATGGCAAACTGGCAGCCTTGATATACACCGCGCCAAGATAATGATTGCCGGGCCGGGTCTTTTAAAAAAGTACACACCGGCCCTCACCTCTTTTAAGAGGGATACATGCTTTTAATAAGATCATCGTAGTGCGCATCGATAACCTTTCTGCGTATCTTCTGCGTCGGGGTGATCTCCCCTTTATCCTGGGTAAACTCCTGTCCGATAAGGCTGAACTTCTTGACCTTTTCTACCTGACCCAGCATGGATGTACGCTGATCAATCCGATTACGGTAAAAATCAAGTATCTCAGGCTTTTTTATAAGTTCTTCAAGCGAAGTAAAATCTATAGATTTATCCCTTGCATAATTCTCCAGTTGTTCAAACGACGGCACTATAATGGCTGAAACATATTTCCTTCCATTGCCGATAACCACGGCCTGTTCGATATAGAGGTCTTCGTTGAGCAGGATTTCTATCTTCTGCGGGGCAATGTATTTTCCACCCGATGTCTTCATCAGGTCTTTTATCCGGTCGGTTACGGTTATATAACCCTCTTCATCGATAATGCCCACATCCCCGGTCTTAATCCAACCATCGTCTGTAAATGCATCTTTTGTCAGTTCGGGCTTTTTGTAATAGCCCATCATCATACCTGGACCAAAGGCCTGTATCTCTCCATTATCCGCCACCCTTGCCTCCACCATTGGAAGGATAGGTCCGCTTGTCCCGAACTTGTTATGGGTAGAATTCGCTATACAGATAGGGAAACACTCTGTAAGGCCGTATCCCAAAAGCAGAAGCACACCACACTTGAAGAAGAATTCGGCTATCTCAGAAGAAAATGCCGCCCCGCCCACGTTGTAAAACTTTGTCCTTCCGCCGAAGATGGACTTGATCTTTTGCAACACCAGTTTATCGGCGACCATATACTTCAGATGCAGAGGCCATGATATGGGTTTTTCATCGCGTTGTCTACACGCGTAACTTCCTCCGACTTCTATAGCCCAGTTGAAAAGGAGCTTCTTGAATGGAGAAGCCTTTTCAACCCCTTCCTTTACGGTTGCATAGATCTTTTCCCACACCCTAGGGACACTGCACATATACATGGGACGGGATTCGCTCAGAAATTCGAGTATCTTCTTTGTATCATGACAATAGTGGTTTTCTCCGCTGCGCAGGAAGATAAAGTATGTCCAGGCCCTTTCAAAGACATGCGACAGGGGTAAAAATGCCAGATTGACGTCATCCGGACCCAGAGATATGTATCCTTCAGGGTCGAACATCATGGCGAAAATGTTTCTATGGGACAGCATCACACCCTTGGGTTCTCCGGTTGTTCCGGATGTATAGATTAGGGTAGCCAGATCATTGGCATCGAGCCTTGTCTTACGCTCTTGTAAGAGTTCATCTTGTTTGGAATTTCTCCCTATCTCAAGGAAATCATCGAAATACATTACATTCGGGTCACTGTGTATGGAAACGGTTTTGTCGAATACAACTATCTTTTGAAGGATATCGGAGGATTCGAGAATGCTCACGGTCTTGTCGTGCTGATCCTGATTTTCCACAAATACGATCCGGATTTCGGCATCATTGATGATGTACTGCGCCTCCTGCTTGGAGTCTGTCGCATAGATAGGCACGGAAACCGCCCTGATCAACATGGATCCAAGATCTGAAATGGACCATTCCGCACGGTTGTTTGAAAAGATCCCCACCATCTCGGTCTCTTTCACACCGAAGTCCAGCAGTGCCTTGGCACAGGCATTGATTTGTTCTCCGAAATCCGCCCAGGTATAAGATATCCATGATCCGTAAGGCTTATGCTGTATCGAGGTCTTTGTATCCTTCCATTTCTTCACACGATTTTCCACCATTAGAGAAAGGTGTTTTTCTTCTTTGATAAAGTCATCGAATTCTTTTTTATATGTGTATTTCTCATTACTCATGGCTGCCTCCCCGCATTATCCTTCAGATAAATATATGTTTATCATACAGTAACACAAAAAACCACCTATGAAATAATATATATAATTATGGCGTATAATTAAGATTTAATCGATAGATTTTACCGGAAAAGACAGGGGATCTTCAATAGAAAAAGCTATCCCATATAGAACAGAACATACGGCCGGCGTTCAGGGCAACATGATCCTGCTTTCTTGTTTAGGTGTAGTTACACCTGATTTTATTACGCGCTGCCGGCGCTATCCGCATATTCCGGCGTATTGATCACTATCTGCATCTCTTCCTGGATAAATTTCAGCCTGTCCACGTCTTCTTCCGTCAGTTTTGTCTCGGCATCCGCATCTGCGATGCGCGATTTAAGCTGCTGAAGCTCTGCCTCCAGTTCACCGATGGCCTTGAGCATATTTTGAGAGATAGTCTCCTCGGCATCCTCTTCTGCAAACAATTCCATACTCACGTCTTTCGGACTCAGTATCAACCTTTCCTTCCACCTGGGTACGTATGCCTTAAAACCGAGCCTTTCTTTCACCAAGGCCGCAAACTGTTCGCTTACAGACGGTTCTCCATGCATTACAAATACCCTAGGCCTTGCCTGCGTGAAATTTGCGAGCCATTCAAGAAGCCCGTCCTGGTCCGCATGCGCCGAGAATCCCCCCACGCTGAATACACGGGCCCTCACCGCCACATTCTGCCAGAAGATCTTTACCCATTTCTTGCCGTCGACTATCATCCTGCCGGTGGTTCCCGATGCCTGGTAACCAACGATTATAACGCTCGAGCCCTTTCGCCAGAGGTTATGCTTCAGGTGGTGTTTTATCCTTCCCGCTGTGCACATACCGCTTCCTGCTATAATGATCGCCGGTCCATCGATATGGTTTATGGCCTCTGATTCCCTGGTGGTCTCCGTGAAGCGGAGATTAGGCATATCAAAGGGATCATTGCCGTTTTTTACGATCTCAAGGGCTGCATCGTCATAAAACCTCTGATTTTTGCGGAAGATCTCGGTAGCCCCAATGGCAAGCGGGCTGTCGAGGTATATGGGGATATTCGGGAGAAGCCCCTTACGGTGATATTCCCCCAGTATATATAGGATCTCCTGTGTCCTTTCGACTGCAAACGCAGGTATAATGACCTTTTCCCTGTTCGAAAACGCATATTCGATGGCCTCGACAAACTCGGCCTTGCTTTCTTCGAACGAGCGGTGGAGACGGTTTCCATAGGTCGATTCTATAAATACATAGTCTGCATCCCTTATCACCTCGGGGTCTTTAACTATAAGCTGGTTGTTCTTACCGATATCACCCGAGAATACAATCTTGACCTTTTCATCTCCATCTTCCACCCAGACCTCGATTATGGACGAACCCAGGATATGGCCTGCATTCCTGAAACGCGCCCATATACCGGGGCATACACTGATCTTTGTATCCCTTTCAACGGCTGAAAATAGACTGAAACTCTTTTGTGCATCCTGGGTCGTATACAAAGGGGTCACAAGGCCCTTGTGATTTTTTCTCTTGATCTTACGGTTCTGCCACTCGGCATCCATCTCCTGTATGTGAGCGGAATCTAAAAGCATGATCCTGCTCAGTTCTACCGTTGGCGAGGTTGTAAGAATCTTCCCCCTGAACCCGTCCTTTACCAGTTTAGGAATCCTTCCTATGTGATCTATATGCGCATGGGTAACCAGAAGGGTGTGAACCTGTTTGGGATCAAAACTCCAGTTCTTATAGTTCCGCTCCTCTATCTGCCTCCCCCCCTGAAACATGCCGCAATCAATCATGATCTTCTGATCGTGATTGAGCTCAAGGAGATAATTCGACCCGGTCACGCACCCAGCAGCGCCAAGACATGAAACCTTTATCATGATGGACTCCTCAATTTTTTATTGAAAGATCTGTGTCTTGTATACGTTATCGGCATATTTGCATATTTATCCACACGTATGACGTATAGGCCCACGAACAAATGCGTTTTTCTTTGTATTACACGTCTGCCTAGAGGCGGCTATTCAACGGCCTGGAGCTTCCTGCTTATGTTATCCCTTATCCAGTGCGCATCCCACCATTCTATGGGATTGACGAAGGCGCCCCCCACAAGCACGCTTAAATGCAGGTGATCCCCCCCTGCAAAGCCTGTCGTACCGGAACGGCCGATGGTCTCACCTTTACTGACCTGCTGGTCCGGCTTAACATCTATCATGCTCAGATGCGAATAAAGGCTGGAAATACCCTGTCCGTGATCTATGATAACCAGATTGCCGTAGATGCCGAGTTCTTCGGCAAAGATCACGACACCCGTATTTGCCGCCTGGATTGGCGCATGCCTGACAGATGCGAGGTCGATACCCAGATGAACGCTCTTACCTATGGGCGCGCCGTGGTATACATACGTCCTCTTGTCACCGAACCCTGCCATGGTCTTGGCGTTTTTCATCCTAAGAAATGCCCCTTTCCATAACCGATCCCCGCTGGTGTTCATGCATTGAGACCTGATCATTTCATTATTCGCCTTGCGCATCTTATCATTTATATGGGTAAAGACCTCGAGCGGCGTCATTCCCTGAAGCTCAGCCTCTCTCTGCTGAAACTCAACAGGTTTATTATTCAGAAAATTATCACTTATCCTGACCTTGTCGTCCCTGAATTTATAGCGCCTTATATAGTACGGAACATGTGCTCTCGATGAGTTCCCGGCCCTGTCCCTAACCTCTGCAGCTATCGGAGTCGTCTTATCGATGTCCGTGGGCACGGCAAAATAGCAGACATGGTAGTCTGTATTACCATCTGCATACGGATAGCCCCGGAAAAAGACGTCCCTGCAGACCACACCGCTTTTCACCGCATCTTTCGACGCCTTGTAGACCACCAGGCATGTCCCGCCGGGATTCACGTTATGGGAGGTGCTGACAATGGATACTCTGGGCGGTATGGAGTCAATAACCACCTTATGGCTCATTGACGCCTTATTCTTCAAGGGTGAATAATCTACCACGTCGATCTTTAAGAAGGCCTCTCCGTCTTTTATCTTAAGATCCTTAGGCGATATGTTTACTGTAACGGTCTTTTCGTTTACCCCTATATATTCAACATCCACCAATGATACGACGTGTTCCTGATTGTCCTTCACGATAGTGACCTTTATCGAACGAACACCGCTCTTCATGTCCGTACATGTGATATCGATATCCGTTTGCAGGCCGATCATCTCGACAGGCTTGTCGATACTGATCCCGGGCTTTTCCCATTCGAGATAATAAAAGGCGGACCCGCCCAGTGCTGCTATAAGAACCACTATAACGATATACTTGATCTTCATCTTCACTCCTTCCTTTAATAAATGTTAGAAATACGGATTAATAATGTTCGTTATGGGATATTTCAGTAAGGAGACCAAGGATCATGTCTGTCATCCCGTCTTTATTCTTACCATAGGCTGTTTCATCTAGCGTCCTGATCGACCTGAAAAATCCGGAACAGACCTGCAGCTGATCTTCCGAAAAACCCGACACATACCCCCTGGTACGACTCTCATCAGGGCCTTTACCCGCGCGGTTCCTCCTGCCGTGCGCCCAGTTTATAGTATGTGCATAAAATATCAACGCCCTGTCAAGGAGTATATACGGCAGCTGAACACTCGATATGGGTCCGATAATGATCCTGCTTCCTCCGATCTTTCCCGGAAGACCGAACCTGCCGGACATTGGGCCTTTGATTGTAGCCTTCGCCGCCTTTTGGCCGCTGAACAGGGCCGATACAGCCCCGATCAGGGCACCGGATATCGCAAACACGCCGAATGTAATACCTGCGGTTGCGGCATCGAGCCCAAGCCCTATACCGCTTCCTGTGGCAGCGCCTGCAGCAACTATCTGCCATGGCTTCAGCCCCAGGACCTGCCAGGTCTGCCTGTGAAACAGATCAGCCCCTGCCATGGACTGCTCGGGCATCATGTAATCGAAGATGTTGTGCCTGAAAAGGGCCTTGATCTTCAGTTGCGCCTGCCTTTCCATATGCGATATGTCTGCCTTGAAGCTCTCCTCAAGGCCTGTCCTTTCCCTTGTTATATCCACATCACGATAATAGTCCTTGACTATCTTGTGCCGCAGACACATCGAGAGCATATCGCATACAATCCTTGCAGTCTCGATATTTCGGTATAGCCAGTCTTTCCTGAATGCCTCTATCACTCTTCCAATGGATGCCTCGCGTTCCTGATCGATCCCCTTGAGCGCCTCTAGAAGCCCTAGCCTCTGCGCATATGTGGCAAGATGTGCATTGAATACCCTTGTGGAATTAAAGGTTTTTCTGAGTTCCTCCTTCCACTGAGGGGTATATCGGGGCATCTCGTCCTTATTGTTTATTATGGCCATCCTGGATATCCCGGTCATGCGCAGGATTTCCATCTCTGCATGGTCAAAGGATCTAAGAGGCCTGGATGCATCTACCACGTATATGATGCCTGCACCGTCGATCAAGGGCCCGAACAGCTCGCATTCCCCCTTGAATGCTGGGTCTTCCCTGTGGGCATGCACAAACCTGTCGAGCATATCATGGCCCTCATTATCCTTGAGCCATCTGAGGCTTGAAAGGGGTGACTGGAAACCCGGGGTATCCACAAAACGTATGATCTCCTCCCCGTCGACAACCACCGGGAACCCCCGGCAAGAAACCGTCTCTCCGGGAGTGTTGGTAATCCTCACGCTGTCGTCCTCGGCCAGGGTAGATACCACGGAGGACTTTCCTTCATTCGGATGGCCTATGACAGCAAATTGCGGGATGCCTGAACTTTTCACCGCCCTACCCCGACCGCCTCGATATAGAGATAAGGATCCCCCAGTTTATGTAAAGACCTCTGCCATACCTGATTATCTGTTTTGTCGACAGGGGTGAAGATATCATCACCCGACGGTCTTCCTATGAGCAGGACGGCAAACCCGGTCTTTGGGCCTATGGACCTGCGTATTGCCGATATATACCCCAAACTCTCTTCGATAGGCGCCTGCCAGGCCTCTACCAGCAGAACAACCCCTGCATTACTTATCGAAGACGAGAGATCGTCGAGGAGATCCCTGTCATCATATACATCCCCTCTTATCTCCCTGCTTTCTTTAATCCGCCAGTTAAGTACACGGAGGGTCTCATCCTGCAACCTCAAGCGTTCACACCTCGGCATGATATCGGAATGAACCAGGGCAACAGCGTCTCTGCCCCCGGGGCACATCCTTTTGCCTGTCTCAGATGTAGTCATTCCTGTCTGCAGGTCTTCGTGGAAGACCGAATCTCTTTCCCCATGTATGTCTACAATGGGCATGGTCATCCTTTCGAACAATTGTGCGCATGATACCTGCATGAAGTCCAGCCGGGGAAACGCTCGATATTGAGAGGCAAGGGCGATTACATACAATAAGATCCTGGGCAAAAGGCCGTAGACGGCAACACAAAACACAAGAAAAGGCCACCATGAGACGAGATCTGAAGACATCAAGTGATACATACCGTCCTTAAGGATCATACGGCTGCCCTCGATCTGTTCCAGGGAGGGATGCGCGTACCCATGATTAACAAACCATGACCAGGGCGCGGATATTATACGAACAAGCCTGAAGACCGTATCCGAATTCAACTGAAGGGTTGACTGCCAGCCAAAGGCCAGATCAGAACTCAGGACACGTGCCATAGTCAACATCACTGCCCCTGCGTTAAAACTGATCCCGAAGACCTGAATCAAGGCAACAAGCCTCCAGTAAAATATCGGCCCGTATATAATATTCCTGCCCTTTACCAACCCGACAGCGGCTTCCATGCCTGATATCATCCCGGCGTCCATGGTCTTTCTCACGCCAGAGATAAACATCTTGACCAGTCTCGAGAGCAGGGCGCCTAAGACCACGGTAAGCCCTGAACAGTTTTTTAACCGGGACGGTTTCAACCCCACGAACATAAAGCGGACAAGCAATAATAAAAAGACCACCTGCGGTATTACCAGCACACCGAAATAGATCGAAACATTTACCGGTTCTAAGCCGTTATACCTCAGCAGGGAATAGGCAAGTCCAATGCCTGAAAACAGACCTAAAACAATCAGAATGACACTCAGCAATCCATATGCTTCGCTCAGAGCCTGCCCCGGAAGAAGGGTGTCCCCTCTTCCCCTTATCAAAGCCTTGCGCTGTTCAGACAGCCAGAGCCTTATAATATCCTTTTTGGAGAGGTCAACATGATCCGTTTCCGGGGATATGTTGTTCAGGAAGATGCCCCTGTCCCTGTGATGCAAAATCGAACTTGCAGTGTTCCGGTCGCGGGAAATGAAAAATTCAAGATCTACAAGATCCTCTATCTTCCACCTTTTTGATCCGATTTTACCTTTTCCCATATTTCATCCATATCCTCCAGGGACATCTGCATAAGATCCATGCCGCGGGCACGAGCCTCTTTTTCTATCTCGTAGAAACGGGCCTTGAACTTCTTGTTGGACCTCCTCAATGCGGTCTCAGGGTCTATCTTATAATATCGTGAAAGGTTTACCACACTGAACAAGAGGTCACCTATCTCGGACTCTACCTCATCAGGAGCCCCCTCGAATATAGCCTGGGAAACCTCAAAAGACTCCTCCCTTATCTTGTCGAGAATCCCGCCGGGCTCCTTCCAGTCAAAGCCCACCTTCGATGCGGCAGACTGGATCTTCCGGGCATAGAGCAGGGAAGGAAGGTCCTCTGGAATACCGTCTAACATGGACTTTCGTTCCTGTTTTCCCCTCTCCCTCTTTTTCAGCCGCTCCCAGTTTACGAGCACCTGATCGGAATTTTCCACTGTCTCTTCTCCGAAGACATGCGGATGTCTTGAGATCAGTTTATCGCACAGGTCGTTTATCACATCTGCTATGGTGAAATTGTCATTGTCTTTGGCTATATTGCTGTGAAATACGACCTGCAGGAGGACATCCCCGAGCTCCTCACGCAGGTGCTCAATGTCACCGGAGTCTATCGCATCAACAAGTTCATACGCCTCTTCTATCGTACACCTTGCTATGCTGTCATGATCCTGCTCGGCATCCCACGGGCACCCGCCAGGCGCCCTGAGCCTTTCCATTATTGATACTAGTCTGTCAAATTCTTTCATAATCAAGTACCATACTCTATGCCAATCATATAAAAAACGTCAAGGCCGCGTTTATCATTGATTCACTGCTTGACTTAGTCCGGCACTTTACATAAGTAGAACGTGCCATGGGTGGACTTTTCGGAATAACATCAAAAGAAGACTGTGTATATCACCTGTTCTACGGGACTGATTATCATTCCCATCTGGGAACTAGACGGGGCGGCCTCGCCGTTGTTAATGAAGAAGGCTTTACCAGATCCATCCATAATATAGAAAACGCCTATTTCAGAGCAAAGTTCGAATCAGACCTTCCAAGTTTCAGAGGATCTTCCGGCATTGGGGTGATAAGCGATAACGAATCACAGCCGATGATCATCAACTCACACCTCGGGACCTTCGGAATAGTGACCGTAGGCAGGGTTAACAATATTAAAGAACTGGGAAACAAGGCGTTTAAAAACAAGAGATATTTCGCAGAGACGGCAGGAGGGTACATCAACCCGACCGAGCTCGTTTCCATGCTGATATGCGAAGCGGATTCCTTTAAAGAAGGTATCCAAAATGCCCAGGCATTGATCAAAGGTTCCTGCTCACTGCTGGTGCTTACAGATGACGGGATCTATGCCGCCAGGGACAAACTCGGAAGGACACCTGTCATCATCGGAAAGAAGGACGGCTCTTATGCCGCATGCTCCGAATCCAGCTCTCTGTCAAACCTGGGTTTTGATATCGATTATTACCTAGGCCCCGGAGAGATCTTACATCTTTTGCCGGATGGATATGAACAACTCGTCAAACCTTCAGACAGGATGCAGATATGCTCGTTCCTATGGGTATACTACGGTTATCCGCCGTCAAATTATGAAGACATCAATGTAGAGCAGGTCAGATACAGGTGCGGAAAAGCCCTCGCACGCAATGACGATATCCAGGCAGACTATGTCTCGGGTATCCCGGATTCAGGCATAGGCCATGCCATAGGTTATGCGCAGGAAAAAGGCATCCCCTACATGCGTCCGTATGTGAAATACACCCCTACATGGCCGAGGAGTTTTATGCCGCAAAACCAGGAAATCCGCAACCTGGTCGCCAAGATGAAATTGATTCCGAACAGATCATTGATCGAGGGTAAAAGGATTATCTTCAGCGATGATTCGATCGTACGTGGGACGCAGCTGCAGGACAATGTGCAGATACTCTATGATTACGGAGCGCTCGATGTACACATGCGTATAGCATGTCCAACCCTGATATACCCATGCGAATTCCTCAATTTTTCCACGTCGCGCTCCTCACTTGATCTCGCTGGGAGAAAGGCCATCAAGGAGATCGAGGGGTCCGATGAGAAATGTCTTGAAGAGTATGCCGTATGCGGCTCAGACAAGAACCTGGAGATGATAGAAAGGATAAGAAAAGGGCTCGGCCTGACCACGCTGAAATTCCAGAAGATGGATGACCTTGTCGCGGCTATAGGCCTGCCAAAGGAAAAACTCTGCACGCACTGCTGGGACGGTTCAAGCTATTTCTGATCTTTTATTTAAATCCTTATTGCGCTGTTTCTTTGGATATCTCTATAAAAACTTCAGTGAGGACATATCTGTCTACAAACTTAGCGTCTGACAAGATACCCCTATAAAAAAATACATACCATCCGTACAAAAAGCCTTCAATCTACCTACTCTCGCCAGGGCCTGTTCTCTATATAATACTCAAGATGGACCTTTGGTTCGGACATATCTGACAACATACCTTTACGACTGAGCATATCTATGACACTCTTCTGGGTCTTGACTGCATCATCAAAGAGCCCCATCTCTGCATACGCAGCCGCCAGTGTGTCCATAAAAAAATACAGGTATGTCTTGTTCAAGTCGCTCTGTATAGCCTTTTCAGCAAATTCCATGGCCTGCTGCCCGTCCCTGAAGCGTTCATCAGGACATGTGGCATAAAGCCAGGCAAGATTATTGTAGGCAAAGGACAACCTCGGATTTATCTCTATGGCCTTCTTCTGATCCGATATGGCAAGCTTGTATTCACCCTTTTCCCTCAAGGCAATGCCCCTGCCGCTGTATGCCGGGGCATATCCCGGATCTATCTTGATTGATTGCGCGAAGTCGTCTATGGCCCTGTCCAGATCCCCTATCTTCGCCCATATATTGCCCCTGTTGTTGTATGCCTTTGCATTATGCGGGGCAATCTCGATCATCCTTGTATAGTCTTTTATCGCCTTTTTATACAATCCCCTTGCCGAGAAGATATTACCCCGAGCATTATATGCCTGTACAAATTCGGGATTGATCTCTATAGCCATTGAATAATCCTTTATGGCACCATCATAATCTCTTGTATTTACATAGGCATTCCCCCTGTTAAACAAGGCCTCGATATATCTTGGGTCCTTTTCAAGTGCACTGTTATAATCGAGTATTGCCTGATCATATTTCCTCAGATTTGCATATGCTATACCGCGGTTGTTATATGCCCATATAAAGTCCTGATTCAGCCTTATGGCCTCTGAATAATCGTTAACAGCCCCTTCGAAATCCCCTTTCTTGGCAAGGGCGATTCCACGGCTGTTATAAGCCCACGCAAACCTGGGGCTCAACTCGATAACACGGGTGTAGTCGCTAATTGCCTTAATATACTTGCCCTTCATGTCGTAAGAAAAACCACGGTTATAATAGGCTTCAGAGTCATTGGGGTTCAGTTCGAGCGAACGGGTCAGATCGATAACGGCATGGTCGTAGTCCCCTTTGTTTGAATAGGCCAGCCCCCTGTTATATAGGGCCTCCCCGTCATCGGGATTGACCTCCAGGGCCTTGGTGAAACAGGCTATTGCTCGATCATAATCCCCCTTGCTTACCATGGCAAGGCCCTGGTAGAATGAATTCTCGGGATTTATCTCTTCGACTTGTTTCTCTGACGTTTTTATGCCTGAATCGGTCTGGCACCCGAGGACAAGCATACATATCAAGGCAATAACTATATTTGCTGCAGACAGTAATCTCATAATAGATCCTTTCTCAACCTCCAATAGATATTAACGGAACAGTGAAAAATAGATCACAATAAATCCGCCTTTTACATAACGCTATCTAAGCTCTATGAAACCATATTGTCTTTATCGGGGATTAACCATAAGTTCTAAAATAAAAAAAGTCGTAAAAACACATCTGAAATGGTCCGGTTATCTCGCCTTCATCAAAATATGTACGGATTTACGATATAAACCTTGCTCTTGAGGATAGGGCCGACGGCACGTCAAGATTCAAGGCAAAAGATCATCTTTGTCTCAGTGCGAAACCTTGCCTTTTGAGAAGCTCGATCAGGCCTTTATCGCCCACAAGGTGCCCTGCCCCTGCCACCACAAAGATATCATCGCCAAGCCTTGATATATTCAAGATCTTTTCTGCCCATTGTCGATTCCTCACGGCAAATAGTCTCTCGCATATCTTGGGGTGTCCGTCCAGACTTATGCGCAGGATAGATTCCATCTTTGCGGCATCACCTGTTTGCCACGCAGACAATATATCGGAATACATAGAGCCCATTACATCCATCTGCTCGATCGACTGAACCAGCAGTTCCTCCTGACCTGGCTCCATTATGTCTGCAAGGAGCTCTATCTGGTACCGGGCCGACTCGAAGAAAAGGATCTCCTTTTTATCTCTGAGGGCCTTTTTATGATAATATGCATCAATACCCATAGCAGGGTCGAATCCAAGCTTTTTCATTTCACGGGAGACGAGCGTAACAGCGCACAGCCAGGGCTTCATCATATCAAACTGTCTCATGGATGCACCGGAGGCCTTCAGCCTTTTTTCACAGGATTCATAGGTGGACGTTGAGACGTTCCGCCTGAGGCCCTGCCCGTTTTTGTAGATACCCAGCTCAAGCATCTTAGACTGCATAAAGGCAGAGCCTGCCTCATCCATATCAGCCTCGAATATTACTGTCTTACTCTTTTCATATGCCTGCTCGATCCTCTTATCCAGGGGATACAACTCTTTGTTAAGCATATGGATCGATCCGAGGATATATATAGTGCCGCCTGCTGCATCGGCAGACCACATGAAGATATGGCTATCTTCCCGGCCTGCATCTGCATGGACAGCGTCCGGATGTATGAACACCATGCTCAAAAAGAAAAAAAACCCCAGATAATTACATAGTCTTTTCACCTTCATCTCCTTACAACCCGTGAAAGGCCTGTCAGAGAGGGGCCTTAGTCAAGATAACGGGTTTAGAATGATCCCCCTGTCCTACCCGCGTCCCGGGCTGGACATCATGGGTGAGCCAGACATTGCCGCCGACAACAGATGCCTTGCCTATCCTTACCCTGCCGAGGATGGTCGTGTTCGAATAGATTATCACATCATCTTCGACAATAGGGTGTCTCGGTATCCCTTTAACCAGTTTTCCCTGTTCATCCTTTGGAAAACTTACTGCGCCAAGGGTCACGCCCTGATAAAGCCTCACGTTCTTGCCGATCTCGCAGGTCTCCCCGATCACGGTACCTGTGCCGTGATCTATAAAAAACCTTTCTTCTATCCTTGCACCGGGATGGATATCTATGCCGGTTGTCGAGTGCGCCATCTCTGTAATGATCCTCGGGATGACATCAACGCCCAGAAGAAAAAGCTCGTGGGCTATGCGGTAGTTTGTCATTGCCTTTATGCTCGGATAACAGAATATGGCCTCGGACGGGCTCTTTGCCGCGGGGTCTCCCTCATAGGCCGCTTCAACGTCCGTTGCCAGCATACGCCGAATCATGGGGAGCCTCGAGATAAAGGTCCGGGCGATATCCTGCGCCCTTTCCTCACACTCCATGCATGCGTTCCTGTCTGTCTTAACGCATGTGAAGCAGAATCCCCTCTTGACCTGCTCACTCAAACGTCTCAGGACCTTGTCGAGATGGCTTCCTGTGATAAACGGCATGGTCTCCAGGGTCATCTCCGAATCAGAGAAATACGCAGGGAACAATACCCTCCTCAACCTCTCTACGATCTCATCGAGTATATCCAGTGACGGCATAACCCCTTCCAGCGTGGGCCTGTGATAGACCGTGTCGTATGATTCAGACCTGCACAACTCGTCGACCACGCCTTTTATCACCTGATCCCTCAACAGCATATCCTCTATCGATTGCGGTTCCATAACTCTACCTCCGGATCTTTTACATTGTATTTATTGATCGTTACAACAATGGATACGACCTATTCGTTAAAGAGTTCCGTACTGAGGTACCGCTCGCCCGTGTCGCATACAATGAATACGATCATCTTGCCCTCGTTGTCCGGCCTCTTTGCGATCTCTATCGCGGCATGGGCGATAGCGCCCGAGGATATGCCGCAGATTATACCCTCTTGTCTGATAAGCCGTCTGGCCATAGAAAATGCCTCCGCATCAGTGACCGCAAAGACCTCATCTACAAGCCCGAGGTTTAGAACATCAGGCACAAACCCGGCCCCTATGCCCTGAATCTTGTGCCGGCCCGGAGAACCTCCTGAAAGCACGGCAGAACTCTGCGGCTCGACAGCTATAGACTTAACGCCTGATTTGAGCTTTTTCAAGGCCTTGCTAACACCGGTTATTGTCCCTCCTGTACCTACCCCTGCCACAAAGATATCCACCATACCCGAGGTATCGACCCATATCTCCTGTGCAGTGGTCTTTTCATGAATATCCGGGTTTGCAGGATTATTGAACTGCATGGGTATAAAAGAGTTGCCTATCTCAGCTGATATTTCTTCGGCCTTTGCAACAGCGCCTTTCATGCCCTTATCGGAAGGAGTCAGAACAAGTTCGGCTCCCAGGCCCTTGAGCAGTCTACGCCTTTCCATGCTCATATTCTCGGGCATGGTGAGTATGAGGCGGTAGCCCTTCACGGCACACATGAATGCCAGTGCAATCCCTGTGTTGCCGCTTGTAGGCTCGATAATGACCGTATCCTTATCGATCAGCCCGGCCTTTTGCGCCTGGACCATCATGCTCATGCCTATGCGGTCCTTTATCGATGAGCAAGGGTTGAAGTACTCGAGTTTCGCCACGACAGTGGCCTTACAGTCCTTATTGACCCTGTTGAGATGAACCATAGGGGTCTTTCCCACCAATTGGATCATATCGTTAGCTATATTCATCTGAAATCCCCCTCTCCCGTTCGAATCCATTGTCATGATACTGTTCACGGTCACATCAGCCTGCACTGCAGAAGTGCTTATTCTTGTATGCCTCGAGCAGCCCGACCACCTCGTCTTTGCATTCACCGCAAACCGTAGAGACCTTGGTCATCTCCTGAAGCTCATAGAATGTCCTTGCCCCTTCGAGGACCGCATGCTCTATCTCTGCATCCGTTACATTCATGCATTTGCACACTATACGGGCCTCTTGACGGTGGACCTTGTCTTTCATGTTGTTTCTTTCATAATAATCATTGATCGCTTCCCTGAGCGCCTTGTCCCCTAGGACCGAGCAGTGTATCTTGTGCTCGGGCAGGCCGCCGAGCTGTTTTTCTATATCCTTTGATGAGATGTTGAATGCATCTTCGAGCCTCATCCCCTTTACCATCTCTGAAAGCGCTGAAGTGCTTGCAATAGCACTGGCACAACCGAAGGTCTTCCACTTGCAGTCCGTGATGATCTCCTTTTGTTTGTCTACCTTTATTACCACGATCATCTGATCCCCGCACTTGATATTTCCTGTCACACCCCTGCCGTCTTCATTATATGAATCCTCGTTTATGAGGATATTTTTCGGACGCATGAAGTGTTCCAACACCCTGTCCGTATAGACCCAATTTATCGGTTCCATCACTGTCTCCTTGCATATGCGGTTGACATGCCCCTTATCCTGCCGATTACCCCAGGGAGTGTATCGAGGACGTATTGGACATCACTCATGGTATTTTGCCTGCCGAGGCTTATGCGGATAGAACCGTGCGCGCATTCTGCAGGAAGCCCGACAGCCAGGATCACATGGGACGGATCAAGTGAGCCTGATGCGCATGCAGAACCTGTTGAAACCGCTATCCCTTCCAGGTCAAGATAAAGGAGTATGGCCTCTCCTTCCGCACCGTCAAACGATACATTGAGTGTCCCGGCAAGACAGTCTCGAGGGTGACCGGTAAAGTGCACATCAGGGATGGTATCCTCTATGCCCTTACGCAGGACCTTTTTCATCTCCAGCAGGCGTTTTTCTTCGTCCGCCATCTCTAGGGCGCGCATCTTGATAGCCTTACCTAGGCCGACAATACCTATGGTATTTTCAGTCCCGGCCCTCCTGCCCCTCTCCTGATGACCGCCGCGGATAAGGGGACAGAACGCAACCCCTTTCTTCACATAAAGGGCACCTACCCCTTTTGGGCCGTATAGCTTGTGCCCGGATAAAGTCAAAAAGTCCACATCGAGGCCCTTGACATCGACCGGGATCTTGCCCACGGCCTGGACCGCATCTGTATGGAAGAGTGCGCCTCTTTCATGGACTATAGCTGCTATGGCCTTTATATCCTGTATGGTCCCGATCTCGTTATTCGCCATCATCACGGATACAATGCCTGTATTGTCCGTAATAGAATCCCTGAGTTGATCCATATCGACCTTTCCGTACCTGTCCACATCGACAATCGTGACATCCACACCCTTTTCTCTGAGGCACTTCGAAGTCTCGAGTATGCACGGGTGCTCTATTGATGTCGTGATAACGCCCTTGCCTCCCTTGGCGCAAAAGGCGCATTTTCTGCACTGACAGGTCATTATGGAAAGCACTGTGTTATTGCCCTCAGAGCCTGACCCGACAAACATCACCTCATCAGCGGATGCACCGATAAACCCGGCAACGATATCCCTTGCAGCCTCTACATGCTGTCTTGCCTGCCTGCCGTATCCGTGCATGCTCGATGGGTTGCCGAACACCTCCATAACATCGACCATGGACTTTTTCACCTCAGGGTGAAGAGGTGTGGTCGCATTGTGGTCAAGATAAATCCTTTTCGGGTCCATATTCCCTCCTGTCTGTGCATATGGTCCTTACCAGTTCAACATGAATCATCTACCGAAAATACCATTTGACAATTGCCAGCACCCATGCATTTACTAGTTAATAAATAGTGATTAAGGTATCCAAAGTCAACTTTTTCAAGGAGAACATATTATGCTTGCAGGTTTCTCTGTTGTCCCGGTAGGTTATGGTGAAGGAATCAGCAACTTAATAGCCGAGTTGGTTTTGATTATAGAAGACTCCGGCCTTCCCTATGTACTAGGCCCGATGCAGACAACGATCGAGGGCGAGCCCGAGCAGGTCCTGGATCTCATCATGAAGTGTCACAGACATGCAAGAAAAAGCTCTGCACGCGTGCTTACACACATAACCATCGATGACAGGCAGGGATCTACCGGCCGGATCGAAGGCAAGATCAAGGATGTCGAAGAGGTACTCGGCAGAAATCTACCGAATGAACACGGATAGTATTATACAGATAAAGGGGCTTCAGTCACGCGACATGAAAACCGTCAGCCGGAAAACGATTTTTATTGGCAATAGTTGATGTACCTTAAGGAGATCCTGTGAAGATTTCCACGAGATCACGCTACGGGGTACGTCTCATGATAGAGCTTGCACAAAATTATGGTAATGGACCGATATACTTAAAGGATATAGCCAGACGGCAGGAAATATCCGAAAAATACATGAGTCTTATCGTTATACCATTGAAGGCGGCCGGGCTGGTAAACTCGACACGCGGGGCTCACGGCGGCTATACTGTTGCAAAAAACCCGGCGGATATCACCCTAAAACAGATCGTTGACGCCCTCGAAGGCGAAACCCTCCTTGTGGATTGCGTAAAGTACCCTTCCTCCTGCCCGCGGTATGATACGTGCGCAAGCAAAGATCTCTGGAAAGGGCTGAGCAGCACCATTTCAAATGCACTTGAGGCCGTTACCCTTAAGGACCTGGCACGAAAAAAGTAAAAAAATATCTATAAATAGGAAGCTATCTTATGGATACTATAGATATACTGAAAATACACGGAGATGACCGGGAGAAAAGAACCGAGAACATAAGCGAGGAGGTCCCTCTCACCGTAAAGGTAAACGCAAACGAGCTCGCAACCCTGCTATGCAGCCCGAATAAATCGGCAGGCACAATGCCCTCGACAAGGTCATAGGCCAAGCCCTGAGCCAGGGGCTTGATCTTTCAGACAAAATCATGCTCACAACAGGCAGGATCTCTTCCGAGATCCTCTCAAAGATCCTGCGTTGCCGTATACCTCTAATAGCGGCGCTCGGCTCGCCAACGAACCAGGCCGTAAAATTCGCCCGGGTGACCAACCTTACCCTGCTCGGCCATGTCAGGGGCTCAAGGATAGATGTCTATAGCGCGGAAGATCGAGTATCCTAAAAGGAGGGAGTAAAAACCCTTACTCAATATTAATAAAAATCCTTATTATAACAATGGAGACTTAACATCCATAGCATTACAAAGATCTGTTGCCGCTGATATCACGCTGTGGAAGTACAAAACGGGCACGCGCGGGCAAAAGGACAGCAAGTGAAAAGGGCGCAAAATATTTGTTTGGCAACCGCAATCCTTTCAAGGAGAGATAACCATCATGAAACCTTTCCAAAGATTAAGCATCTGCACATGGTTATCGTTTTTATTCTCAACTATAATAGTCCTTTTTTCTTTTGTTGACGGACTTCAGACAGATGTACACGCCGCGACCCAATCGAAGATCGGCGCTGAATCGGTAAAAACTGAAGTCATAATCGATAAAGAAGATATTAAAAGACAGGCCCTCTTTGTTGATTCGCAAGTATGTGATTATTCGATGCTGGTCCATGGGGTAATCCCCGGTGTCGAGGTCGTTTTATTGAAAAAGGGCAAACCGGGCGTTGTGCAAATGGCCGAGGTGTTGAAGGATCGAGAAAACCTGGATGCCTTGCACATCGTCTCCCACGGCGGCGAGGGGAAGCAATCCCACATTCATTGAGGACTGCCCGGTCGTCTCCTTATACACCGGCGCATCGGTCAGCACGGTGGAGTCGGGTCAAACCATCGCCGGCATGACCCTGACAGTGACCAATGCGGCAGACAATTCCGGCGCCGATGAAGTCCTGGTCTTCGATGGAACCGATATTGCGCTGAACAACACCAACAATCGGTGGGTCACAATCACCGCCCTGACCGACAGCGGCGGCTCGCCCAGCGCTTCATTAAGCGTCAGCTCTACTGTAACGGTCGTGGACAACAGCATATCCCCCACGGTGACCACCCAGGCGGCCTCAAGCGTGGGGACAACCACGGCGACGGGTAACGGCAATATTACCCACCTCGGGGTACCGAACCCTACCCAGCACGTTGTTTGATGGGGCACATCGGCAAACCCTACGACAACGGACAGTAAAACCACGCAGGGGGAAGCGGCTTCGACCGGCGCCTTCACCGGCTCCATAACCGGGCTGACACCCGGCACGTTGTATCATTATCGTGCATACGCCACCAATACGGCAGGCACGTCCTATGGAGACCAGGTCTCATTTCATACACTCAAGGATGATCAGGCCATAACCTTTGGGGCGCTTTCGCCGAAGGCATACGGTGATACACCATTTGACCTGACTGCAACGGCAAGCTCCGGCCTGAGCGTTACATATGCCAGCTCAGACACCGGCGTTGCCCGGATCAGCGGCTCAACCCTCACTATCACAGGCGCCGGAACAACAACAATCACGGCTTCCCAGGCAGGCAACAGCGCCTACAACCCTTGTGCTGATGTGCAAAGAGGACTTGTGATAAACAAGGCCGAACTGACAGTCACGGCAGAGGACAAGACACGGCTCTATCAAGAGGACAACCCTTTATTCACCCTTAAATACAGCGGATGGTGCCTAACTGAAGGCGTTGACGACCTTTCGACGCTTCCAACGGCTTCAACCCAGGCTTCAATGATGAGTGCTCCCGGCGATTATGATATTGTCCCATCAGGCGGGACAGCGGACAACTATACGTTTTCATATGTAAACGGGAGCCTGACCATAACCGAAATCCTACAAAAGCCTCAGGCGATATTGGCAAACAAACCAAGCGGGCTTACACGTGTTATGGATTATAACGTGAATGTCGGTGGGATCTGTGTTCTTTATTATAGATATAAGGTCGATGAGGGGGCGTGGAGCGATGAGACATCTGTTGCAAATCCCATTGATTTTTAAGTTGATACCGATGGATCTCACACCTTGTATGTGTTTGGTAAAGATTCGGCAGGGTCATGGCAGGATGGCGATGATCCGACAACCTATACGTGGATAGTTGATGCAACCCCGCCCATTGCAATATTAAGCAGTGCCCCCCGTGGTACGATAGGTATTTCTTCGATAGATGCGAGTGTAGGCGGCGCAGATGTCCGATTCTATGAATATAGCCTCGATGATGCCCCATGGAGCAGCACGCTTCCTGCGGCAACAAAGATCGGCATAAGTGATCTTGAGCAAGGGGTTCACACCCTTTATGTTGTCGGCATGGATACGGCAGGCAATCGGCAGGCCGATATCAACGCTTCAACCCTACAATGGACAATAGATTTAGACGTGCCGACTGCGGTGATTGATAATATCCCGAAAAGAACAACAAATACGGTTATCTCAGACATAGCGGTGGAGGGCCGGGAGTGTACGGCCTATAAATACAGCATTTCAGGGCCTGCGGCTTATTACGACGGTACATGGTCTGATGAGACCGCTATCGATAGCCTGATCGAGTTTAGTGTTGCTGATGACGGATCAGAAGACGGAGTGTACACGCACTGTGTGAACGGTGCAAATGCCTTGCCATCGATATATTATCTTGAAGCCGACGGGAGCCTGTCTATTGCGGGTGTTGAAGGTGAAAGAAACAGCCGTACGATTTATTCGGGCGGAACCGTGCTTGCAAGCCGGCAAGGTGTTCCTGAAGATGGTTATACCACCTATACCATCGGCCTGCTGGTAGACCATATGTCAACATATGTGGCTGTTTCCGATACAGGTGCTTCAGGGGGCGACATACCGATATGCCTGAGCATCGTGTTTTGTTCCCTGGCCGTGATATTGGCAGTCTCAAGGAGGAGAAGACATATACCCGTAAAATATTGAGCAGGGAGCTGTGTGAAAGGAGTGTACCGGGGACACCCTTTATAAAACGGGTTCATTGAAATGGGATTTACTCCCCCTATGTGATTGCCAAAGAAAAGAATGCCCATCTCATAAGGGTACCGGGTCCCATTTATGCTGAAGGCCGCTGCACAGGCCAATCATTGAAATATGAAGCCCGTATCAAGTACGCTATTACAAACAACTGGAGTCTATCTCTAATTGCTGATCACCTCTATATCAGGACCTCGGGCGAACAGGAAAATACGATCTATGGAGGAAGTACGTGGGATAGTGATTTCTGGGTCACCGATGAATTTTCTCTTACCAAGACCATACAATCTTATTATCTTATGGATGTCACCCATCCGGTCCTCCCAATTTCTCTTTAACGGCCTCTTTTCTTAATTGGCCAGTTTTGGAATGAAATCGACCGATTAAGGCCATTTTTTATCCATTTTTGATGAATTATCTTCAATATATCAAACCGTTACCGTGGCCCGACACCGTTAGCTCCTATATATCAAACCGTTACCGTGGCCCGACACCGTTAGCTCCTGCCGTTAGCTCCTCCCGTTAGCTCCTCTATCCCATCATATAATATTGAATATTGCACTTTCAATTTTACACAATATGGGTTATTATCCTGATATGATTAATAGAAATGTTGAAACATATATAGAGAGGGTAAAAAAAGGTTTTCCGATTATCACCATAACCGGGCCCCGGCAGTCAGGAAAAACAACCCTGGCCAAACACCTCTTTTACGACCTTGAATATGTATCTCTGGAAGACCCGCAATCACGTCAATTTGCCTTGAATGATCCAAAGGGATTCTTGAACAGATATAATAAAGGCGCCGTCTTTGACGAGGTTCAGCGCTGTCCGGACCTCTTTTCCTACCTGCAGGGCATGGTCGATGAAGATCAAAAACCAGGCAGATTTGTCCTTACGGGTTCTCAGAACTTCGGCCTGTTATCAAATATAACACAATCCCTTGCAGGCAGAACTGCTCTGGTAACGCTACTGCCTTTCTCTATCAGTGAGTGCTATCGGGACAATCTCCCTGATGTGGACAAAACCATATTCACCGGATTATATCCCCCTGTTCATGACCGCGAAATATTGCCGGAAGACTGGTATCCGAACTATGTCCAGACATATCTTGAAAGGGATGTACGGCAGATCGTCAGCGTTAAAGACCTCAACACATTCCAGACCTTTCTCAGGCTTTGCGCGGCACGTACTGCTCAACTTCTCAACACCTCTTCATTGGCAGTTGAGTGTGGAGTGAGCCACACTACAGTAAAAAATTGGATTTCAATCCTTGAAGCCAGCTATATTATCTTCCGGTTACAGCCTCACCACAGCAACTTTAATAAAAGATTGGTTAAATCTCCCAAGATTTATTTTTATGACACGGGACTGGTAGCATGGCTGCTTTCTATTCAGAATATATCACAACTCTCCACACATCCAATGCGCGGAGAAATCTTCGAAACAATGATCATCTCTGAAATGGTGAAATCAAGGTTTAACCAGGGCAGGCCGAGCAATCTATATTTCTGGAGAGATTATCAGGGCAACGAGGTAGATGTAATTATCGACCATGGCACAACTTTGATACCGCTGGAGATAAAATCAGGAAAGACCTTTCACCCCGAATTCACGAAAGGTATTAAAAAATGGTCGACCCTTGCCGGTTCCCTCAGCGCACCACCTGTACTTGTCTATGGCGGTGACGAATCATTACATTCTTCCGGGGTAAAGGTCATTCCATGGAATATTTACTGCAAGAAGGGCCTTTCATATTTAGCACCATGAGTATTTTTTCGCGCAGAGGGCGCATTAGCTCCTGGGGATGTAATATTTGTCTTAAAATGCTGCAAAATGGAAGGTATTATTCCAATATGCAGGGTAAATATATCCCCAGATATTTGGAGAACGACGTATGTGAATCACTGGAAGAATTTCCCGCTGCAGCTATTCTCGGACCACGGCAGTGTGGAAAAACGACCTTGGCAAAACATATAATCGAACAACAGGCAAACAGTATTTATCTGGATCTTGAAAGACCTTCAGATGTTCGTAAGCTCTCAGAGCCTGAACTTTTTTTTGATATGCACAAAGACAAGCTGATCTGTCTGGATGAAATACAGAGAACACCCGATATTTTTCCTGTACTAAGGAGTGTAATTGATGAGAGGGAGCGGCCTGGTCAGTTTCTCATTCTCGGGGCAGCAACAACAGAGCTTCTCAGGCAAAGTTCGGAGACATTGGCGGGGCGTATCTCATATCTGGAGCTTACACCATTTCTTTTACCAGAGCCTGCAGGGAAAGAATTGTCTTTAAACTGGCTCCGTGGAGGGTTTCCAGGCAGCATTCTTTCAAAGAGCGATAAGGCAAGCTTTAGATGGCGACAGAATTCCGTGCGAACTTTTCTTGAGCGTGACATTCCCCAGCTTGGCATTCAGATTCCATCAGGTACAATCGAGCGTCTCTGGCGCATGTGTGCGCACTTTCACGCACAGATCCTCAATCTATCCAGTATTGGGGCTTCTCTGGGCATCAGTCATCATAGTGTGCGATCATACATAGAGATCCTCTCAAGGACATTTATGCTCAGGGTATTACCTCCACTTGAGGCAAACGTAAAAAAGAGGCTTGTGAAATCACCCCGGATATATCTCCGTGACACCGGGATGCTTCATTTTCTTCTGGAGATTGATAGATATGAGAATCTTATGGCCCATCCCGTGTTTGGTGCATCATGGGAGGGGTTTGTTATAGAGCAGGTGCTGGGTGTTTGCTCTTCATGGCGTCCCAGTTTTTATCGTACTGCCACTGGCGCTGAGCTTGACCTGGTTCTTGAACGAGGGGCAAGGCGTATTGTCCTGGAATGCAAGGCTTCTGCTTCCCCACAGGTGACCAGGGGTTTCTGGAACGCCCTGGAGGTTGTAAAACCGGATGAGGTTTGGGTGGCGGCTCTTGTTAAAGAAGCATATCCTATCGAAAAACGAGTCATGGTAGCACCCTTGATGCATATCATTGAACACTTATCACATATGTCTTCATAACCTATTTATAAGATAATGATCTAAGAACTAAAGGGGACAGATTTTTTTATTGTGAGATAGAAAATAAATCTGCCCCCCCCTTAAACACCTGTACTTCAGAGAGCGACATACCGATAGGCCTGAGCATCGTGTTTTGTTCCCTGGCCGTGATATTGGCAGTCTCAAGGCGGAGAAAACATATGCCCGTAAAATATTGAGCAGCACCTGGTTTCCTTTCAAGGCAGGCCTTCACACTGCAACCTCATCCTGGGGGTTGACTATTCATTTCTGAGAAGCAAATTATTAAACTACCGAATATAAAAAAGATGAGGTGGTTATGAAGCCGAAGCATAGAAACAAAACGTTGTTTATTTTCTCAATCGTCTTTTTCATGGCGCTGTTTCAGGCGAAAACAATGGCAATAGAAGAAGCACCATATACGGTAGCGCAAGAGGATGGAAGATTCCAGCTCAGGCAGTATGCCCCGCAGATCGTTGCAGAAACAATCTTAGAGGGTGATTTCGATGAAGCGGGCAATAAGGGGTTCAGGGTTCTTTTTGATTATATCTCCGGCAATAACACAATGAGAGAGAAGATACCCATGACTGCCCCGGTATCCCAGGAGTCGGTTTCTGAGAAGATACCCATGACCGCCCCGGTTAAACAGGAAAAGATTGAGGGAAAATGGCACATCAGCTTTGTCATGCCGGCACACTACACCATGGACAGTATACCCCGACCCAATGACGAGAGGGTTTTATTGAAAATGATCCCAGCACGCCTGGTTGCCGCCCTGACATACTCAGGGACATGGAGCAGATCGCGCTATAAAAAGAACAGGATCTTTCTTGAAAATATGCTTACAGAGAAGGCCTTGAAACCTGCAGGCGAATATATCTTCGCACGATACAATCCACCATTTATGCCCTGGTTTCTCAGGCGAAACGAAGTTCTTCTTCCTGTTGAGCGTATTACTAAGTAGTCTTCCTCAGGGAAGATTCTTTTGCGCTTTTTATCCGGCATATAACTCTTGACGGCAAACTCTCAAAGCCCTTGGCCGCGCAGTGCAATCTGTGCCTAAGTTTATTTTTTTGTCCCCTGCTCCTTTACCCTTATCTTTTAAAAGGACTTTCCGGCTATGGGCATCAACTGAAGAAAACCGTCCAGGTCCTTGCAATGGTAGTGTTGCTCAAGAATTTTCTGGCAACACAGACACGCATACTACAAGCCGAAAAGTTCCGCCCTCGTTCTTGCAACCGTCTCAGTTTATATCCTCTCTATTGAACTGCATGCCGAACTGTCTGGAACACAGATCGATAAACTTGGCCCTGGCTTCATCGATGTCTTCTTTTGCGGCACAGCAAACAGGACATTATGCACACATCAACCCACAGGCGGGTATCATTTCTTACATCAAGCATTTTGCCTTTCATTCATCGTGTTCGATCCGATCCTTTTACACACGATAATACCCCTTGCAGCAGATCATTGTAAGTGGCATATAACATACTAATATTACCATAAGAAAAAAGGAGTGAATTATGCCGGGATTGACTGAAAAGGCGAGCAAGGCATGGGATGACAGGAACGGACCTGTGGTTTTTACCACAGTAGATGAACATGGGTTGCCTAATTCCATCTATGCGATCTGCGTAAAGAAATACGATGATAAGACATTGGTGATCGCAGACAATTATTTCGACAAGACACGAAAGAACATACAGCAAGGGAGCAAGGGTTCTATCCTCTTCATAACAGGTGAAGGGGTGGCCTTTCAGGCAAAGGGGTCAATAGAATACCATAGTCAAGGCCCCATCTTCGAGGACATGAAACAGTGGAACCCGAAAAAACACCCGGGCCATGCCGCTGCAGTATTGCTCGTTGAAGAGGTCTATTCAGGCTCCCAAAAGCTTTCATAGGGATATCGAATAGATACCCCTTCAGGGTATCTATTCGATAGTGTCAATTGTTGGCGCCTGCATCTTCTGCCTTCCCTTATAGGACGAAATCAGGAAGGGACATCCTCCCGCTTTATCCATGGCCTCTTTTCAGTACCTACTTTCTTTGATGTCTCGCTGACGATCCATTCAAAGGGAAGATCATCATGCGCTCCATATTTTTCTACATATTCTATATACTTGCCTCCCGAGAGGTCCTTTTCAGGCAGCACTGCGTCTTCCTTTCCGTCCCACTCTACAGTAGGCACCCCTATCCTTTCGCACAGGGTCTTGTCAAAGGTCGGGGCGACACTTATCCAGGAGCCTTCTATGAACATCTGCGTGTATCCATGCCTGGGGAAGATATTCGACCCTGTCATACGTACTATCTTTTCAGGGATCTTATGGTTACGGATTCCGGCAAAGACCAGACGAGTGGGGATACCTGATGCCCTGCCGAGCGCAGCCAGGAGCACTGCCTTCTGAACGCAATAGCCCTTGCCCCACTCCAGGATTTTAGATGCCTTGAAATCCTCCTTAAACACCGAGATCATGTAGAGATTATATGGGATAGAATCCCGTACAAAATAAAACAGTTTCACGGCCTTTTCTCTTTGTGCCCCACACCCTGTGATGATCCCTTGGGCACAGGACATTATCTCTTCATTGTCGGAATCGATGGTCTCTGTCGGCTTGAGATATTCTTCCATTATGTACTACCTCCCTTGACAGTCCATACCATTTATTGCGTATAAATATAACTGTTCTTTGAAACCTTGCACGGAAACGATTATCCTCTCAAAGCTTTCTGTTTATATGATTTACCTGGGCAGTATATCATTCACGAGATAATTCAATTCCTTATTTGTGGGTTTCCATGTAAATTCTTCGAGGTATCTTTTTCTGGAAATGCGCTTAGAAATATCAATGATGTTATCGGTCTTGGGAGCAGGCAGGATATCGATCATATTAAATGCCAGTTGATCACCCCGAGAAAACTCCTCATAATCCATGCTGCCATCTTCAGCAAAAGGGATAATCATGAAATCTGTCTGCATGATCCTTGCGGGAACTCTGTGTTCCAGCTCCACATAAGTCATTGAACAACGCATCTTTTTTTTTGCATAATGAGGAAACCTCTCGATAGAATCAACAGATAAAAGCCTTTCAAATCTTGCATAGGGGATCTTTTTAATAACCCCGTCATCATGAAAAAAGTGAATACGTATCCCTATACCCATAATATCTTATCCTCTTTCCATTCGTTTAATTTTTTTCGGGATAATCAGGCAAAACCTCGTTGGCAGCATATTCAGGCTTCAGCCACTTCTCTGCAATCGTTACCGTCATAATCAGACCTACCGGTTGATCTGCACCTAAAACCGGCATTCCATTTCGAACAAACAGGCAAAAGATTCTTTCACATCTTTAGATGTCTGTTCGTTTTTATCATGATCAAAAACAATCATCTTCCGTCCGACAAACTCTCTCACCCCCAGGCTCAGCACAAGCCCCTGAATGGGCACGTACTCAAGCTTCAGACCGGGCATCAGGTCTTCGATCTTCACATATCCTTCCGGCTCCAAATCATTGTCTTTTGCAAGACTATAATAACGGATATCCAACTAAAAATCCATTATAAGGGCTAATCTTTTATCAAAACCATAGCGCATCATTGTCTCGGGAAAACCCAAGGCACTGGAAAGCCCGGTCTTTGAGTCCATATTCCAGGCAACCCCAAGCATCGGATATATCTCCGAATCAACACTGTGGTAAAGCATGCCTATGCCGCCGTAAATTATCATTTGCTGATTATGCATATAGAAACCAACACATTGCGGATTATAGGTCCAGGACCGTAACGAATCTTCATTCTCGAAACCGGAAATGGCCGCGAACTGAGGCCATACCCCCCATTTGTCGTTGAATTCGTGGTAATACTGCAACCCAGGAGCGATCCGGGTCAGTGTTTTCCAGGGATCTACTCGTCGAAATCGTGTGACGTCTAGCATCGTCTCCTTCCTTCCCCCCTCGTAAGCCAGCGGTTCTACGGTCCAGAAGGTCAGTACTGCCGCACTCATGATGACGCACATGAAAAAACGCATGGTGCACCTCCTATGTTGCTACTATCTGTCAGCTATTTCATGACGAGCAGGCACCCTATAACCTCTCGATTAATTCGTCCTTAAGGTTTCAATCAATTCGTTTTTTATCCAAGCATTTGTAGAACTTCCATAGTTAATAAACCAATAATATGTCAATGACATATATACGACAACATCTCAAGCCTTTCAAACCATGGAGTGCGGCACATAGTTCCTTGGATTTATCGCCCGTAACGGCTCATGAGCCGTTCAAAAAAATATTCTTTACCAGTTGAGAGCTGCCCCCTCTGCTTGCATTGACAAAACATATACCATCATTATTTATAAATAAATCACCCTTATGTTTTACACTTCATTGATGTTTTATATTACATAAATATTTTAAAAAGGAGGGAACATATGGCAAAAATGTTGATGATCTATCCTGACAGATGCACAGGATGCCATGATTGCGAGCTGGCATGTTCCTTCTTCCATGACAAGGAATTCAGACCTTACACCTCAAGAATCAAAGTCTATTCATGGGAGATGGAAGGATTCTCAATGCCCACGACATGCGCTCAGTGCGAAGATGCACCCTGTGTGGCAGTATGCCCTACTGGTGCCATGTATGACGACCCTGGGAACAACCGAGTCGCATGGGACGAGTCAAAATGCATCGGCTGTCGCATGTGCACCCTTGCATGTCCATTCGGTGCCGTTGTCTTCGAGACAGGCAAGAGGCGTATCATCAAATGCGATCTGTGCGACGGAGAGCCCGAATGTGTAAAGATCTGCCCCACGTGCGCTCTCGACTATGTCGAAGAGACTGATGCGGCAAAAGCAAGGAAAAAGGCTGTCGCGGTAGAGTTCAAAAAAACATTTGAAGAGGTGACCTCATGAACGGGTGGATCGGTACTGTCCTGCGGGTGGATCTGACCTCGGGCAGTATAAAAAAAGAGGCTCTTGATCTGGAACTGGCGAAAATGTTTATCGGCGGACGTGGACTTGGCAGTAAGATCCTCTATGACGAGGTCGATGCAAAGACAGACCCTTTGAGCAGTGACAACAAGCTCATCTTTGCTGCCGGACCTTTAAACGGCACATTCGCCCCATCGTCAGGGCATTTCAATGTGGTCACAAAGGGGCCGCTTACAGGCACCATCGCCGCATCCAGCTCCGGAGGGATGTTCGGTCCTATGCTGAAATTTGCCGGCTACGACATGATCATTCTTGAAGGCAAGGCAGACAGACCCGTCTACCTCTGGATAAAGGATTCCGAGGTAGAGATCCGTGGCGCCGAAGATCTCTGGGGCAAAAACACCGTGGATACAACCCAAGAGATACGTTCTGCTACCGATGAAGAGGCGAGCGTCGCATGCATAGGCCCTGGTGGAGAACGACTTATCTTCTTTGCAAACATCATGAACGAAAGCAATCGTGCGGCCGGCAGAACCGGTGTAGGTGCCGTGATGGGATCGAAACAGCTCAAGGCAGTAGCAGTACTAGGCACCGGCGCAGTACACGTAAGCGACAATGATGCCTTCCGTGTTTCTGTCGAAAAAGCAAGCATAAAGATCAAGGAGCACGCAGTGGGAGGAGGTGGCCTTCGCAACTATGGCACAGATGTCCTGGTGAACATCCTCAACAATATCGGCGGTCTGCCCACGCGAAATTTCCGCGAGTCATATTTCCCCGATGCGGATAAGGTTGGCGGAGAATCGCTAACGAAAACCCTCCTGACACGACCCCGCGGCTGTTATTCATGCATAATCAGCTGCGGCAGGGCGACAAGGGTGAAAAATCCAAAATACGAAGGATATGGAGAGGGCCCGGAATACGAGACGGCTTGGGCCTTTGGCCCGGACTGCGGCATCGATGATCTCGAGGCCATTACAAAGGCAAACTATATCTGCAACGAAACAGGCATCGACACCATAACCATGGGAGCAACCATTGCCTGCGCCATGGATCTTTTTGAAAACAACATCATTACCACAAAGGACACCGACGGCGTTGTGTTGAATTTCGGCAATGTCGAGGCAATGATGGAGATGGTTCACAAGACAGCTCGAGGCGAAGGATTCGGCAAAAAGCTGGCCCTTGGGAGCTACCGGATGGCCGATAGTTACGGCCATCCCGAATACTCCATGTCCGTCAAGAAACAGGAAATGCCCGCTTATGACCCACGGGCTGTTCAGGGTATCGGGTTGAACTATGCCACCAGCAATCGCGGCGGTTGTCATGTCCGAGGCTATACCGTGGCTCCCGAAGTCCTGGGAAATCCGGAAAAGGCGGATCCCCTAGTTACAGAAGGCAAGGCCAATCTCAATATCATATTCCAGAACCTCACTGCAGCCCTTGATTCCTCCGGGGCATGTCTCTTTGCCACCTTCGGCATTGGAGGAGATGAACTGGCCGACCTGCTCAGCACTGCAACCGGCATCAAATTCTCCACCGAAGATTTCATGCTGGCAGGAGATCGTATCTGGAATCTGGAGAGGCTGTTCAATCTCAAGGCGGGCATCGGCCCCAAAGAAGATACACTCCCGGACAGGATACTGAAAGACGAGGTGCCAAAGGGGCCATCCAAAGGTAACGTCAACCGCCTCGACGAAATGCTGCCTGAATATTATTCGCTCAGGGGCTGGGATGAATCCGGAATCCCTACAAAAGACAAACTCACGCAACTGGGACTATGACATCACTTATTCACTCACGGACTGCATGGACAACACCCCTGTCCTTGCAGTCCGTACTACCATAAAGAGGGTCTTTTCCCCTCTCTTTTGATACATAACCCATCCGGGTGAAAAAGGAGGATACTGATGAAATATCTATTGATCGGCGGCGGGCCTGCAAGCGTATCTGCGTCGGCAACCCTGCACCGGGTGGACACGTCAGGTGAGATTACCATCCTGACCATGGAGCGACACAGGCCATATGCAAAGATGGTACTCCCCTACCTCATCTCCGATGATGTGGAGGAAAAACACATGTATTTATATCTTCCGCAAGGTGTAGACATAGTTTACGATCAGGAGGTCGTAAAGATCGACCATAGCGAAAAACAAGTAGAAACCGCATCGGGCAGACACTTTACATACGACAAACTCCTTATCGCAACAGGCGGTGTCCCTGAAAGACTACATGTGGAAGGAGGCGACCTGCCGTTCGTCTTTACAATCCGCAATCTCGGCGATGTCATCGGGATCAAAAACCGGCTCAACGGCAAAAAGGGCCGCGCCATAATAGCCGGCGCGGGCCCTGTAAGCATGGAAACAGGTGATGCCCTCTATAAGCTGGGCCTGGACATCACCTTTGTAGTCAGCTCTAACAGAATCTTTTCCACCCTGATGGATCTTGAAGCAGCGACTTTTATGGAGAAGCAACTCCGGGAAAAAGGCATAGAGATCAGAAAAGGAGAAGATATCATCAAGGTGGAGAAAGATGGAACAGTCTGTTTCAAATCAGGCGATAAGCAGCCTTCATCACTTGTCATTATCGGAAAAGGGGTAAAACCCTGCATCGCCTTCCTTGAAGGAAGCGGCATCAAGACCAAAAGGGGAATCATTGTCGACGAACATCAGGAGACGAACCTGCCGGGCATCTTCGCTGCAGGTGATGTGGCGGAGACCTATGACATCGTCTACGGAGATAAGCGCGTCAATGCACTGTGGCCGGCAGCCTACGAACAGGGGACAATCGCTGCATTGAACATGGCATCGATACCCACGGCCTATCAGGGGAGCCTTGCCCGGAATATTCTCCGGGTCTTCGGCATATCCGTGCTGTCAGCCGGGATGGCAAGGGCAGACAGCCCTGAGGTGCACACGAATGTGGGGCATGATTATTTCCGGAAGATCATCCTAGAGGACGGCATCCTGAAGGGTCTTATATTTGTGGGCGATGTCAAAAACGAGGGGCTTTATGCATCATTGATGAAGCGCAGGATCGATGTATCTGCTTTCAGCGATTCCATCTTAAGAGGGACATACTCTTACCCGAGATTCATGCGTTCAGTCATAAACAAAAGCCTAAAATGATCGAGGTCTGTTTATATCAGCTTTAAAGCCAGAGCCCTGGCTTTTGCCTGCACCTTTGCCGACAACCTGTTATTGGGCTCTGTTGCTACCAGCCCCGTAAAAAGCGCTCCAACAGTATCAGCTCCAATGGTCTTGGCGGTTGCGTTTAGCTGTTTGCGGGCACCGAAGACCAGGCGACCTAAAAATCCAGGTGCTGCGCATGAAGAAACAAGCACGGCCTTTTTCTTCGAAGCTTTTGCCTTGCGATATTTAGGGGTATACATGCCCCAAGGCCAATACGCATAAACCACAAGTCTCTCTGCAAATCGCTTAAAGATCGCTGTTACCGACCCGAAATTGGTGGGTGAAGCGAGTATATATCCATCGCTCTTTTCCACCTTATCGATCAGTTCCTGCATATCGTCATGATGTACGCACTCACCCGGGACATCACCCGGCTGCTGTGTACACTCCCGGCAATTAAGGCAGAACTCGATGTGTTTTTTTCGCAGAAGGATAATATCGACTTCTGCACCGGCAAAACGCAGAGACTCCGCCATGATCTCGATTACCTGATCCGTGACACCTTGATCTCGATATGAACCGTTTATTATGAGTATCCTGGCCATTTTTCCTCCAAAGACCATTTTATTGTTTCATATATAATACCTAAGATTTGACAATATAGTTCATACCCGTATTTTTCCAACCTATCGGCTTTGTTCGGTAGATAATCCAACATATTTTGAGAGCAGACATATATATATCACGTCAAATACCGAACAGAAAAAACCCATGATGAGCACCAGTCTATTCTCTAATATAATCCCAAACAATATTGTCGGGGCCAGAGTGCCGACCCATTTTGAAAAAGCAATAACCATGGACTGTCCCTTAGCACTCTTCCTTAATACAAGCATATTTATAAACAGGATCGACATTATAAGATTTTGCAAAAAGGCGGAATACCAGGCACCCAGGTTTGGATCTATGAAATCAGACACCGCGGATAGATTTTCGGCACTGGCTGTTCCAAATTCGATAGAAAAACCGTACTGTAAAACAAAGGCCATGAAGAATATCAAAACAGACCAGGGTATGAAGTATCTCTTATCCGCAAACCGTTCATACTCCTGTCTTCCGTATCTAAAGTAGCAATAGATTATAGCAACATCAAAAAGACACCAGATCAGATTTACCCATGTCTGTATATTACCAGGACTATGCCGGAAACCTGAAACTGCATAAATCAGTTCCCAGGCAAAGTTTAACGCCAGAGCGACCAATGGCATGCCGTAAGTCTTTTCTTTCAATCCTTTGTATATCAAAAATACATATACAACCGTCCAGGCAATCCCGCTGAAAAAAACCAGCCCAAAACCTAAAGTACCCATATACTCCCCCTTTTATCATATAGCAGACGAACTTAATATAATATTAGCCACTTCCACACCTGTATCAACATCGATCGGTTCTGTTTTCACATCCATTAAACGATAGAGCGTGCTGGTGATATCTTTCGCATTATGGTCACGCATTGTTATCAATCCTCCAAGGCCGTAATGTTCCAGACGGTGACCCATTACGTATTCCTGCTCGAAATGATAATCAAGGGGTATAGCAATGAATGGTATTCCAAGAGCGGACAACTCCGCGACCTTACCGTATCCGGATTGCGTTATGACCAGATCAGAGGCTGCATAGTACTGATACAGGTTATCGAGGAACCGATGGTAATGTATCCATTCTTTTGTTCCGGATCCAGGGCAGGTTATTATAAAATATGCATCCGGAAAATCCGCTCTTATATCTTCGAAGACCTGCTCAATCATTGCTACACGATTCTCATACTTTCCTTCCGGCCCGATGTTTGCCATAAACACCTTGCCATCTTGCGGCAGGTCCAATCTTTTTCTTAGCGCATGCTTATCTTCTATTGCAGCTCTATCAAAGGCCACAACAGGCTTGACAAAACGGCAATGCTTTTGCGCCCAGCCCCTCCTGCCCGGCAATAAAAAACCCATCTTTTCATCAGGGATTTCCTCTGCATCCCCGACATAAAGATACAGATCCGGCCCAAGATGGCTGAACGAGAACCTAAGATTGTTGAACCACGCAGTCAACAGGTCCCTTGGCCTTGATCGCATTGCCTTGGTGCCGATAAAATCGGTTAGAAAAATAAAAGGCGCGGGCTTTTTCCCCCAACGTGATGCAAACCCGGTAAGAAGCCAGAAGGCTTCATCCCCAATGATTACGTCGTATTCTTTTTCTTTCCATGCCTTTGAACTGATCTTGAAATCATGTTTATGCAGCTTTGTGTCGGCCCTGGTATACTCCATAAGATTAAATTCATCCGTACATCCGGAAAAGACCTGTTCATAGGTTTTACCGCTTCCTGCTAATCGGGATGAACATTCAAGGACATTCTCGCCACGATTTTCAAGGAAAGTACCGGCGGGGTCCGGAGCCAACCAATCTATATCCACATCAGCCAACACTTTAAGCTGATTAACTATGGCAAGATCCCGCATAATATGCCCTCTTCCCACCGAACTTACAGCCCATAATATTTTCATTTTATTATTATTGTTAATAAGTCGTGACCAGATTGTATTCTTCATTTACATCACCATCCATAAGTGCGTAGAGAGCTGTTTCTATTGTCTCAAGCTTGTCCATTATTCTCTGATATGCGGACTATGCCATCTTAGTTTGATGAATAATCGATAATGCACACTATCCAACATAGTTTGATACCGACCCAGGGTGTCTGAGGTCAGGGGTATACCCTTTATCACTGAACCTGAACAAACTCTCCCGTTCAGGCATCTCCGCATTCAATACCTGAAGGGTTGCTGATGACTGTCCCGCGTCCTGAGCCTGATTTCTCGATGACAAGTTTTACAGACACTGACTTCAGTGCCTGTGTCCTTGAAACTGAACCTCCCGAACTGCACCCCAAGCTGATGGACAGGATAAATTTATTCAACATACCAGAATCTTCCGCCCATTGTCCTGATGACCTTGATTTTATCATTTTCAATAAAGATTTCTTCGTTCACATTCGATTTTTCCTCATGCTTCATGTTCATCTCATAAATCCGGCCGGTTATTGTGACATCATAACTTACAGAATACGTCCCGCCCGGGGTGTGGGCAAGAGTCATATTCGATATTTCATAGCGTATTTCGTCAAAGACGGAAAAACTGTTGTATAGGTTATCCTCGAGATCCTCGAGGGTAGTGCCGTCGCCTGCCTCCCACTCATCGCTTAGAAAACTCATGACCAATGATTCGTCCTTGGACTCATAGGCATCCTTGAATGCCCGATAAAATTCCCTGATGTCCTCGTCATGCGATGTATCCGGCTGCGGCATGGTCACGAATCCCCTGAGTTGTTCTATGAGCATATTGGTTTTCCTGATGAGCCCGGCAACAGACTTGTTATCCTTGAAAGTGTCGGCCTTTGAACCCGGCTTGATATCGTCTTCAAGCATGGAAATCCAGGGGAAGGGATCTGCCCCGGCCGTGGAAAAGTTTTCCAGAAAATCTTCCACGTCACTTATGTGGGCCTGTAGTGTATCGATAATTTCTGCACACTCGGAATTGCCGTAGACCTTGTCGGTCAGGAGATTGACCTTGCGAAGCACCTCACCATAGGCGATGTTAACCGGGCCTTTTGGCGGGGCCTTGCCTGCCTGTGCAATGGGGCCATAAATATTGTAGGCCTCGGCATTGATCTCGTTGATCTTCTTCGTGAACTGAGCTGCAGGCAGACTCAGCCAGCCGGGTCCGAGTTCGTCGACCTGCCGTGCCAGTTCTTCAAGCTGCGCAACTGCTTTGGCCTGCTCGGCCGACAACGGTGTTTCCTGAATGATCCCGTCAACCAGGGTATGGTAGCGAATCAATGCCCTTTCCTGGGTGTTGAGTTCTTTTATGAGCACATCAGGGATAGTGATAAAACCATTCACATCAGGCATGTCGGGCCAGACATCGTAGTTCTTCATCTTCTGTGTGTGCTGGAGCGACTCTATGTTTGCCATGGAGGCAAGGTCGGGCGCTGCCGTCCGGCTGCTGTTCCTGAGCTTCCTCAATAGGCGCGAGAGCTGGTTTTCGACGTCCTCCAGCATTGCCTGTTTTTGCCGGTATCCCTGCATGAGCTGATCCTGATCGGCGTAATTGAACCAGAGGATACTGCGCGCCTTTTCGATCCGTTTCAGAGAGGGAGTGACAAAAGAACGAAGCACGGGATGGGCAATCGGGGTGATATTACCTGCCTGAACAAAGGTATCGTGCCCCTTGTTGATGATGAAGTCGATCTGGACATCGTTCAGGGTCGCACTCGAGAGTTCCTCACAAAGGCTCTCGATATAGATACTGCCCTGCTGGTCAATGGAGATCCCCTTTTCAAAAAGCGCCACTATGGTGTCGACCTTGAGGTCGTTGACAATGGAATATCCGTCGTAGACCTCCTCGAAGAGGTCATGGTAGGTGCCGAAGAGCTGCCAGATCTGTGAATTTGATGAGTCATAGACGTAGGCGAGGTTTTCAACGCTTTTTCGGCGGTCTTCGAGGCGCTCGATAAGTTTTTCAAATGCGGTGTAGCGCTGATCAAAAATCAGGGTGAACCGTTCCTCGAATCCGGAAAGTAGCCGGATGTCGACATCCACGTCGATTGCCCTGATGACTTCGAGACCGCCTTCGAGCATGACGGGGAGATTGGAGTATTCGCCCTGAGCGTACTGGTAGAAATTCCTGTGCTCGCCAAGGATGTCCGCGACATCCTCGATGAGCGGACACAGGGACAGGATTCTGGTTTTCTCATCCTGTTTGGCTAAAAGGAACTTCTCCAGCACTTTGATGGTCTCGTCCAGCGTGTCGATCCATGTCTGCAGGACCTGACTGCAACCCTTCAGGGGAATACCGGGTGCATCGGCGACCCCCTCGATGCGGGAGATCTCCTCATAGAAAGTACGACTGGACCTGTTCCACCACAGTGTATCGTTTATGGCATCAGGCCCCTTGAAGATATCCACCGAATAATTAACGTCCTGTGATTCGATCAGCTCGATACACGTCTCTTTGCCCTGAACCATCAGTTTTGCCGGGAAGGTTGCCTGGTCCTTCAAGTCCGTATACTTCCCTACAAAGACCGGGACATCCTGATCGTAGGTGTTGCGGAAGGGTTCATCGAAGGTTTTGGCGCACATGCAGTAGGATTTCCACTCGTTCTTTATTGTATCGGTAAAATCTCGCGGACAGCCGCTGGCATGTTCACCATTACCCCGGTAGCTCTGGATGCACCGCTCCTCTGGTTCACCATTATAAAGGGACATGAAACGTTTTCTAATGTCATTGTATTTGTTTGAATAGGTCTTAAAGAGACCTTCCTTGGAGTTTTCAACCTCAGGACCAACCTGGCTCGCGGCAATCTGGTTCGACGAGAGCATATTCCAGATCTCCTGCAGCCGCTGTGTGTTTTCCTCGTACCCTGTGGATTCGATGAACTCCGGATCACCGAAGACGTCGTTTTCCACCTCGACCTTCTTTTCCCGATAGGTCTTCTTGATGGAGTACTGGGCGACATCGATCCCCTTGCGCTCACCTTTAAGCTTTTCGAGGTAGTCTGCAAAGACGTCCGGATTTTCAAAGCACTCATTAACGAAATTGTCTTCGGCAGATGTGGCAGCCTGGCCCTTGATACCCACATAGGTGCCCATCCCGACAATCTTGGCAGCACGCAGCTGCCGGTACACCTTACGGTATGTGGCGCATTCCTGTTTGGCTGTCTCCAGTGCTGTGCGGAAGGCCCCTGAATTGAGCAGCGGGCCTACCAGCTCAGTGGCAACTTTCATGATCCCGTCTGCGACGGCCTTAGAGTTTTTGACCTTCTGGAGGCGCTTCACCTCATCCGCTTTCAGTCCTGACACGGTAAAGTTTGCGATAGGGCCCGATGGTTTCGGGGTTGCACCGCCGAGATACTTTCCGGCGCCGCCCGGGATGCGGTCATAGGACATCTGCTGGAGCATGGCCTGCAGCTCCTGACGGCGCGTCCTGTTTCCCAGCAGCTCAGATGCGGCCTTTTGGAGCCCGGCACTGTTCAGCACCTTACCCACACCGGTCTCCGCACTCTTTATCATCCTATCAAGAGGGGCATTTGCAAACAGGACCTCCATGACGATCACATTGCGTACCTTGTCGGTGAGCACCGGATCATTGAAAAGTTCACCGACCTTCATCTGGATCACGGGTTTGAAGAGCTTGTAGAGACGCTCGGCAGGGCTTGTCCCCCCAAGCGTATCCCACAGGAGGATCTCTTCAAGATTTTTCTTTATGTTCTCCTCAAAGGCCTTGACATACGGTCCGGTGAGTTCGTGCCAGAAGATGACCTCGCCCGGCATGTCACTGCGCAGGAACTCATAGATCTCGGAGACCGTTTCCATCTTTGCCTTCCAGATAGCGATCTCCTTTTCCAGGTTGGCCAGCTCCTCCCGGTTCTCCGGTGTATCGCTAACCTTGTTCTGAATATCGGAGAGGATCGCCTTATAGCGCTTTCGTAGTTCTGCACCTTTTGAACTCAAGGCGGTAAAGGCGGCCTCGGTGTCCTTCCATCTCTCGTTATAGAGGGTCTCCTTAGATACTCCCAGGATCCAGGTGGCCCCGGGCACCACGCCCCGGGCCCACTGTGCCGCGGAATCGAGGGCGCTTTCGCTTTCGTTCAGGATCTGCCGGAGTGTATTGATGGTCATGGACTCCTGGGTTTTCATGACACTGAGCCATTTCCACAGATCATTGCGCAAGTTTTCCAGGATCTTCAGATCGCCTGATAGCTTGTTTATCCGCGCCTCGTTTGCAGGACTGGGGTCTTCTTTAAAGTCGTCCCATGCCTTGTTGAGTGCAGGGATCACGATCATAATGCGCTCATGTGTCCCCTTGATCTGGGCCCTGAGCGAGGCAATGGAGGCATCCACCTTTTCGTCGGCCCATACCGGAGATATTGGGGCCAGTACAGCAAGGACTGTCAACCATGCAATAAGCTTCATGAAGGGCTCAGAAATTCCTCGACCTGTCCGGCTGATACTTGTAGTCAATACGCATGGTAGTGGACTCTGAATAGGGATCCGGAATTATTTCGTGCGCTACCGATCTTACGTAGAGCAGCCCATAGGTCTGGTCGGAAAGCCTGAAGGCATAGCAATGACCTTCGGAAAGGTAGATGGCACCTCCCTGAGGAGGACTAGTCTGTGTGTCGTATCCCGATTCCGGGGCCTGAGTAATATCGTTCAAACTCTGCATCCCGAGGTCTGCGATCATGACACCGTTATCCAGGAATCCGTAGGCCTCAGCCGGCGGTTCATGGTACCCGGTTATCATGAAATCACCGGGTCCGCTTGTGTCTGCATCGGCGAAGGTGAACCCACCGGGTCCGTTCACATTACCAAAATGGGACATAATGACCAGGTTGAATCCCTCTTCAACCGTGTCGTTTACCGGATCGTCCTGAGGGTCGTCGTTTATCGGATCATCCTGAGGGTCGTCGTTTATCGGATCATCCTGAGGGTCGTCGTTTATCGGATCATCCTGAGGGTCGTCGTTTATCGGATCATCCTGAGGATTGTCGTTTATCGGATCATCCTGAGGGTCGTCGTTTACCGGATCATCCTGAGGGTCGTCGTTTATCGGATCATCCTGAGGGTCGTCGTTTACCGGATCATCCCAGGGGTCATCGTCAACCGGATCGTCCTGAGGAATATCGTTGAAAGGAACATCGGTTACATTGCCGCGATCGTCAACGGAAATGATTCTAGTGCTGCCGGTCTGTGGAGTTACGCCTGTTGCAACGCTCTCAATGTCGCTGAGACCGAAGATGAGCGGATGTTTCATGCTGTAGACCTTTGGACCCTTGTCCCCGAGCACGAAGATAAACTCGGTCATGCCGCTGTCTGTAAAGCTCTGCCCGCTTTTCGATGAGATGACCATACGGTTGAAGGTGATCAGCACAAATATCCTGCCCCGGGCATTGGATGAGACATTGTTGAGGGTAAAGCGAAGGTCGATATTGTCAAATGCCCTGAAATCGTCCCTGACTGCACGGTCCAGGTTTATATCGTCGCCGGCGAAGTCCTCGCTCACGAACGCCATGAATTTATTCGGATCTTCATTGCGATACGCTGCGATAAGCTTGTCGAGGGCATCTTGGATAATAGCCTGGATGCTTTCATTTGATACGGTCACTTCTTTGCGGGTCGCGTCCACGTCATTGGCCTTGCCCGTGGTATCGATCATCTTAAGAAAGATTACATAAGTCTTTGAGGCATCAGGGGTGAAGCTGAATTCAAATGTACCGTCCGATGCGAGCTTGGCCTTGCTCCAGGTTTCCCGGTTATTTATGCTTACCTGCACGGCCCCGATCTTTTTCTTGGAGGATGTGGCCCTGCCTTTGATAGTGATCATGCCCCTGGAGAGCATGTCCTTATAGAGAATCACCTGCGGACCAAGCTCGTCGTAGGAGATACCGTTGAGATACACATACCTGGTTTCCACGACTCCTTCGGATTTCCCAAAGATCCACCATTTGGCCTGTGCAGCAGAGCAGAAGAACAATACAATGGTCATGATCATGCATATAGTGAAGATACTTTTTTTCATGTCTTTCTCCTAAAGCCGGACTCTCACACCGGCAGTGATGCTGGTTTCCCTGAAATCTCTAGTGGTTGTAGTATAGTTGAAATCATTCACATACCCTCGAACATAGAGCATTCCTTTATTCAGCTTTTTGAGAAATGCAGGTTGGCAATAGAAACTAACATTGCCGAAGACCTTTTTAGAGCTGTCGCCGGTCTCTTTTTCCAGACGGTTCTGCCCGATCTTCATATTTGAGGTGATCTTGAACTCAGGGATATCAAACCCGAGCCCGAGGGAATATTCATACGTCTTGTCCCTGATTTCCTGGAGTTCATCCTTGAGGATCTGTCCTCCTGCATAAATGTTCGGTTTCAGGATAACCTTGCCCAGCGTATAACGTGAACTCAGGGAGGTATTCACCATGTAGTCCCTGTCCTTGCGGATATCGCGGTTGGTGTCGTAGATAGCGTAGCCAAGATTGGTGTCACTGTCCAGAGTAAAGAAACGGTCACGACAATTAAGGTTGTAGAACTGATCTGTGGTGCTTCTCCCCGAGGTATAAGAACGGGTAAGACGCGAGGCGAGATCTACAACGAGATAGCGCCTTCCGAAAAGCCGCTTAAGTGTGAGCCCGACATTGGGTTTGAAATAATCGCTCCGGTCAGTCTTTTCGCTGTCATCACTGAGGTGATTTCTGTACCAAAGAAATCCCAAGGTTGTGTAGACGTGTCTGCTGTACTTGTAGCGCCATCTTGTCTTGACCTTTTCCCTGTCAGGCGTTGCTGAGCCGAGCAGGGTGGTAAAAAGAGGCTCTACCCGCTCGTACTCCAGGGTCACCCTGCTGGGGCCTCCGTAGCCGATTGCAGAGATCTTGCAAGCACTGTCACGGGCGTGTATATCGTCTGCGCCCTCTTCAATATTGGTCGTTGACCGGGACGCAGCATATTCCCCGGAGAGGATCAACCCCTGGATAGGACGGGATTCTGCGTCAAAGGATAGGATTGTGACATCGTAGACATTGTCCGTGGAAAAGACCCGTTCACTTTCTCTGTCCCATGCACGCGTATAATTGCAACCCACAAAGGTTGAAGGAGAAAGGTCCTGTTGCAGTCGGATACCGGTGGCCTTGCGTTCAATGGCCTCCACCTTTGATGTGAAATTGTCCCACCTGGGGTATACATATCCGTAGACAAGGGATAGGTCAGGCAGGGGAAGATCATCATCGGCATATGTGTAGGAACCTCCCTTGACAACCGTACCCATGGAATACTTGGAAAAGGACTCAAAGGTATCACCAAGGGTGAGGGTGTGAATTCCGTTGGTGGCTCTGCCCTGCAGGCTGGTCAGGGTCAGCTCCTCTATGTCGTTTCGCTCGTCATTGGTGCCCTTGAGGCTGAGTTTGAAATTGTAATCAAAATCATCCATTGAACCCTTTCCATAGAGCGAAAAAATATTCAGGTAATGAATTTTTTCGGTGAGTGATGATCGGTCACCCCCGGAACCGGTCACACCATTGAATGTGGTTGAAAAATGGTTTGAAAAATGGATCTCATTTTCTGCGAATACCCCGGACGAAAAGAAAACAATGAGGGTAATGGCAAGAAATGCCGTAAGAACCCGATGCCGTATCCAAGCTGCCTTCATCTTTTAGCCCCTCAACATCTTGTATTTAAATATAGTTCAAACTCCATGTTAATAATAACACATAGATCACAAAGAAAATAGATAAATCATCATATACACACCATGATTTGGATATTATTTGTTAATAGGATCGGACCGAAACAACCTATATCTCCCCTGATATAAATGCCCTCCCCGGTTATGTCTACTTTTGCGGCATGAACTCTAGGATATGTTCAAATCACTTTAAACCGTCGGTCTTCTGTTCCTCCTTGCTTTTGACCTCATGATGGGCTATCCAGACCGAATTCCGCGACGAGAAGAGAGGTTTGACATGAGTGAAAATATCGGAACACCACTGACCGGCGGGGCCATGAGGGTCCTGCTTCTGGGCTCGGGCGAACTGGGCAAGGAAGTGGCTATAGAACTGCAGCGCTTTGGTGTCGAGGTTATTGCCGTAGACAGATATGCCAATGCCCCGGCCATGCAGGTGGCCCATCGCAGCTATGTAATCTCCATGCTCGACTCAGATGCCCTGCGCCGTGTCGTCGAGACTGAACAGCCGCACCTTATCGTGCCCGAGGTAGAGGCCATTGCCACTGAAACCCTGCTGGAACTGGAGACCGAGGGTTATCAGGTCATTCCAACGGCACGTGCCACCCGGCTTACAATGGACCGCGAAGGCATCCGTCGCCTTGCTGCCGAGGAACTGGGGCTGAAAACCTCACCTTACCGATTTGTCGACACGCGTGAAGAGTTTGGAGCAGCCATTGATTTTCTGGGCATGCCATGTGTCGTTAAACCGGTCATGAGTTCATCGGGCCATGGCCAGTCGCTCATTCGTACAGCAGAAGACATCGAGCCCGCCTGGCAATATGCCCGCGAGGGCGGCCGCGCCGGCGCCGGACGCGTTATAGTCGAAGGCTTTGTGGACTTTGATTATGAAATAACCCTGCTCACCGTGCGCCACGCCGGCGGCACCAGCTTCCTCGAGCCCATAGGCCACCGCCAGGACAGCGGGGACTACCGAGAATCCTGGCAGCCCCAACCCATGAGCGACAGCGCGCTTAACGAGGCCAGGCGAACCGCCCAAAGCATCACCGACGCCCTGGGCGGCCGCGGCATCTTCGGGGTGGAACTCTTTGTCCGTAATGACGAGGTCCTCTTCAGCGAGGTGTCCCCGCGCCCGCATGACACGGGCCTGGTAACCCTTATCTCTCAGGATCTCTCGGAATTTGCGCTCCACGCCCGTGCTATCCTGGAACTACCCATACCCGCCATCCGCCAGTTCGGCCCTGCCGCCTCCTGTGCCCTTGTGGCCGAAGGCGAGTCACAAAATATGGTTTTTGAAAACGTGGACCAGGCCCTGAGCGAACCAGACACCCAGCTTCGCCTCTTTGGCAAGCCCGAGATCCACGGGCACCGCCGCCTGGGTGTGGTCGTGGCTCGCGCCGAATCCGTCGAAAAGGCCCGCGCCAAGGCCACCCATGCCTGTCAGAGCATCAAGGTGAGGTTCTGAGGTCTTAGTGACACATACGATAACGGGGTCTGTTCTTGCTTCTCGTCTAATGAATTTATAAAAGCAAGATGCAAGCACTGACCCCCAGCATAAACAAAGCCGGCCAGATAAATACCTATAGACACGGATTGCACAATCTTTTGAATAAAAACATTGACAACACCCTTGGTTTTTCTTCAAATTATATCCTTATGAAAATCAATTAATTTTTCGAGGTCCGGGATATGGGGAGCCAAATACAGAAGATCCTTTTTGACAGAGAAGACCATGAACTCCTCGTTATCGTGGATGAAGTCCTCAACCGTGACAAATCCAGGGAATATATCAAGAATCTGTTGAATCCGCATCTTCATCCCCACGGCATAAAAGAGATGGCTGCATCAAGAGAACTGCGCATAGCCTATGCAGTGGCGCATCTGCTGAATTCCCTGGAGGTGGGGGAATCAAAAGAGAGGCTCAGTGCCCTGCGCGCCTTGAGAGACGAGGTCCTCTACAGCGCAAAGAGCCATCTTCGAATAAATACCGCCCGTGTACTTATCCAGATCATGAAGAAGCTGGTGCGTTCCAGAGGTGACTACCGCACCAGGCTCGAACTGGCACATGATTTTCGAATGGCTGCATCGGGTAAACCTAAGATTATCCGCATGGAACTAAAAAAACACCATCTCCTGGAAATGCCGGAACAGTGGAACCAGATCGCCACTGACGATCATGTGCATGATATAAATACAAAGGGAAGAAAGTCATCTACACACCTCATAATGGACGCCTGGATCAAGGGGATTCGGAGTCTTAAGATAATCTATTATAATTACCTGAGGGCCGATGTTGCAGCAGAACTACTTGAAGCCGCAGAGATCATGAAGATCAGGGTGCGCATTGGTGTGGAATTTACACCGAGATTCAGAAATCGGTATATTCAGTTGATCTGGGCACCCAGAGGATTGTTTGATGTCAATGACTATCTTCACTTTTTGAAAGAACCCGCTGTTGTTGAGTTTGCTTCTGAAGGTAAAAAGGTGGCAGATTACCGCAAACACTATGTCCTTAAGATCCTGAACGAGTTTAACAAACGTCACCGTATATCGCTTAGGAAGTCCTATGGGATCAACATTGAGCCTCTTAATGAAACCGCGTTTCTCTCCTTTGTAGGTGCCGGTCAGGTCTCTATACTTCACCTGGCTGAATATATTCATACAAAGATACTTCCTGCAATGGTCGACCGTGCGGACGAACAGAAAAAGGCCTATGCCGATGCAGATGACAAGGAACGAGGCAGAATTTCGCACCTTCTCGAAGAGATGAACGACCTCGATTCCGAGGCTATTGTTGAAAGATACCTTAGACCTATCAACAATCTGGATATCGAAGATCCCAATATTCCAAAACATGGTCCGGATATTCCTGATCTTTTATGCATAAATCCTCAGGAACTGGTCGAAAAACTAAATATGCTCCATTCCGGCTACAGCATAACACTGGGTCTCAGCGACATGAATATAGAGGATGTTATTGAGATCCTGTATGATTGCAAAGGCATGATAACGCATCTCGAGAATTTCAATCTCAAGGATTACGTAACCGGCAGGAATCCTCAATATGCACAGATCAATGAGCTTCAAAGGGCAATAAACAGTGGTAACGTGATAATGCTCAAGAAAATCATCCGCAACTGCATCGAAAGGTTGGGGACATCAGGGCATGAAGACAGGCAGGACAGGATAGAAAAACTCACCAGAATCCTGCGCGACATCGATTCGTTTCAGTCATATTACAGGGGCACGCTCTTGAAAAGCCGTATAGGGAGTGATTCTGCAGGCCGCTCTCATCATTCTTACGGCATGGGCATGGTGATAAAAGACACCCTGCCCATCAGGGTCCAAAAAGAGATTGAACACAGCGGCGAAGATATGTACTCATCTATTCCTGTTTACACAGGTGTATATCTTCAGGCCAACTATCTACCCAGGAAGATTGACAGTCCCGTACTCGCGTCGCTGTATCGTGTTGCCAGTCGTCTGCCGGGATTGGAATTGATCGGCAAAAAACGTCATGATAACTGGGAAATGATAAGACATTCCACTCTGATAGGTGAACCCGGCAATCTAATTACCCTTGGCGGGATAGAACAGAAAAGCACAAATGATCTAACCGTAAGATCGCTGGAAATTCAAAGTAATACGAGGCGTATCACATGGAAATACCTCAACAGCAGCCTTAAGAACTGGATCAAGGTACTGGCGGGTTTTATCCCTGCATTTTTAACCTTTTATCTTACAAAAGACTGGTGGCTCCTTGCCTATTTCGGCGCGGTCATCTGGTTCTGCATTACAGGCCTGCGTAATATCATCCAATCCGTTCTGGGAGGAGGGGGTGTCGGCAGATCTCCACTGCTTAAGTGGAATGATTATGTAAGCTGGGAACGTCTGACCGACTCTCTGTTATACACAGGTTTTTCCGTTCCTCTGCTCGATTATTTCATCAAGACCATCCTTTTGGAGAATGTTTTCGGCGTCACTGTATCTACTGCACCGATCTTGCTCTATTCGGTAATGGCCCTTGCAAACGGGCTGTATATATCAACCCATAATGCATTCAGGGGATTCCATAAGGCTGTGGTCTTCGGCAATTTTTTCCGAACAGTTCTTTCCATCCCCATAGCCGTTTTATTTAATATCCTTATAGGCGGCGCTCTTGCTGCCTTGGGGGTCTCCGGGGCAGACCTTATCCTTCAGAAATGGGCGGCGATCATATCCAAGGCTGCATCCGACTGTGTGGCCGGGGTGATAGAAGGTTTTGCAGACCGCTATCAAAATATTCGCATCCGTATTCGTGATTATCGCAGCAAACTTGAAGCAATCTTCAACAGCTATACGCAGATGGAGATTCTTTATCCTGAATCGGATGTTCTGGACATGCTCGAATCGCCGAAAGAATTCATCTACACCATACAAAAAGAGGCTGGAGATCTGGAAAACATATTTATCATCAATGCATTGGATCTTCTCTATTTCTGGATGTATCAGCCAAGGGCACGCAGTGCTCTGCGGATGATATTAAAAACAATGTCTGCCGAAGAACGCATTATATTACTTCGCACGCAATCTGTGCTGGAACGCAACCGTGAGATAAGCCAGCTGTTTATTGACGGCATAGTGGGTAGAAACTTTTCCCATGCACTTGCCTTTTACCTTGACCGATCAGGGCACTACTTGAAAAAGATGAAGGAGGTTATATAAAAGAATATAGTCAAAAGATAGAAGAGGCACTAAAAAAGCTGACTGAAAATGAAAAATTTGGAGAGATAAATAATAAATATTCGTCATTTTAAATGAGGCGATAAGGGTCAGACCTATGTGTCTGCCCCTTATCGCTTGATAATACAGGCCAGTCATACAAAACACCGTGTCATAAGCAACCAGGAACAGGGCCAGAAACGCCGATTAAAAGAAGGCCAGTCATTGAGCTGGACGCAATGATACGATGCCGGCATTGAGCGAGCACGCAGAGCGTGTATTGATGATGGTCTCTATGTTGAATAATCTATATACATCGGCCAGGTTGTTTATTAATCCCGCTTTTTTGACATCTATTAGAAGTTTGATTGCACCCGTTACGATAAGAAGATATCCCCTGCTATACGGCGACCTTTTCTCTCGTCCATAAGGATCTCTTCAAGTCCTGTTTCCCAAGCAAGGTGAATTACGGAGCTTCGCCTTCATCCAGGAGATTGAGTTTATCAATACTAGCAAGAGCGATAATCGGGCCTGTATTACTTATGATGGTTTCCATCATACACTGCAGGGGGTTTTGGATGAGCCCGATATCATAGAATGCTTTGAAGTACCCGGCCAAAAATTAATGGTCGGCGAAACAACTACACGACAGATGGAACTCTTCTCCAAATTGGGCGTTACGCCGCCAGACTCGTTAGAATAACACGGTACAGGTTAAATATGCCCGATATGGTCTGGATTGTTGCCATAGCCCATAACTTACGAAGACCGATCTGCCGAGAAATCTATCACCGATTCCGCTGCATCTGCTGCCAGTCCTGAGTAGAGCCGATATTGGGATTGTAGTTGGCATCATCACTGAATATATATTCGCTGCCGTTCGTCCATGCCCTGCCATACCCGGTGGGCAGTTCCACTTCCCAGTTGTTTATCGGATCGCGATAGGTGTCCACCCCGCGGATTGCCTCGCTGTAGTTGTCGTAGATCCGATCGTAGGCAGCGTTTCGTTTCTGATATGAGTCCATGATCATGTCACCCATCTCGGACTGGGAACGCGATATCTGCTTCATCCTGTTGAATATGGCCCTTTGCTGACAAAGTTGATCCCTGGTGATAGTGGCTGACAGTTTTACATAATCTTCCATCCATTTGGGATTGTCTTTGCGTGAATCTGCTATGATCTTGAAGACCTTCACGTGATCGTTCATTGCCTTTTTCGGGGCCTTGAAACTGGTTACCGTAGGTATCCAGGTGGTGGCACCTATACTGCCCCCGTATATGTTCGGAAAATATGCTATCATATAACTTATGGAAACTGTTAAATCCTCAACAATCCTGACGCCATCCATGGCATATTCCACCTGGATATGTGCTGCATCGGCCTGCAGTTCAAAGGGGAACGTAAACGGTGATATCCGGGAAAAGATATTCATCTGATATTGGGTGAGTTCGTTGGTCTGTTTTGCAAGGTCTTGAAGAAGCTCGCTGTGTTTAATGGTCAGGGATGAGGCTTTTGAGCGATACCGCGGAAGAAAGTAGTTCTTTAAAAAATCAAGCGCTTTCATGGGTTGGACTACATTGAAACCGTTGTTGGAATACGAATATTTAAGGTTCGAATCCTGTGACCAGAACATGTTCATGTGCGGGAACTGTTTGAACACTGATCTTTTATCCGGGCTTGTTATGGTAAAGGATGTACATGCCTCAGGCGGGACCTTGCTGAAATTCCATGATATTCCGCCGGCAAACCGCCAGGTCTTGGGGGCAAGAAGGCGCAGTGCTTCATATCCGAATCCTTTGCCGTCAACAACAATCTTTTTATTAAATTCCATCCGGTTTGTTCCGGCAGACAGGGCAATACCGGAAAATATTGTGCTGCAGCCAAAAAAGAAACAAAGCGCAAAGAATAACTTTCTCATACATTCCTCCTCCACTATTGTATACAATCCATCGGCATATCATGGATTCTTTTTGATACAAAAAACATAGATTGAACTGCAACAACTGGGTGCAAAGGGCACATATAAAAAATGTTATCTATGACGTGTAGATACTGGCATATATCTGATATAATTATTTTTTTATCGCATCATTGTGTCTTTTACAGGTATGGTTATTTCTGTCTCGACCAGTTGTATTTTCTTGGTATGCCTTTATTAATAGGGAACATTACACTAAGACCGTAAACACGTTCTTTCTCATGACTGTTATTATTCGTTGAGTACCAAGGAACGGATACCACATAGATTCCATTTATAAGGCCGCAAGCACAACCGATACCCGCACCCTGACCAATCCTATCCATACGGTCCTCGGGATGCTTTGAAAAGATCGCGGTTAATGACCCGGCGGCAGCACCTATGCTTGCCCCTAAGAAGCAACTTGTGAATATAGTGTATAAAGCTGGGGATTCTTCTGCCTGAGAATCAGAAGGCTGAAAAAACATATATAATATCAATATTATTGAGATAATATATCTGTTCATATTCTTTTCTTCCTATCAAAGACCATGCGGGATCCACAGTGGAAGAGTATAAATATTTATATAAGAGTGAGATCTAATAAAGGCAAGGCTGTAAATAAGTCAAGACATACTTTGCAAAGGTTTCGTTACCCAATACGCCCCCTTTCGACATCCTATCCCGGTCAGATTATCAGCTTGATCATCTGACCGGGGTTGGACCGAGATTATTATCCTCATATTTTATCAGTCGCTGTTGAAGTCCTTCATCTCCTTGTTCACGGTGTCTATGGCCTTGAAAAGGCCTTTCACAAGGTCGTCTTTATCCTTGCTGCTTTTTTTCTTTGCCTTGAGCGCGGGCCTGAGTGCTGCCAGGCGCTTTTGGGCCAGGGCCTTCCGTTCTTTGTTGTTGGGATTGAAATCGAGATAGCGCTGGTAGTAGTTGATGGCATCCTCGCTGCGGCCCAGTTTGTCATTGCTGAGCGCCAGCAGGTAGGTGAGGCGGTGACGCCCGGAGTTTACCCGATAGCCTTCAAGTAGCACGCGCCGTGCATCGGCATTGCGCCCTAGTTTGATGTAACAGATACCCAGTTCCTCATATTCGTATACCTTGGTCCATTCGGGATCCCTCAACTCAATGGCATGCTCCAGGACACTGACCGCTTCATCATAACGTCCCTGGGCCATGAAGACCGTTCCCATGAGATAATTGGGATAGTGTATATCCGCAAGGCCCAGGGATGCTTTGAGCAGAGGCTCGGCCTCGGAGTGTCGCCCAAGGCGATGGTGGCACAGCGCCAGGTAGTTATAGATATTGTTGCCGGTCGGGTCGATCGGCAGTGCCTGTTCATACAGGGAGGTTGCCCCGGCATATTCCTTCTTGTCTTTGAGTCTTCCAGCCTGCTTGTACAAGGCCAGCGCCTGCTGTTTATCTGCCTTCCGGCGTTTTTCGAGTACCTCAGTGTCAAGCACTGCCAGGATAATGGTTACGCTGAATTCCCGCTGACCGCGGCGGATGCGCAAATCAAGCGGGGCTTTCGCATTCTTGGCTTTCATCAGTTCTACAAATTGTTCAGGAGTCATCGCGCCTCCCGAGGCATTGCGACCATCTACTTCAAGGATCTCGTCACCCATCTTCAGCCCGGCAGCTGCGGCCGGTGAATCGACATAGGTGTTGATAACGTGCAGCCCGTTTTTGGCGTTTTTGGGAAGGACCAGCCCCAGGTAGGGAGCAACATGCTTTTGGACGTGGCGGATCGCTGCCGGTCGCTTTGATGCGGCTGCGGGTTTCTCGATATGAGACAGGCCTGCCACAAGTGAATCCGGTAAGTCTTCGGCAAAGTGCAGCACGATGCCCTTGCCGGTATAGGTCTCATTACGACGGCCAAGCATGTCTGTCCCGGTCTTGTCCGGCTCTTTCAATGAAAACCACTGGCGCACAAGGGCGGCGTCATAGGGTTTTTCAAACGTGAGTTTTATGGCGGTGATGGTACGCTTGTCTTTGCGCAGGCGTACGGAGATAGCCTTAAGATCATGTCCGGCCGGGTCATAGGCCAGGGTACGTCCTCCCGGCAGTATCTGTAGCGGTTTACCCAGGGATTTGTCGGCCTCGGCCTTTGTGGAGACGCCCGGGGTCAGCCCTTCGTACATTGCGCCCAGGACGGGCACGGCCCAGGCAAGTACCATAAGCAGGCATACAATTTGTCGTTTCATTTTGCCGTCCTCTTCTTTTTTGAAGCCCTATTTGTTTCCTGATTTCTATTTTATCGTGGTTCATCCAATCGGCCGTGCGGTTTCTATCTCTGTGCGTCACGGGTGCTTCACTATTTTATCACGGCCCCGCCAAAGGTCTTCATGGTCTCAGCATCCATCTCAACGCTCTGGTCCACAATACCCTTGCGCCAGCCGCGCTTGTATCCCCGCCCTGATTTAGAGCTGTCGGCCTTGCCCTCTTTCGAAGAACCGGCATCATCCAAAAATGCTGCATAGCGGCTGGTCGTCACCAGCCCTACCCCGGCAACGTGGTGAAGGTAGCCCTTTTCGATCAGCAGATCAACTGCCTCGCGCCCGTCGATAATATGATCGCTGCCGCGCATGCGGATAATGACCGTGGCGGAGTCACTGCTTTTCAGCCTGGTAAAGATCTTTCCATCTTTATTAACCTCGATGGTATCGAACGTGATGGCCTTGATGCCATAGTCGTCTTTTTGAGAGCCAAACTCGTCTTCCTCTTCCACCCCGGACTTATTGCCATCCGAGGTCTTCGAGACAAATGCCGGGGTTTCCTCGTCACCGGGCGTATCGCCATTGCCGGCACCTGATTTTTTTGCCCAGGCAGGAAGATCGTCCTGCTGCTTCTTTGCGGCCAGACGCGCCGCTTCCTCCTCTTCAGCCTGCTTTTTGAGGTCGGCCATCATCTGAAACATGCTATACTGCCTTTCCAGGGCTGCAAAGACTGCCAGACGATTTTTTACCTCGCGCGGAAAATTCATTAGCAGCTGCATGAGGGTGTTCTTTTTGCGGTGAAACCCGGTGATGTCGTCGTCCACTCCGTAGGTGGTGTTGAGCGTGATCATGCAGGATGCGGCCCCGCTCTCGATCGTGGCCATGTTCATGGCCAGATCGTCCCGGTCGCGCTGCAGCTGCGCCATAATCTCGCCTGCTTGTGCAGGATCTCCTTCAGAGCGCAGGATCGAACTTAATGCAGCCGCGTGGCTGTCAAAATCCCCCAGCGATCCTTCGATGAACGCCATCTCGTCGAGCAGGGTCTGCAAACGGGCATCAAAGGCCTGCCTGTCGAGCGCCTTCTGGTTGTCATCCCCGAACATGGCGTCCCAGGCACCGCCGCGCTCGGGAGCCTT
>Ga0272441_10000687_pt1 | contig 75567 bp, 64 predicted proteins | sample SSMProp6N_FD_193582 | JGI IMG/M metagenome (GOLD analysis project Ga0272441, IMG submission 193582) | Marine sediment archaeal communities from Little Sippewissett salt marsh, Falmouth, MA, United States - SSM-Prop-6N | ecosystem: Environmental > Aquatic > Marine > Wetlands > Sediment ...
TCGGTCCGGTCGGAATCGAGTTCGTCGCCGAGAATCGGCAGGGTGGAGGCCGAGAGCATCAGAAGAGCGCAGCAGAACACGCCGAGGCGCTTCATGTCGAGGCTACCATGCAGCCAAGCGTGGGTTCTGTCAAGTCTGCTCCGACTCAGTCGACGCGAGTGACCTCCCAGTCATCGGTTTCGCCGCTCATCGTACACGTGCCGGACATCGTTCGGCCGTGGACTTCACCCTCGAGCGTCACCCAGGCTGGGAAGATCTGGCCCTCGATCTCGACGTGACGCCCTGAGAGGGTTCCCGTCACATCGTACACTTCGTGCCATGCCACAATCCGCAGGGTGCCCCCGATCGCGCCGTCAATCTCCGTGAGGTTGAGGACGATCTCGCAAGGCTTCGGGCCGTCCCCAGTCATATTGAGCCCTGCGGTCCCCTCCCATCGCCCGGACACGTCCCGGGGCGCGAACCACGCGCATCCGCAGACGAGCCCGACACCCAGAAGCATCACGACAAGCGCTTGTCTCTTCATGGGACGTAACATACTCCTCAGTCCCTTCGGGAGGCAAACCGTGAGGTCGGTTCGGCAAACTCCTGGCAACACTCGCCATTTGGCCTTTCCTTTCCGCAAGACTAGACTGAGGCTGATTGGGCCCTTTTGGAGCAAAGGTTCGCACAGGGGGGGCTTGCGGTGAGGACATGGGCAAGGAGGTCCTGGGCGATGGAGAACCCGAAAGCGATGTGGAGGTCGGTTGGGGCGGTCGTTTGCTGGCTTGCTCTGTTGGCTCTGACGGGATGCATGTTGTTGCAGCCTCGCAATGCCGTGGACTTCGAGGCAAGTCGGATGTCGGGATGGGCGCCGCAGCTCGTTGACTTCACGCCGACCCTCGAGGGAGATGCCGCGGGATACGAGTGGGATTTCGGGGACGGCGCGACGTCGACCGAGGCGACTCCTTCGCACATCTACCGGCAGGCGGGGACGTTCACGGTATCGCTCGCTGTCGAGTTCGCCGACGGAGAGACTGTCGAGACGGTCAAGGTGGACCTGATCACAGTCTCGTGGGCACCGCAGGCGTCCGGCGAGGGGGGCCTGCTCTATTGGATGGACCGAACCGCGGGCACCATCTCCGCCGGCGCCCCCAACGGTGCGATGAGCACGACGGTGGTCACGGGAATCTATCGCGGAAAGCACATCGCCGTCGGCAATGGCAGGATTTTCTGGACGGCAGACTGGACGGTCGAATGCGCCAATCTGGACGGAACCGGTCGGGAAGCCCTCTACCGTGACGGCGCGATGCTGCCGATTGGCATCGCTGTCGATTCGACCACGGAGAAGGTGTATTGGGTTGAGCCGCCGGCAATGCTCGGCCACTCTGCGAGGATCTGGAAGGCGAACCTCGACGGGAGCAACGCGAAGATCTACGCAGGCAAGCCCGAGTGGAGCTCCAACAGCTATGGGCCTTGGCTTCTCGCCGTAGATTCGAAGGGGGGAAAGCTGTACTGGTACGAGATGAATCATCCGTACGAAGGTCCCATCCTTCCGGTCTCACTGTCGGAACCTCTCGACTGGACCCCGAAGGCGTCGCTCCATTGGACTCCCGTCAATGGGTTCTTCGACCACGAGATCGCCAGCGAGTTGCCGAAGACGAAAGCGATTGCGCTCGACGTTGGCCTTCCCGAAGGAGCTCGGTACGTGTATTGGACCGATCCGTCGAACGACCGCGTCCTGAGAGCCAAGTACGATCAACCGATCCTGATGCTAGGTCCCTTGGTGTATGTCTGCTTGCTCGCCGACTCGCCCAACGCGCTGGCAATCGATGCGCACGACGGCAAGATCTACTGGTCGGAGAGTGACGGGATTCACCGTGCCGATCTGTCGAACACGTCGGACGAGGAGCTGATCTTCCCCGGCGTTCGCGCGGACTCTCTCGCGCTCGACCTGTGAGGGGGGAAGGCTCTCGTAGCGGATGCGGCCATCTCGCGCTGCTCCTTGGCGTGATCAGAGCACGCCGAAGGGAATCGTCGCGACGGCTTCGCCGTACACGGAAAGTAGAACAGGAGGTGTGGGACATGAAGCGTGCGTTTCGCGCTTTCGGGATTCTGGCTCTCATTGTGCTAGTCGTCACCGGATGCAGTCTGCTTCGAATGACCCCGGACGTCGATTTCGAGGCCTCGGACGTCGAGGGCCGGGCGCCGCTGGCGATTCAGTTCACTTCACAAACAGAAGGAACACCCGTCTCGTACGCGTGGGACTTCGGTGACGGACGCACGTCCAGCGACCCGAATCCGGTCCACGTCTACACGTCGTGGGGAACCTACAGCGTCACGTTGACCGTCGACTTCGCGGAGTGCGGTCCGGTGACGCGGATCAGGAAGCGTCTCGTGACGGTCGATCCGCAGCTTCCTCAGGCTCCGCAAGTGTCGTTCGACCTCTACTGGATCTCCGAGACTGCGTACAGGATTCGGCGAGGCACGCTCGACGGGAGCGCCATGGAGGACGTAGCAACCAACTGGCTACCGCCGAACGGCATGGACATCGCAGAGGGGAGAGTCTACTGGGTGTGGACCGACCTGATCGGAGGGGTCCTCGAGTCAGCGGCGCTGGATGGCTCGGACCGGAGAAAGCTGGTGGAGGAAGAGAATAGAGTAGGAGACGTCGCGGTCGATCCGAAGGAAGGGAAGATTTACTGGACGTCTCTTCCGAAGTCACCTCGTTCGATGTTTGAGAGCGGTACGTGGAACGGCGGAATTCGATGTGCCGACCTTGACGGTTCGAACGTGAAGACGCTGATCGAGTATCCGGCGGGATCTGCGACGTACGCTGACCGGATCGCGGTCGATCCGATTGGCGGGCTCCTCGTTTGGTCGGTTGTCGGTCGCGACTACGAAGGTTCGATTCGCCTGGCGCTCCTCTCGCCGTTCGAGCCGTTCACTGGCGATTTCGTCACGGGGGTCGGGCACCCACGAGGGATGACTCTGGACGTCTTCCCGAAATTCGGGGCCAAGAACATCTACTACACGGCGGAGGACGAACTGCGACGCGCAAACCTATGGACCGGATCGCAGTCGACGATCCTTTCCGGCCTCGACGAACCGAGCGGGGTCGCCGTCGACCCGATCGGGTACTACGTCTACATTGGCACCCCGAACGGGATCCTGCGCGCGATCACGGATGGCACGGGATTGGAGATGCTCTTCCCGAACGAGCAGAAGGTCAGCTCCATCGTCCTGCCGCGATAACGGAACATAGGGCCTTCGGAACCCTGGGGCACAATACGGAACTTGCTGACTAGGAGACGTCAATCTGACCTTCCGTATCCTCGTGGGATGCGAATCCGTATGTGCGCTCTAGAACCCCATGGCAAGTGAGATGAGCGGGACTGCGACGGTCCCAGCGAGCATCCCGAAGAAGCCGCCCCAGAACCCGCCGGCAACCACGGCCATGCCGACGGTCTTCGGGTAGTCGAATCTCCCCCAGTAGCCCTCCGGGACCTCCAAGATGGGGTACGCGATCACGAAGTTGAGAGGGAAGACGACCCCGCCGACAATCGCTCCGCATACGAGCCCCAGTCCAGCTCCTTCGATGATGGCGAAGAAGGGCGAAGGCTGGTGCCTCAGCGCAACATCGGCCATCCAACGCCCGGCCAATGCTCCGGTTGCTGCACCGGCGGCAGCTACGGGAATCGTCAACAGCAGAGTGTTTGACAGCGGTGTGTCGATCGCGTCGAGGCTGAAGCCAATACCGATCGCGCTTCCGGCGGCGAGCCCCGCCGCGGCTCCGGCGATCGTCATCCCGGCGCACACAAGCTCGGCCCGGCCGTCCGCAGATCCGCAGGCCGCCGGCAACATGGGGATCGAAAGGATCAGCAGAACGCACCCGGTCACGCACAGACGTTTCATGTCACGCCTACCATGGTGATTCGTGAGAGCTCTGTCAAACGGCGAACCCACCTAGGACGAACGCACTGGCGGCGCCCCGGTGCTGAGCCGCGTCACGCCCAGACCCGCGAAGACTCTACGGCTTCCTTGTTGGCTGCTGTCGTCTGGGATGCTACGTTCTGTCGCACAATATCACATCGCACGGTGCGATGCCGTGTGGAGGTGAGATCGATGGACGTCGTACTGCATCCCGGTGACGTCTTCCTTTCACGCAGCACGAGCCTACTCGGCTGGCTCATCCGTATGTGCACACGGTCGTTTGGCGAGAAGCGCTCCAAGGTCAACCACGTTGGCATCGTCGTTGAGGCTGGCAGTATCAATCAAGCAACGGTAGTGGAAGCGCTGATCAAGGTTTGCCGGCACAAGCTGTGGAAGCAGTACGGCCCGCCGAAGACGGATGATGTCGCAGTGTACCGAGCGAGGAACGTGCCACCGAAGGACATGGAGATCATCGTGGCCGAGGCTCAAGAGCAGGTTGGCAAGAAGTACGGTTTCGGGAAGATCGTCGCTCACTTTTTGGACTGGTTGCTGACCGGAGCGTACGTCTTTCGCCGTCTGACCCAGAACGGCGACTATCCGATCTGCTCATGGCTGCTCGCCCACGCGTACGCCAAGGCCGGCTACGACTTCGGCCAGCCGCCCGGCGCAGCCGATCCGGACGACATCTGGGACTTCGTTACAGAGAAGTCGGAGTACTACGAGTGCATCGTCAAGCTTGGCTCTCTCACGCGGTTCGCCGACGCATAGGCGGTCTTGCAGATGATCCACAGGCGGCCAGATCTCGAGATGCCACATTCCCGAAAGGTCCGCAGTCTGAGGGAGCAACGAACTCGTGATCCAACAAGCCGAACTCTTCGGTGAAGGATGGGGAGGAAGCGACGCCAGATCATGTGAAGGTGATGGTTCCCAACGCCCTGTTCTCGGATCCTGGGGTTGCCGACCATGGAGGAGGACACTGTGACGAGAGCCATTGCCGTCGTGGCCCACTACGATAATCCGGTCATCTGGATGAGGGGCGCAACCCGGCGGACGGTTGCACTTGGATGGGAGTGGCCGGTGGCGGCCACCTGCCTCGACGAGCGTCATCGAACGGAGTACTTCGCCGACTGATGCAAGTCGCTCGACATACGCGCCGTCGGCTTGCCGTTCGAAGGATCACCCGGATGGCAAACCGTTCGCGCGGAGTAATCGTGCAGCGATGCGCGACGTCGTCCGCGAGCTACTCTAGAACAATGATTTCGACTGGATCTTCACCCACACGCTAGACGAAGAGGGTGAATACAGGCCGCGTCCGAATCACCTCAAGGCGGCACAGATCGTCGTCTCACTCTGCGATGAGGGGATCACCTCGCACAGAAAGCGGCGCACTTCGCTTACGGCAGGATCCACGGCCTGGAGGGTCTTCCGAGCGTTGCCGGAATGAAGGCTTCGCACTACCTGCAGCTCAGCTATGCGAATTCGAGTGGAAAACTGCGCGGTGCAGGAAGCCCCAGGGCGTGGAGTTGCACGACGAAACACTCGGCGGCCACACGTGGCGGAGAGGCTCTTGTGGCCGTGCCCAAATCCGGAGGCACTCCATGGGGATGGCCTCCAACTGCCTTCACCATTTGCTGCGCTGAGCCGTCAGCGAAACTGCTAGCACAATTCTCTAGGATCCACGCTAGTTGATGGGGCATCGGTGTCGAAGTGGGCAAGCCGCCACGTCGTGCTCTGTGCACACGGATGCCGATCTGCTACGTTGAAGAACCCTCGATTCCGGGAAATCTGTCTTCAACACTCAGAACGTCTGAGGCAGTGAACAGTCAAAGCCTATGCATGACTCCCATAGATCTGGCTAGATTCTAGGTGTACAATTGAGCTATCCGAAATGGATGCTCGTACTCACAAAGATTCGAGGAGGTTGGGATGAGGAGACTGATGGTTCTGGTGCTGGCCCTCGTGTTCGTCGTGGGTGGGATGATGGCGGTGTACGCTGGCCCGGGGCCCGCTCCGAACTCCGGAGACGGTATTCCCGACGGAAGTGGCATGGATGCGCCTGGGCCGCTCGGCGACGGCGATCCGTTCGGCCCGGCGCCGAACTCCGGAGACGGAGAACCGGACGGCAGCGGGATGGACGGGCCGTACTACCCCGTCTAGAGACGTTCGTACGCAAGCGAATTCGAGCAAACAGCCGCGTCCACCTGGGGCAGATGCTGATTCCTAGGCTGTCGACGTGCCATGCGTTGGGCCACATCTTGAGGGGCCAACTGAGCGAGAGAAGCTCGGCGGGCCCCACTCTATTCCAGCCGCATGAACCACCAACCCTGACTCCTCCGCGAGGAGTGGGCGGCGTAGACGCCTGCACGAGAAGCGGTGCTGAAGACAACCACATGACCTAGAGTTCTAGATCTCTCCTGCGGTGAAGTCGCCCTCCTCCTCGATGCGATGCACTCCCCTCCTGTCTCTCACCCCTCCAAGACTGCACTGTAGCGAATTCCAGCATATTCTGACCTCGCTGTACGAGTTGCCGGCACCTGGTGCGCAAGAGCTGTCCGCCGTGCCGATGTACTATCGTGGTTTCGAGGAGGCCGGCCATGACTGAAGACGCAGTTCAACGGAGCAAGCGGGCATTCGAGTCCGGGTTCTACTGTGCCGAGAGCGTGCTGATGGCGGTCGCCGAGAGCAGGAACGTGAGCTGCGAGTTGATCCCACGGATCGCGACGGGATTCTGCAGCGGGCTGGGGCGGACCGGCGGGCTGTGCGGGGCGATAAGCGGGGCGATCCTGGCACTCGGGTTGGCAGCAGGACGAGACTCGGCCAACGAGTCAGTCGATCCGGTGTACGGGCTCGTGCGTGAGGTCCTCGAGCGGCTCGAGGCCGAGTTCGGCTCGACGACGTGTATGGAACTGACCGGCTGCGACCTCGGGACCGACGAGGGCCAGCGAGAGTTCCGCGAGCGGAGGCAGCATGAGCCGTGCGCCAAGTACGTCGGCGAAGCGACGCGGCTGGCGCTCGAGGCGCTCGCAGACCGCTCCGACTAGGAAGGAGCGCCGGGCCAGATCTTGCACTGCAGCACCAGGCCCTAGCAGCCCGTCTCCTGCATGGCCCGGTGAAAGAGAACCGCTCTCTGTGTTTGGAGATGCAGAGGGGTTATCTGGTACTTGAACGCGTAGCCAGCCTTGACCGCCTCGTTCTCCACAGAGGCTCTCACCTTCGAGAAGTCAAACGTGCAGCTGTACTGCGCGCCGAACAGCTTGGACTGTTCTTCGATCGCGAGACGCAAGTTATCTCGTATGTCGATATCACGAACAACGGGTACGTCAGCCGGGGCGAAATGGCCTTTGGCGCTGGCGCGTTTACTGGAAGCGGACAGCAGGTCCAGCCAGATGGGAGTTCGTACTCCATAAGGGTCGCACTCACTCACGAAGAGGACGGCACGATGGTGAATAGGCTGTGGAACCTGGAGGGCGACATCTGGGTGGCCAACCACACCATCATCTACACCTTGGACGAGAGCGACGACTAAGCGTGCTCCAGTCGGACTGTTTTGAAGCGTGACAGGTTCTGGATCAAGCCTCGGGGTCAAGGCTTGCACTACGGCACGAGTGTCTTTGGGGTCGGATCTTGAAGCGCCACACTCTCAGCGCTTGAGCACGGGGCAAGGTGGCATGAGGCGTTGTAGGACACAGGGTCGTGGTAGCTCCTCTCGGTGCCGTCCGTCGGCCGACTGTCGTCCAAGGCGGTGGCCCCAAGCGCCGGTTGCGGGAGAAGGCTCAGGACCCGCAGGGCTCCCTGAGCTAGAATCGCCGCATGGTCAAGGGCAATGATCGAATTCTTCGAGCGGGCGGCACGCCATACGAAATTGGGCACTCGCTCGGACAACGGATCGGTCCACGGCTTGCGTGGACCGTTGACACGTACATCGCGCAAGGTCCTGCCGCCTTCGGGGTGATCGACGCAGAGCGGTTGACTCGAGAAACGGAACCATGGCTCGAGGGGTTGGCGAATCGGTACCGACAAGAACTAGAGGGGCTCGCCGATGGCACGGGGGTTCCACTTCGCCGACTGGCAGAGTGGATCTACGTCGAGGCGTGCACGGGAACAGGATGCAGCAGTGTGCTGATGACGATCGACGGCGCAACGTGGGTGGCACGCAACAACGACATCTGGGCTCCCGACACATGGGGATATGCGACGATCCGCGATCACGCGGATCGGATTCCTACGTTGTCCTTCGGAATGCCGGGGGAGACGTTCACTGCAACGGGGATCAACCGCGATCGCTTGTGGCTCCACTATCACTTCCTGCCCGGCGAGACGGCGGCCGATCCGCCGGAGGAGGCCTGGTTCGAGTTTCAGTGGATGACTGAGGCGCTCGAGATGTGCAAATCGCTGGCGGAGGTTGAAGCGTGGCTCCATCGCCAGCCGCGACGCGGGAGCATGCTTCTGTTTGCCGTCGACGGACGAATCGGAGACCGGGCCGTCTTCGAGTGCTCGCCAACGAGTCATTGCCGATGGCCGGATACGGGGAGCGCGATCTTGGGCACAAACCACTCGATTCTTGGCGGCCCGGAGGGAACGCCTGAGTCGCACCGTCGCAGGGCGGCGCTTGAGCATGGCGTGCAAGAGCTTGCTGCGTCGGTGAACAGCGACCCGGCGATGGGGTTACGGGACCTGCTCGCCGACCCAACCGTGGAACAGCATCGGGTGGGATACGGGACCGTTTACTCAAACGTCGCCTGCCCTGCTCTGGGCTGTCTCTGGGCGACGCTTGGCGGCTTCCCGGCCGCGAGCTGTGGAGACTGGCGGCAGATCCCTTGGCCATGGCCGGGTAAGAGCAAGCCCTCCGGGACGCGATAGAAGAACCTCGGGGCAGATCTCGAAGTGCCGCATTCCGAAGGCCCACGTCATGGGGAGACGGCGACGCCGATGCATCGGGGCAGACCTTGCACAGCGGCAGGAGGATCCCGTCTTCTCGTCAACGGCGAGCACCAAGCGAGTACCCGGCTTCCGGGTCGCGCCACCGGGAACTCGCGATGGTTGGGATCCTCAACTTGCGGAGGGTGCAGGGATTGCAGGAAGCTCGGCCGCCTCATGCGTCTCGCGCGGGCGCTCTACACAAGAGGCATCCAGGCGCAGGCAATCTGCAGACACGGAGGTCGGAGTCAACGGTTCCGAATCTCGATCGTCTCGCAGGCTTCCCTTCGACGTCGTAAGCCCTGATCGCGAAGTCTCACGCGATCAGATCGAATCCTGAGATGGTTCTTCAGGCAAGCTCGCTTCGACGCAGGCTTGGGGGCAGGCAATGCCTGCCCCCAAAGCGTGCCCGCGCAGGAGGCTGCGTCGCTCCGTCGCCTTCAAAGCGAGTGCACCGCACCACCCGGAAGAAGTGGCGGACCAAACGCGGCGACACACCGACGATTGAGGCTTCCGAAGCGGTGTTGTTGACGTCCGACAAGCGACTCGAATCGCTAGCGAGCAACAAAGGAAGGTGTAACGACCTAGTAGAGCCGTGCACGACCACGTGTCGCAGTCTGGCGACCATAGGATCCCTCCGTTAGGCCCGTGACTTTGCGTCCCTAGCTTTCGCCAGGTTTGCCCGTTCGAGAAGCGTAATATACATCACATTATCGCAAAAGACGAACCGCGCTCACAGCTGAGCTGACCATCAGGCAAGAATCACCGACTGCATTTCGGTCGGATACAGGATACCTGCGCCGATCTGAGCTTCCACAGCCGAGGCGCAGGTTCACACCAGATCTTGCATTGCCGCATTCTCGGAAAGCTCGATGGTGCGGGAAGACGGCCAAGCCGTGATCCAACAAGTCAAACGCCTCGGCGAGGAATGAGCAGATAGAGAAGAGTTCACGCGGTGCTGTCTCCCATCCCAACTCATGGATACGGCGCCGCTGCGAGGGTTCTGAGCCGAACGCTGCGGTCGTCTTTTCCCCTCCGGGCGGCGCAACTCACCGGATGCACCGGACATGCACACAACGCGCACACGCTTGATCCCCACTCTTGGCGGGTTTCAACAGCGAATCGTTCGTAGTGATAGGATGGACCGAGTTGCTCCTACGGCTCCGTCGGTCGCCGTCGGGCGAAAGGGGAGAACATGAATGAGAGGACTTCGATTCGCACAGGGGTGTTCCTTGTACTCGTTGCCGGCCTCGTTTTGGGGGCGAGCTTCCTGGCAAGCGCCGATGAAGTGACCGTCGCACTCAAGTGGCTGCCGCAGGCGCAGTTTGCCGGATACTACGTGGCGGAAGAGATGGGTTTCTACGAAGACGAGGGCCTGCAGGTGACGATCCTGCCGGGCGGCTCGGGAACTGAGCCGCAGGATCTCGTCGCTGCCGGCTCGGCCGAGTTCGGCGTGACGTGGCTTGGAATTCTTCTCGAAGCGCGCGATCAGGGTGCCTCGCTGGTTAACATCGCGCAGGTCTTCCAGTCCAGCGGATTTCGGTACATCACGCGGGCCGATTCGGGCATCGCCAGTCCGGCTGACCTACGTGGCCGCACGATCGAGGTCTGGTATGGCGGAAACGAGGTTCCGCTGCTGGCGCTCCTGCAGAAGTATGAGCTCGATCCCGATAGCGACCTGACGCTTCAGAGTCAGGCATTCGACATGAATGCGTTCCTGAATCGCAGCGTCGAGGCATCGGCTGCGATGAGCTACAACGAGCTCAACGTGGTCCGCGAGTCGTTCATCGCTGGGGCTCTCGGCATCAGCTTGGACGACCTCCCTGGGATGCCGCTCGACGCGTACCGCGCGGCCGAAGCCGACATGAGGCCGGACGAGCAGCTGACGATCTTCGATGTGAACGACGAGGGCGTGGCGATGCTCGAGGACATGATTTTCACGAGCGAGGCGTTCCTGAGTACCGAAGCGAATCGCGACATCGCCGTTCGCTTCGTTCGCGCGTCGCTTCGTGGTTGGGAGTACACGCGCGAGCACCGGCCCGAGGCGGTCGACATCCTGTTGGCTCAGGATGGGGCCGGCTCGATGAGCCGCCTTCATCAGTCATTGATGCTGGATGCCGTCGTCGAACTCATCTGGGGTTCGGGCACTGAGCTCGGATATCTCGAACCCTCCCTGTTCGAGCAGACGGCGGACATCGCGCTGCAGTTCGGCGTGATCGAGCAACCCGCATCGGCTGCCGCCTACTCCCATGAGATTTGGGAGCTGGCAACAAGCGCGGACTAGGCGAGTGGGACTCCGACGGCTTGGGGGCGGGGCCTGCATTGCAGCACCGGAACCTAAGAGACCCTAGGCCTCGCGGCCTGCGAAATCTGCAAACACTCGATGGCCCGATGCTCCTCGCCTTGAAGTTGTAGGCGTAGACGGGGTTTGACCTCCAGATTTCGCTCCTCGCTTGATCCGCTTCACTCGTCTCACACTTCCTGATACGCTTAAGGCTCTGCAAGTTGGCGACACAGGAGGTGGAGCATGGGACGGTGGTGTCTGCTCGGTGTCCTACTGGCCCTTGTGGCCTGTCTGGGCGCATGCAATCTGTTCTTCCCTGATGGCGATGGCCCGATCGCGCTTCAGCTGAGTCCGATCCGTGGCATCGTTCGGTCCGAGGTGATCCTCGTCGGCGAGGGTTTCGGCGAGGCTCAGGGAACCGGCGCAGTGACGTTCAACAACGTGCCCGCCACCGTACTCTTTTGGAGTGACAGCATCCTCACGGTGGAGGTCCCCGTCACAGCAACCCCCGAGGGCGCGTCAGTGCTCGCGGAGGTCATCGTGAAGGGTGCAGGAGGATCGATCGGGCGGGGCGAGTTCACCGTCGATCGAGGGATCCTGTTCGAGAGCAAGCGGAGCGGAAGCCGCGACATCTGGGTCGTCGATCCGTCGGGCGGCGATCCGATTCGTCTGACCGATGCCCCGGCCAACGAGGCGTGGCCGACCTGGTCGCGCGATGGTGAGAAGATTCTCTACATTCGCGACACCGAGATCTGGGGGATGGAGGCCGACGGATCGAGTCAAGCGAAGCTGGCGGGGGGCGTCGTTCCTGTCGCCGCTCAGATATGGTCGCCGGACGGCGCGAGGATCGCCTTCCAGGCAGGCGAGATGAGCGAGATTCGTGTGATGAACGCCGACGGCTCCGGGGAGTACAGCCTGACGCCGGTCGTCGGCGTACACGCGTGGCCGACTTGGTCATCGGACGGGGCGAAGGTCGCGTTCCACGCCGACCGGACGATCGTTCCGGGGGACCTCGTCTCCCTGAGCGACGATCCGGACATCTACGTGGTGAACGCCGACGGCTCCGGGGAGGTCCGGCTGACGACGCATCCAGGGCGCGACTGGCTGCCGCTCTGGTCGCCTGACGGGTCGAAGATCGCGTTCACGTCCGATCGTGACGGCCCGGGCGAGTTGTTCGTCATGAACGCAGACGGGAGCGGACAGACGAACGTCACGGACGACCCGGGAGCCGCCGATGGGTGGCCCGCTTGGTCGCCCGACGGGACGAGGATTGCCTTCCAGAGCTATCGTGACGGGAACGCCGAGATCTACGCGATGAACGCGGACGGGAGTGGCGTTTCGAGACTGACGGTGAACCCGGCGTTCGACGCGGGGCCGTCCTGGTCGCCGGACGGAACAAGGCTTGCGTTCGAGAGCGACCGCGCAGGGAACCTGGAGATCTACGTGATGAACGCCGACGGCTCGGGACAGACGCGGCTGACCGATCACGCAAGCTTCGACGCCTATCCTGTCTGGACGAAGTCACGCTGGATCCCAGTTCGTCCGTAGGGGAAGTCGCCAGAACAGCCGCGGAATTTGGGTCTTGCACTTCAGCACGAGGAACCGGCGAGCTCAAGCCATCACGGGGCGGAGCCGGAATCACGTCCCGCCGCACGGCATTGGATCTCGGTGCAATCACGGAGGCACGGAGATCCCAAGATCGACGACAACTTCATGCTCCTCGCCAAGATGCTCCTGCAGATGGCGAGCCGGTGGTTCGATCGTCGCTGATCCCTCTTGCCCCTTGACGTCTACCCATTCCGTGGTGCGCCGGTGACAGTTTCTCTTCGCCGGCGCGTGAAGATAGGATGAGTGCGACGTTCCGGCAAGAAGACGCCGGGAAAGAGGTGAGGTCAAGATGAGACGGATCCTGGGTATCGCGATGATCGTTGCGCTCATGGGCGCGATGGGTGTCTGCCCGGCCCTCGCAGCGAAGACAGAATACGGGTTCGGGTTCGGTGGTCCAATGGTGATGGCCTTCTTCCCGGACATGACCGGGATCAATACCTTCATGTCGGAGAACGGGCTCCCTCCGATGGGGAGTTTCTTGGTCGGCGCCGGGGGCGGCGGACGCGGCGGCCTGATCGGCGGTCCGGTGTTCGGCGGTATCGGCTGGGGCATGGTGGCCACCTCTGCGAATGATGACCTTCAGGCGGAGCTCGTTTCCGCGGGCGGGGGCGTGGACCTCGGTACGGCGATCGGCGGCGATAGCAGCTCCGTGCTGACGATCGGCGCCGTGCTCGGAGGCGGCGCAAATCTCGTCTCTCTCTCTGGCTACGTGACCCAGCCAGTTGGGGCAGAGGGTCTCGTTCCCGAGCCTGCCTATCGCGAGATCGGCCTGGCCACCGGATTCGTCCAGCCGTACGTGAGCATGGCGGCGCAACTGCTGCCTTGGACGGGATTCGAACTCCGCCTAGGCTATCTCCTCCCGGTGTTTGGCATCGAATTCGGCAATCTCCTGGGGATTCCTGCACCCTCGCTCAAGATGTCCGGTCCGACGGTCAGCTTCGGTCTCACCTTCGGCGGCATCGGATTCGCTGCAGAGCCCAAGGAGGACGACAGACCCAGCGACCGCAACCAGGTGACGGCCGTGAGCGAGGGGACGTTCGCCATCGAGGCGGGTCAGTTGCTCGTCATCGAGAACGCGCTGGGCGATATCGTGATCTCGGCCGGCGCCGGGCCAACGCAAACGGCATCCTATCTCGTCGCGAAGTGGCAGGCCGCCCGCACCTGCAACGAGAGGCGGATCGACGAACTGCAAGCAGTCATCGATTCGTCCGATACGGGCACCACACTGAGGACCGTGGGCGACGGTCGCGTTGACTACATGCTGCAGATCCCGGCTGGCATCGACCTGACGATTCGGAACGGCGCCGGAAACGTCGAGCTCACCGGACACGAGGCACAGACAATCATCGTCGAGAATGGAGTGGGCGAGGTGGTTCTTCAAGACGTGGATTCCGTCGCGTTGATCGTCGCGATGGGCGCGGGGCGACTGGACCTGTCGAGCGTGAATGCGCAAGCATTGATCGCCGAACTCGGACTCGGTGAGATCGCGCTGGTTCTCCCGGAGACCGCGTCTGCCACGCTCACGGCCAAGGCGTCGATCGGCGATGTCTCGCTCGATCGCTTCCCTGGCATGATCGGCGGCGTTCGCGGCTTCCTCGGCAAGTCCGCCGATGTCACACTGGGCCAGGGCGAGCGGACGGCGAAGCTGAACGTGGGCATCGGACGGATCGACGTCAAGATGCACCTTCCGTAGACGGGGGAGCAGAGCGCAGACGACCGACATGAGATGGGTTGGGCTGCTCCCTTTCGAGCGGGTCGTGCTCCTACGCCTCTTCCGTGGTTTGAACCTGACTGAGGTATCGATACAACCCGTCGCGAGCCATCAGCTCCTCGTGGGTTCCTTGATCCTCGATGAGGCCGTCCTGGAGCACGACGATGTTGTCGGCCTTGCGGATGGTCGACAGGCGATGGGCAATGACCACCGTAGTCCTCCCGGCCATCAGCCGCTCGAGCGCCTGCTGAATCAGAAGTTCGGTCTCCGTATCGACCGACGAGGTCGCCTCATCGAGGATCAAGATCGGCGCATCCCGAAGGACGGCACGGGCGATGGCCAGCCGCTGTCGCTGCCCGCCAGAGAGCTTGACGCCGCGTTCGCCGATCATCGTGTCATACCCGTCGGGAAGCTGGTCGATGAATTCCCCCGCGTTCGCGATCCGTGCGGCCTCGATCATCTCGTGATCGCTCGCGCCGGGTCGCCCGAACAGGATGTTCTCGCGAACGTTTCCGTGGAAGAGGAAGACTTCCTGGAGGACGATCGAGATCTGGCGCCGTAGGCTTTCGATCGATAGGTCGCGAATGTCGTGGCCATCGAGCGTGATCGCTCCTTCCGTGACATCGTAGAACCGCGGAATGAGCATCGAAAGCGTGCTCTTGCCGACACCGGTCGGCCCAACAAGCGCGACGACGGAGCCTGGCGCGACCTCGAGGGTGATGTTCTTCAGAACGATGTCGCCGACACTGTACTTGAAGCTCACGTCCTCGAAGCGGATCGCTCCGTTGGCACGCTCTGTGAGTTCGACGGCCTCGGGATGCTCTGCCACGTCCGGCTCCTGGTCGAGAAGTTCCACGATCCGATCGGCGCCGGCGAGCGACTGCTGGATGTTCTCCCAGACGTTGCTGAGCGCGCGGACTGGCTGATAGAGCAGCTCGAGATAGAGGAAATAGGCTACGAGGTCGGCGATCGGAAGCGTTCCTCCGAGCACGAGTTTCCCTCCGAAGTAGATGAGGATGATCGTCCCAAGAGCGGCGGTGAACTCGACCGACGGATGGAAGACGGCCATCAGCTTCAGCGCGCGCAGCAGGGAATCGCGATGGCGGACGATGCGATCCCAAATGCGCTCGGACTCGCTGTCCTCTCTGGTGAACGCCTGAATCTCGCGAATCCCGGAGATGTTGTCGTTCAGAGCAGCGTTAAGCTCGCCGAGTTCGACCTGCCGATGGCGGAACGCGGGGCGGACGTACTTCGCAAACCCACGCATCGCGAGAACAATCAGCGGAATCGGCAGCATGGAAAGAAACGCGAGCTGCCAGCTCATGCCAACGAGAACGGCGGTTACGCCAGCGAGCATCAGGATGTTCACCAGGATGTCCGGAATCGCATGCGCGACGAGCTGCTCCAGAAGCTCGGAATCGTTGACGGTCCGTGACATCAGCTGGCCGGTCTGCTTGTCCTCGTAGAAGCGAAGGGACAGGCGCTGCAGGTGACGATACACCTCGTGGCGAACGTCGGCGACGACATGCCAGGCGGCAACGTGCGCGGCGTAGCTGCGGACGAACTGAAGGAGCGCACGCAGCAGGTAGATCGCCAACGCGAAGAGCGCCAGTCGCGCTACGTGACCAAGTGCGTCCGAACCGGCCGACGGGTCCGTGACGGTAGCGACCATATTTCGAATGAGCTGGGGGGCGATCAGCTGAATCCCGACGAGCGCCAGCATGCTGACGATCGTTAGCATGAGAGCGGGCTTGTAGTGTCTCAGATGTCTCGCGACCCTGCGAAGGGACTTCACGTAACCCATCGCCTTTCTCGGATTGCCCGGTGCCTCTCGCCACATCCTGTGTGACAGCGGATCGGACTCAGGTGAACTCCGTATCGCCGATTCTACCCACACGATGAGAGCGGTTCGACGCGATGAGAGAGATGGCCTCCTGGCAAAGCAGTCGATCTCGATCGCCCCGAACCGCCTCGGCCTGGGTCCGAGATGTCGAATTCGGACGCTCGCAATGCATACTTCTATCTGGAACTGGTACCAATGAGTGCAGAAGCCCAGGGAGATTCAGATGAGACGTGTGCTGGTTCTTCTCATGACAGCAGTTCCTGCGCTCTCTGCCGCTGCGGTCGTGGTGGCCGCGAGCAACGGAAACGACGGTCCGGCTCCGAGCGCGGGAGACGGCGGGAGCAGATTCGCCGCGCCGATTGGACCCAACAGCGATGGTACCGTAGATGCATTGGGCCTCGCACCGAACTCCGGAGACGGAGTTTCGGACAGCAGCGGATTGGAGACGCCGAACAGTCCGACCGGATAGCACGTCTAGCAGCGTCGCCCAGCCAGACTGTAGATCCCGAGGCACATACGCGAAGGCGCCTCGGGATCCTCCTTGATCGACAGCGTCCTTGAGCCGGGGAGAGCCTTGGAGCCGGTATGTCACGGGTTCCCGAGCACGCATGGCACGCGTGTCGTTCGCCGAACGGGGCGGCCCGTGGCCTGCGACGCCCGATGCAGCCGGAAGTCAGTCGCTCTCCTTCTTGGGCTTGCCTGCACGAAATCGACCCGGCTACGATGTGCGCAGACAGGATCGAAAACGGGAGGAGATCATGTTGCGCAGGAGTCCTTGGTTCGCTGCCGCTTGGCGGACAGTGCTACTGGCACTGGTTCTTGGCACGGCCTGCCTGCCTGCTTTGAGTGATGCCGAAACGCCAACCTGGCTCGTGCTGCTGTACTTCGACGCGGACGACGAGATGCTTGAGCACAGCATCTGGCAGGACTTCAATGAGGCGGAGCTCGTCGGCTCATCGGATCGAGTCACCATCATCGCTCAGTTTGACCGGTACGCCGGAGGATTCGACGGCGACGGCGACTGGTCGAGCACGCGCCGCTATCGGGTCGAGAAGGACGACGACCTGTTCGCCATCGGCTCCCCGGTTGTGATGCCTCTCGGCGAGGTCAACATGGGAGATCCGCATACATTGGTTACCTTCGCGCGCTGGGCGATCGAGAACTACCCAGCGGATCGCGTCGCGCTCATCCTGTCCGACCATGGGTCCGGCTGGCCCGGCGGATGGACCGATGAGGATCCGGCGCCGGCGGAAATGCTAGACCTCTATGAGCTGGATCAGGCGCTCCAGGAGATCCGCGACTACACGGGGATTGATCGCTTCGATGTTGTCGGGTTCGATGCCTGCCTGATGTCGCACCTCGAGGTGGCCAGCGCACTGGCACCACACGCCAATGTGATGGTGGCGTCGCAGGAGGTCGAACCGACGCTCGGATGGGCATACGCGGCCTTCCTCCAGGAGCTTACGAGCGACCCAGCCATGACGGGCAGCGAGCTGGCGGAGTCGATCGTCGACACCTACTTGAATCAGGACGTGGTCGCGACCGACGACCGGGCTCGCGTGATGTACTACATGGAGCTGTTCTACACGTTGGATGACGACACACGCGAGTTCATCCGCACGTCTCGCGCCAGCGATCTGGGCCGGTTCATGCAGGAGTACGAGGTCCCGCCGACGTCGGACCTCCTCAATTGGCTCGGCAGCAACGAAACGACGCTGGCTGCGGTGGACTTGACGCGCGTGGAGGAGATCCACGATGCGTTGGACGATCTCGTCTTCGAGCTTCAGGGCATCGATCAGGCGCAAGTCGCTTGGGCGCGAGCCTATGCGCAGTCGTTCGAGAGCGTGTTCGGCGACGACTTGCCCCCCTCGTACATCGATCTCGCCCACTTCGCCCGCCTCATTCAGGAGGAGGTAGAGATGCCCGCCACGAACGGCGTGACGGAGCATCTTGTCGACGCAATCGACCAAGCGGTGCTCGTCGAGAGACACGGGGCCGCGCGGCCGGGCGCCTCCGGGCTATCGATCTACTTCCCCAACGCGGAGTTGTTCGGGCGTGACGGCTCAGGCGAGTTCGCCTATCGAATGATCGCTGACCGCTTCGCCGACCGTTCCGTGTGGGACGATTTCCTCGTTGATCACTACTCGGACCTGGGCACGGGAATCGACGTCGCGCCGGGCCGGGGCGAGATCACGATCGAGCCCATCTTCGTCACCGACGCGGTGGTGGCTCCTGGAGAGATTGCCGTGCTCAAGACGGAAATCATGGGGGACAACATCGGCTTCGTCTACCTGTTCGTTGGGCAGTACTTCGAGGAGTACAACTCGATTCTGATCGTGGATCAGTCCTTCGTCGAGCAAGAGAGAAGAGAGGTCGGCGGCGTCTACTACCCTGATTGGCCACAAGGTGAGCCGTTCGAACTGCCGTTCGTCTGGGAGGCGATCTTGTTCAAGGTCCACGACGGGCAGACGAGCGAGTTCGCCCTGATCCCGCCGGACACATTCGGCGCTTCGTCCGAACTCACCACCTACAGTGTCGACGGCATCTACACCTTCACCGATAGTGGCGAAACGCGTGAGGCGGCGGCCATCTTCCAGGATGGTGAGCTTCAGCGGGTGCTCGGTTTCTCCGGTCTCGGAGGAGTCGGTGCTCCCCGACAGATCCAGATTCGTCCCGGTGACACCTTCACGGCATACCACCACTGGTTAGACATCCTCGATGACGAGACCGAGCACACCACCACCGAGGGGCCGACCTTCACCTTTGGGAAGGATCCGCTGTGGTGGGAGTTCTTCCCGGCGTTCCCTGGCGAGTACTTGGTTGGACTTCAAGTTGAGGACCTCGAGGGGGAGATCGTCGAGGAGATCGTCTGGATCACGATCTCCGACGACCCGAACCTACTGTGGACCGAGGGAACTCTGTTCCGCGAGGACTTCCTGCCGTGGGACAGCGACTGGGCCGTCAGTGACTGGGGGACAGGTTCCTCATTCTACCTCGAGGACACGGAGCAATACGCACTCTGGGTCGCGGATCCTGCGTCGGTCAGCTTCTCGTGGTCTCCCTACTGGGAAGCCTACCCAAGCGACTTCATCGCCGAGGTCGACGCCGCCCTCTACTACGGCCCGCAGGACTCCATGTACGGCATCCTTTGGGGACCGGACTCGGAGACGTTCTATGCGTTCGAAGTGAGCGCCGACGGGTACTGCAAGCTCGACTATATGCTAGACGGCGAATGGCAGCCGTTTCTCCTTGACTGGACGGAGTGCCCGGAAGCGTTGTACGGCTATTCGGCGAATCAGCTTCGCGTGGTGGTCGAAGGCGACGAGGTGACGCTCATCGTCAACGAAGGGATCGTGGCCACGGTGATCGCTCCCAATCTCGGCCCCTGCCGGATCGGCGTCATCGCCGAGACGTACGAGCTACCCGATATCGAGGTGTACTTCGACAACTTCCAGGTGTGGGAGATGGTGGCAGACTAGTTCACCGTATGCGACATCCAGGGCACGGATTCTCCGGCCGGTCGCCTGATCCGTTTCCGGCGCCTCGTGCTCATGAGCGCACAAGTCTCTGGTTCGGTCAAAGCGCCTCCATCCCGGCCGTGTCGACCCAGTAGATGTCGCCGTACGCTTCAAGGAAAAGGCACTTCCTGTCCGCCGTGATGCGTGCGAGCGCGACGGGGAGATCGCGGGGGACGCCTCCCAGACTGGTGGCTCAGACCAGGATCCGTCGTTGTTCCGCGACGCGGTGAACAGCCTCCGCGCGTTGCCATGTGGGCGCTTGTGCCAATCGAAGACCAAGTAGCTCCCGTCAGGCGCGATGCATGGATGCGCATCCTCTGCCGCGAGCCGTATGCGACGGCCTCGACGAGTCTCTCGGAGCCGTAGGCACCCTCCCAGTACGTCCGGTACGCGACATGATCCTTGTTTCAATAGAAGGTCGTGTAGTGCAACATGCCGTTGAGAGTCGCCGACGCATGGACGCCGGCGAACAGTGAACTCGAAGGGCCCCACCCCCAGACGTTCTCTCCATCACTCTGGGGACGGCGGATCCAGGCACCTGCCAGAGTGTGCTAGACTCCTGTCATGAAACGCCATGCGGTGGTCCTGCTGATGCTGGTGATCGCGGGCAGCCTCACGGGCTGCTTGTTCTCGCTCAACCACCCTGTTTGCAGCTCGGACGGTGCCCTGGCTGTCTTTCTCAATCCGGACGGAACCTACAGCTTGTTCCCGGAAGAGGGCGTTCTTCACCTGCTATGCGAGGGCGGCTGGGAGCCCATCCCGGCCGCGACGTTATCGGACACCGGCGCACTGATTGCCGTCTCTCCGGACGGCACCGAGTACCTCTACATCGAGCTTCGGTCCGGCGAGCTCTTCGATCCGACCACATCACGGATCTACCTGGTCGACGCCTCGTTGGACGCGATTCCGCGGCTCTTGCTGGAGACAGAAAGCCAGGTCGCCAAGGCGGCGTGGACGGAAGAGGGTATTTTACTCTTGACATTCGGCGACGAGGAGCTTGGCGTGCTGGAGGCGGTGAGCCCCGAGACGGGCGAACTTCGTCCGCTGTTCGACGATCTGCTTTCGTTCGAGTGGATCGAGGCGTCGGATCGTTTGATCCTGATCGGCGGCGACTTGGAGGGCCCCGTCGGCATTGGCTCCATCGGTCGATGGGATCCGCTTCTGGATGACGGGGAGAACCTTGGAACCTTCGTTCTCACCGAGGCCACGGCGGAGGCGTTCCAAACCATGCCGCACAGCTTCTTCTGGGATGTGTCGCCCGACGGGACGTGGATTGCCCTGGCTTTGCTCGACCAGCCGTTGATCGAGCCGACGGCCGAGGTGTCGGTTCCGGCGATCTACTTGATCGACGTGGAGTTCGACACGGCAGAGCGTGTGACGACGGGGGGCCTGATCCCCGCGTTCTCCCCCGACGGAGCGTGGCTTGCCTACGTCGACACCGACGACGGCATGGTCGGACGCGTCCTACTTCGAGATCCCCTGACAGGCGAGACGACGGTCGTCCCGGGGACCAACGGCGTGGAATCGATGTTCTGGATTGCTCCCGAGCGGTTGGGCGTGACGTTCGAGGAGGAGGATGACCGTTCGCGCCTCGTGGAGATTGATCTCGCAAGCGGACGCTCTCGCGCCCTGATCGAGCAACCGGAGCTCGGGCCCTAGGCCGTTCTCCGGTCAGGCGCGGTGCAGGGCCGCGCGGTCCAAGCGGCATCGAGGTAGACTGTGCGCCGTTGCCGGCCTGTCGCGTATGCTGAACGGGTGAACACTATGGACAAGCAGCTCAACATCGTTGTCTTCACGCGCGAATCGGATGCACCGTACCGGGCCCGCCTGCTCGATTCGGACGCAGCTTCTTTCACCTTCTGTCGTACAGAGGAGGAGGTTGAGGCACACATCGCTGATGCTGACGTGATCCTCGGCTCCGTCAGCTTCCCGGCGAGGCTCCTCGCTCACGCAGAACGCGTGAAGTGGATCCAGGTGACCGGGGCCGGCGTGGACGCCTTCCTAGGCCAGGGCCCCCTTCCGTCCGGCGTGCTGCTGACGCGGGCCGACGTGTCCTTCGGAGAACAGATCGCAGAGTACGTGATCGGGCACCTACTGGCACTCACACAGCAGATACGCGATGTCTACACGCTTCAGGCCTCGCGACGCTGGGATCCTCTCACGGTGGAACTCCTGAGAGGTCGCACGATGGGAATTCTCGGCGCTGGCTCGATCGGGCAAGCGGTCGCGGCCCGCGCGCGCGGGATGGGTCTGCGAACCGTCGGACTCGCCCGGACGGCTCGCGCACTCCCTGGATTCGACGTCGTTCACGCGGCGGATGACCTCCCGACGATCCTGTCGAATGCGGATGTTCTCGTCGTGTGTCTGCCCTTGACCCGGCAGACTCGAGGGCTGATTCGACGCGCGGAGCTTGCTCAACTCAAGCCTTCGGCCATCCTGGTCAACGTCGCGCGAGGCGCGATCGTCGACGAAGAGGCCCTCATCGAGGCTCTCGCCGTGAAGAAGATCCGAGCGGCAATCCTAGACGTGTTCGCTGAGGAGCCGCTCTCCCCGGAGAGCCCTCTGTGGGGGATGGAGAACGTGACGATCACGTCTCATCACGCTGGGCTCAACATCCCGGACGAAATCATAGATTTCTTCCTGAAGAACCTGACGCGATTCCGGTCCGGTCGGCCGCTCAGCGGCCTGGTCAACCTGGATCGCGGATACTGACTAGTAACGATCGCTGCTGAATTCCGGGAGTTCACCTGAGCACGTATGCTCGGCACCAAGCGGCCCTTGACAGGCAGGATAGCCAAGCCTGTTCCACTGTGTGATGCCGCCATCCATGTCATAGACCGTCTCGAAACCGAGTGCCTGCATCATCGCGTACGCCTGCCCCGTGCGATTGCCTGTGCGGCAGTAGATGAGATAGGTCTTGGTTCGGTCGAGTTGCGCCAACTCGCTCTGGAACGACGGGCTGTAGAAGTCGAGGCTCTCGGCTCCCGAGACGTGTCCGGCCTCGATCTCGGCATCGGTGCGGATGTCGAGAAGGATGAAGTCGACGTCTCCCTCACGATCCGCCAGCACGGCGGCAGCCTGTCTCGGCGTGATCAGTCCGAATGGTGGAGTGACCTCGCCGACGCTTCCGCCCGGCACGACGGCCACCGGCCCAGCACACGCAACAAGAGCGAACATCACGGACACGACACCTCCTCCTGCAAATACTCGCTTCATTCCCTCTTTCATCTCAACCATCCTCCCTCCTGGACTGCGCCGAGTCTCGGACGCGGGTATGAACGAAGATTGAGGCACCTGTGGGCGTCTGGTGTGCCTACGGGTCTCGCTCTCCGGCCATGTCGGGCCGAGACCGGCTTGGCTCAATAGAGCACGGGAGGCAGCGGACGTCGCCTCACGAAGCGAGGTAATCCCCATGGCATGATGGTTTCTCACATCGGGCTTCCATCCGAGGCAGAATTCGTATAGCATGTGTGCGACTGCGCGTCTTTGCGCAGGCCCGGGTGGGCCTGGAGGTGTTTGCTGTCATGAGACTGGTTTCTCGTGCGGTCCATCCGCTCCTCGTCTGTGTCGCCCTCGCCCTCGTGGTTCAGGCGTCTCCGTGCTGTGATCCTCCGACCCTGCCGAGCACGCCGGTTCTGCGGGTGCTCGTTCCCGACACGGCCGCCGGTCGCTGGTATTACTGCCGCGGCGTCGCGGAGGAGGATCTCGGCGTCGTCATCGCCTTGAGCGTCATGCCGACCTCGCAGGAATGGGCGGAACCTCCTCGGCACCCGATCGAGATCATGCGTGAGGTTGTCTACGACATGATCGCTGAGGACAGCCTTCCGGACATGGCAATGCTGCCCCGCGAACTTGCCCAAGAGATCTCGGATCGTTGCTACGTTTACGATCTAGATGTCTACCGGTGCTGGGTGGAGCATCCGTTCCTCCATGACGGCGTCATCGACGGGGTCATCCTCCCGTGGGCGAGCGACCTGGTGCTGGTCTTCTTCGAACCGGGAGAGCATGTTCTGCTCGGGCTTTCCCTTCTGAGTCATCCGGTGCTCGCGTCCATGCGCCCCCCGAGCGGTTGCTGCGATTGGCCGCCAACTCCGAAGGAGCCCGAGCCGTTCTGCTGCCCGTAGACCGCGGGTGCCGGCACGACATTCACGGGCGCATCCTTCTTCCGGCAGGCTTAGCCTGACGGATTCTGGCGAGTCCCCGTTGACATGGCGAAGGGGACGGCCTACATTGAGGCCTGAGAGGAAGCGGGCCTGAGTCCCGTCATCTGAACTTAGTATCGAGAGGAGTCCTCAATGAGAGAAGCGCCCATCGTCCTTGGGATGGTATTGGTGTTGTGCGCGGCATCGTTCGCTGGCGTCGCGGATTCGGAGTCGTTCCTCGAAGCGGGATCGGACGTCGCCGTCTCCGCCGCCGTAGCGCTGACTGAGGCTCACCTCGGAAACCTTCTTGTCATGATGGGGATTCTCGCCTCCACGGCCGACCTGAAGGTCGGGATGTGGGGTGGGATGCAGGACCTCCTCAGCCGGTTCGAACTCCTGCCCATTTCGTTCAACGCTTGGTTCCTTCTGCCCGACGGAAGCTACTACAAGGTGGAGACCGGCTTGACGGGCAGCAATCTCGCGGAACGCACCTACTTCCCCAAGGTCATGGCCGGCGAGACGACGGTCGGCGACTTGGTCGTCAGTAAGTCGACGGGGCGGAAGTCGATGGTGATGACCGTCCCCATCGAGCGGAACAGCGAAGTGATCGGAGCGCTCGGCGCCACGGTGTATCTTGACGACTTCAGCCAACAGATCGCCGACGCGCTTGCCCTGCCTGAGGGCGTGCTCTTCTACGCCTATGACCTGGATGGGGTGATTGCCCTTCACTCGGACGTCGAACGTCTGATGGAGGACGCATCCGAGGCAGGCGTAGATCCCTCCACGTCGGTCAGCGCAGTCTCTTCGAGTTTCGGCTGGACCTTCGTCGTGGGAGCGATGAGTAACTGAGTTTGCGCACGGCGGGAGAGAAGACCCTGTTGCGTGTAGCCCGGAGAAGTCACGACCGCCGAGCGTGAACAACAAGGCCGCCAACATGGCGACTGCAGCAGCTCCGGCAACGTCGGGCTCACACGTCGGTCCATGCGTCCTCTCATCGCAGAGAGCATAGACTGGGCCCTCGACCTCGTGAAACGACCGCCCCGTCGCTTGTCCTCGAGTTCACCGAGGAGGTCGGACCTGCTATCCTGACCCCATGGCAAAGATTGCAGTCAATCGAGCTCCGTTCCTCACCTTGTGGGCGAGCGTGGTCGCGCAACGCCTTGGATACAGCAAGGAGGAGGCCCTCACGCTTGGGCGGGCGGTTGCTGGTCTGACCGCACAATCGAAGGGCCGAAGACTGGGTATCTACACGCAGAGCACCGACGCGGAGCGGAAGAAGGTCCAGGGTCAGCGCGAGGCCATTGGTGCGGAGACCGTTGAGATGATGGAACGCGTCGTCCCGTGCGTCTGGACGCCGGACGGCCTCCGCGCACTCAGCAAGGCCTCGCCGACCGATCCTGACGCCGTCCGGAAGTACCTCGCCGCCAAGTTCAAGGAGGCTCTTCCGATGGTCGAGGAGAAGCTGGCCGCGCTGGCCAGCACGTTCGAGCCATCGGAACTCGATGCGCAGGCGATGGATATCTACATGCACTTGCGACCCAACGTACCGACGGGGCGTGAGGGGTGGGGGAAGGCCGGCATCCTTGATACTTCCAGGATCGACACTCTCATCAGCAAACGCGCTGGTCTCTAAACTCGATATCTGGCTTCATGCAACAGGATGCCGGATCGGGCTTGCCGAGACGGATAAGATCGATGCATTGACCAGACAACGTCGGACCACAGCGCCCTAGCCCGCACGCTCCGGGCGCTCATGACCTTCCCCACACCACGAGCCGGCAGACTTCACTCGATGAAGATATCGAGAAAAGCCCTAGCTGCCGGCGATCGGCGAACGTTCGCGTCGACTCCAAGCCAGAAGGGGCTGCTCAAACGATCTGAGTTGGCGAACAGCAGGAAGGTCAAGCCTCGCTCGGGCACTTTGACGATCAGTGTCGACGTCGAGCTCCAGTAGCCGTAGTGCCAAACGTACCGCAGCCCCTTGCGCTTCTGGATGAACCATCCGTACCCGTACGCGAGATCCCGCCCGCCGCTCGACCGGAACGGTGTCCAAGCGAGTTCTTGGGTCTCCGACGAGAGAAGGAGATGCTGATCGACCGCGACATCGAACGCCGCATAGTCGGCGACCGACGAGATCAAACCGGCGGCCGCTCCGAAGTACTCAGCGTAGCCGTCAACGACGTTTCCGTAGCCTTTGACGAGCCAGTATGGGGTCGCGAGCCGATCCCAGGCTTCCTGAAACCTCGGATCTCCCTCACCGCCCGCGTACGCGACGGCCTCCTCTCCGACGGGCGAAGGCAGCGTGTCCTGGAGGCCCAGCGGCTCTAGAATTCTCTCGATGACGAGGTCTCGAAATTCCTTCCCGACCGCGGAGATCATCACTTGATCGATCAGCCCGAAGCAGTCGCCACAGTAGCGGTATCGACGACCAGGCACACCCTGCGACGTGTGCGAGAGGAGATGCTCCACGCGCACGGCGTCCGAGTTATCCAGGTGGATGCCGTACTCGGAGACCGGATCCTCAAGGCCAACCAGTCCCTCTTCCACGAGTTGGAGGAGGATTGTGGCAGCGATCGGCTTGGTGAGGGAAGCCAGATGGTACGGCGTGCGCGGCGTGGCCGGAGTCCCCGATGCGATGTCGGCACAGCCGAAGCCGCGAGCCCAGAGGAGTTGCTGATCCTTCACGACGGCGGCCGAGAAGCCAGGGATGCTCAGACGCCGTCGCAGGCGATCCAGCTCGACTTCCAGGCGGCCGATTTTCACAGCGTCCTCCGTTGAGACCTCGTCGGCGAAGTGGACGATCTCAGAGTCCGCAAGAGCAAACGAGGGCTGGAAACTGGAGGTCGGTCCGCAGCAAGGAGCCGGGGCGTAGGTCGTGGGCGCGATGATCCCCGGGAGAACCCCGACTGCGGCGATCGCAGCCACTGTCAGAAGACCCAGCCAGCGCATCATCGACACACCTCCTGACACATTCTCTTCGTCCCAGGTTGCCGAGGCAATCCTCAACGGAGACACCTCATGCGACAGCCTCCGATCGAATGATGAAGTGCAGTTGGCGCGGGCACGCCTAGTTGCTAGCATGGCCTAGCACTCTCTGCAGGGAGGAGATAGAGATGAGGGGACGAGGGGCATGGAGGGCGACGGTCTTGTTGACCGTCGTGACGGCAACGATCCTAGTGCTTGCAGCTCCGACCGCCGCGGCCGGGCGAATGGAGTTCGGCGTTGCAGTGCCGATCTCGACATCGTTCAGCTTCTCTTCGATCAGCTACGGGCTCGAAGGGTACGCTCGTTTCCTGCTGGGCGCGCTGGCTTGGGAGCTCGCGCTGAAGACGTACACAACCTTCGACACTCTGTACATTCGGAACACGCTCTCGACCGTGGGAGGCTTCTTCCTCGCGATCGGACACGTGACGAACCTGCTTCCGTACTTCGGATCGACGTACTTCACGTTCGGCGCAGGACTGGCCATGGGCCAAGCCCTCGTGTTGAGATTGGCGGCGAATCTTGCGGTCTCCGTAGGCGGAGGGCTCTACCCATTCCTCGAGTTCCGCTTCCAGTTGGGGCTCGATCCGTAGGCTCGGGTCCGAACCGCGCTCGAAGGCCCCGGACAGCTCGGCCATCGGAGGCAGACCGCAGATCGGCTGGCCTTCCAAGGCAGATCGCGTTGCAGGGCTGCTCTCTATCCGGCAGGCGTCTTCTGTCTGAGGGGCATCACATTCATCGTCGCCGGAAGCCGTTTGGCGCAAAGGGATGAGCGACGATCGGCGGCACAGCTCGCCCGAAGCGTCTGTCGCACCGTCAAGTGAATTGATCGCGCGCACACGTTCGACTAGAGTGGCGAGGAGAAGGAGGGGATCTCCCGATGAGCAACACGCTTCTCATCATTCTGGCGGTCGCGTTGGTGGCGGCGGCGGGCGTCGTGGCCCTGATCCTGGTCTCGCCAAGTGACGTGCTACAGGAGAGCATAGAGACGGCGGACCATGTCTACGTTCAGCCTGTCCCCGCGGAACCCGAGCCGGAGCCTGAGCCGGAACCGCAACTCCCCACTCTGCCCTCGCCCATGTGGGCGGTCGACGGAGTCGTCGATCTGGGCGAGTATGCTCACTCGACCACGGTCGTGGACGTCGTGGTGCACTGGTCGAACGATGCCAGTCTGCTGCGCATTGCGCTCGAAAGCCCTGGGACGGGATACGTTGCGATTGGCTTCGATCCGGAGCAACGCATGGAAGGCGCGAACTATATCATCGGCTACGTTGGAGAAGGCGAAGCCTACGTGCGTGACGACTTCGGAACAGGTCCAGCCGATCACGCACCCGACACCGACAGAGCAGGCGAGGACAACATCCTCTCTTCCGCCGGCACCGAGTGGGCCGATCACACAGTGTTGGAGTTCATCATCCCACTCAACTCCGGCGACGACATGGACAAGCCGCTGAGCCCCGGAGGATCGTACGAGATCCTCGTTGCCTATCACGACCTACAGGATGGCTTTACTGTACGCCACAGCCGACGAGGCTCTGGGCGAATCGAACTCGACGCCGTTCCCTAGCGCGCCGCCAAGAGCTCCAGAACGCTTTCGCAGCGGATATGACCATGGAAGAGCGCCCGAGTCCGCGGGCGCTCTTCCATGGGATGAACAAGCGCACCTCGCAACATCTTGACCTCCCGCACCCAACTTGATTCATGGCGGACTTGATGGCGAGAGCAAACTCGCATCCCGAACCAGAGCAAGCAAGCCCACGGAGGTGAGGAATGACTAGGAACACGGCGATACGAGCGGCTTGCCTGGCGTGCGGCATCGCGGTCGCGCTGTTTGGCGTGATCATCGCCTGGAGCTGGCGGTCGCGGCCCGACACGAACGATCCTCGAGGCAAGACGCGTCGCGGGGTCGATCCTGCGGACCAATTCTGCCCTATTGGCTGTCATCCGGATGACAGAGAGGCCAAATGAGACGCGGCGTGGTACGCGATGACCGGACCGGCCGTCCGTCTCGACATCACAACTTCGCTCGAGTCTCTCTGCCGAATGCGGAGACTTCGAACTACGGGAGGAAGCGAACGTAGCCGGAGATCGATGGCAGAATGAGAAGGCTCTCGCTGACGCGTCCGATTGGACGCTTGAGGAGGGTTGTATCCGTGATCACCGGCTGAAGCGTCAGCTGACTACGAACGACAGCGTCATCTTCGAGGTTGAACTCCCCAGCGAGCGATAGGCTTGGCAACTCGGCAAGCGTGATGACTTCCCACCCCTCGAACTTAAGCGCGACGGCCAACAGAGGCACGGAGAATCCAACGGCTCCTCGGAGGATCGGCCCGAGAGTGTATTCCGCCGCTCCGTGTGCGAACGCTTCCAGGATCGGCTTCAGGAGCTCCTGCTCCGCTCCGAGCGGCCAGAGGACCGTCAGGCCAACGCCGCCGGCCAGGCGGTCGGTGACCCTTCCGTAGTAGAGGGCCGTCATGCCGAGGCTCGTCAACTGCGAATCGGTCAGCGCGTGAACCTCGAATCGATTCGATGCATCGAGCGTTAGACCCATTCCAAGAGACAGAGAGATGTCCCAGAGGCGGTCTCCCTCTACCGCCTCAACGGCGGGGATGACGTGAATGCCGACCGTGAGAGGTCCGAAGTTCACCGCGCTCGCCGCAACGCAAGCGAGCGCGACCCCGACCACAACCAACAGGAATACACGTTTCATGACCCTCCTCCGAATCTCCTGGCTTCCGTGCAGACTCTACACATCAAACGCGCCAGGTGTTCCCTCACCCACGCTGCACCGGATGCGCGCGGAAAGCCAGGTCGGGTGTCCTCGGTCTGCACCGTAGCAGGTGTCCATGCCGGGTTGCTGCTCGGGCGAACTCATCACCGATGGCCTCACCTCCTAGGGCACTCCGCCATTCTGTCGGCACACTCACGCTCGTCTCGAGGAGATCCAGCTACCATGCATGCTTCGAGTGAAGGAGCGCGCCTGCGCGGCATCTGAGCAGACCTTCCAGCGCCGCACGCGGGAAGAGAAGAGCAGAACCGGAGAGCATCACACTCGGTCGTGGACTGATCGACATGCAACCGATGTACTGAGCGTCCGCTGCTCTGCCCGCCCCGCCCGCTCGCTTTGCTCTCAGACGGCACGACGCTGTACAACGGTCATCGAGAGAGGAGGAGGCGGAGATGAGTCTTTCATCGTTGCGGATCTGGCCGAGAGCAACCCGCGCGTGCACCGGAAGGCTTGGTGTCTCTCGCGCAGCTCACATCGTACTCTGTGCGGTATTGATGGTGGCGTCCAGCGGATGGGCTGCCGACGCCCACAAACCGATTGCGATCGGCGAGACATTCCCATCTAGGAAGCAGGCCCTTCGAATCGAGGATCTCGACGTCTCCCAGGTGGCCTACGTCACACTGACGGCGCAGGAGCCGGAGTTCTGGATGACCTTCGAGTTGTCCGAGCCCGCTGACTTGTTCTTGTCGCTTGGCCTGCCAGTGATCGAACGACTCGCGACGTACCGACCGCAAGTCACCGTTTTCGGCCCGGAGGTCGACGACTCGACGGAAGGACGAACGTTCGAGACGTTCGCCGTCGATCAACCGGAGCGGTTCCACGAGCCGTTCACCGGGACCGACTCATGGATCTTCCTGGAGGAGACGATCTCTCTCGAGCTGCCGGGCACCTACTACATCGTCGCGTCGGCGCCGCCAGAGGAGGCGGACAAGCTTTGGGTCGCGGTCGGTCGCCGCGAGGCGTTCGGTCTCCGCGACATCCTGTCCCTTCCGTCGGTCATCCGGAACGTCCGCGCCTTCCACGAGGTCGAACCCAAGATGCCCGCTCAGATGGACTGGGCTACCCTGATTGCGCTTGCCCTCATCGGAGTGATCCTAGTGCTCGCGGCGATCCGAAGCCTCGAGTAGCCGACGCCGCGAGGTCCTGTCCCATGATCTGGCAGGACCGCCGCGCGCGTAAGATGTAGCGAGCGGGTGATGAGAATGAGCTATGCAGTGATCGTCTTGATCGGTCTGGCGTTCGCGCTGGCCTGGTACTTCGCGTCGGCCCGAAGGAAGAAGCTTCGTGCATGGGCTGAGGCAAGCGGGTTCCGGTTCGATCCACGAAGCAACCGCTCGTTCGACGATTGCTACCCGAGCTTCGGCTGCCTTCGCCGCGGCCACAGCCGCTCCGCCTCCAACGTGTCGGAAGGGACCAGACACGCGCGGCCCGTGGTCGCCTTTGACTATCGATACGTGACGGGACACGGGAAGAACCGACAGGTTCACAGCTTCTCCGGCGTCATCGTCGATAGCGAGATCCCTCTCAGGCCGCTGTACATTCGATCGGAGAACCTGTTCGATAAGATTGGCGAGTTCCTGGGTGTCGACGACATCGACTTCGAATCGGCCGAGTTCAGTCGCGTGTTCCACGTGAAGAGCCCGGACAGGCGTTGGGCGTATGATGTGCTCCATCAGCGAACGATGGAGTTCCTGCTGTCGATGCCCCGGTTCTCGATCGAGTTCGGAGAGGGAAGCATGTTGGCTTGGCGAAATCGCAGGTTTGCCCCGGAGACGTTCGACGACGCAATCGCCGTCGCGGAAGGAATTCTCAATCGGCTTCCGGGCTACGTAGTACGAGAAGGAGGAGAGAGATGATCGTTCTGTATGTCGTGTTGGGCGTGATCGCCCTCGGGTTGTTCCTCGGCATTGGCATCTACAACACGCTCGTGCGACTCCGTCAGCACGTCCGTGAGAGCTGGTCGGCAATCGACACAGAGCTGAAGCGGCGCTACGACCTAATCCCCAACCTGGTGGAGACCGTCAAGGGCTACGCATCGCACGAGAAGGAGACGCTCGATGCCGTGATCCAGGCGCGCACACGCGCCGTCGCGTCGACCGGATCCCCCGGGCAGCAGGCAGCGGATGAAGTCCCGTTGGTGCAGGCGCTCGGGCGCCTGTTTGCCGTCGCCGAGGCCTATCCAGATCTGAAGGCCAACCAGAACTTCCTCGAGCTTCAACGAGAGTTGGGGAACACCGAGGATCGCATCCAGGCCGCGCGTCGGTTCTACAACGCCAACGTTCGAGAGCTGAACACGAAAGTCGAAGTCTTCCCCTCCAACCTGATCGCCTCCACCTTTGGATTCCAGAAAGAGGAGTTCTTCGAAATCGAAGAGACCGCGCGTGAAACACCCAAAGTCGACTTCGGCGGCGGCCCACATAGCGAGAAGGCTTCCTGAAGCCTCATCCGGTGAAGTAGAGGAAGACCGCAAACGCGATCATCCCCGAGCCAGTCAACACGAGGCCGAGGTCGACGAGTCGGCTTCGAATCCGGCGTTTCATGAGCGCACGTCGGACTGCGCTCCCCGCGTGGATGACGAAGGCTGCAACCGTGATCGGCTGGATCAGGCCATGAATCCGGAAGGCTGTCGGCCTGGCCACGATCCCAGCGAAGAGCTGCCAATGCAGCATCGCATATCCGCTCAGGAACTGAAGTGCCAGAAGCGGGAGTAGGACCCAGGCGGCGAGCCGTCCGACCCGGGACCACGCTCGCCCGATGAACCGTCGCGCGTTCACGGACCGACTTCGAATCTCGTCTCCCACATCAGTTGCCAAACCGCGGCCCATCTGCATCGCCATCGTTGTTGTAGCCGCGCATTTCCCAGAAGCCCCTGTAATCCGGATCATCCGACAGCTCGATCCGCGTTAACCAGCGGATCCACTTGTATCCCCACTTGTCTTCGGCAACAAGCTGGAGCGGGAATCCGTTCGCAGTTGGAAGCGGAACCTCATTGATCCGGTCAGCGATGATCAAGTTCCGTCCGAGGATGAAGTCGAGCGGCAAAGAAGTCGTGTAGCCGTCGGCTGCGTGGAAGATCACGGTGTTCGCTTCCGATGTCGGCTGAACGACGGCGAAGAGATCACTGAGTGCTATCCCCTCCCAGAGAGCCTTCACCGACCATCCTTCGACACAATGGATCGTCACCAGCTTCTGAGTTCGCGAGAAGGCGCCGAGCTCCGACAGTGTGAGGGACGCGGTTTGATTCACCAGCCCATCGACTTGCAGCGCATAGGTCTCCGGATCGATGATTTGAACACCACGGATCGAGTTCTCGCGGAAGTCGTCGACGGAGCCGAGCCGCTCCCCCTGATAGTCTGTGATCTCGATCTCCTGCACATGCGTCTCGTCCGTGGGTTCAGCATTCTGACTGCCCGTCGTCAACGCGACCGCGAAAACGGCCGCCGCTCCAAGTACGGCGACAGTAGCAAAGCTTCGACGGATTCGTCGGTTCATGTCTCCTCCTGTGTGCGTCCTGCTGATGTGCGCCCTGCTGAATCGTGTCTCGAACGTACAAGCCAGGTGTGAAGGCGCGGTGTGGCAAGCGTGGATGGGGATTGAAGATCGCAACCCGCGCAGTCTCAGAGAACGCCGGATCCCCGCCCGTTGTGCTCTCTAGTACCCTGCGTCGACGTCCACGCGGTTCGTAACCGGGTCGCCGCGCGCTGCAGCATTCAGCAGCCGAGCGAGGTGCTCGGCGCGCAACCGCTCCAGATCGTGGTGGTTGAAGGCCCCACCACGGTGGGGACTGAGGACCACGTTGTCCAGCTCGTAAAACGGAAGAGCCGACGGAAGCGTGCTCGTTCGCTCAGCGGCCTCGCGGGGGTAACGGTACCAGACGTCGAGACCCGCAGCACCGATTCGGCCTTCCGCGAGCGCCTCGTAGAGGGCACACTCGTTGACAATCGCCCCCCGCGCAATGTTGACGAGCACGGCATCCTCCGGCAGGAGTTCGAACTCCCGCGCACCGAGAAGTCCGCGAGTCGCCGGCACCAACGGCAGGGAAACGAACAGGACGTTGGCCCGCGGCAGCAGATCGGGCAGGGCATCGGGGCCGTGGATCTCGACACCCGCGTCGACGCGCGCCGAGAGACTCGGGCGACGGCAAACACCAAGCACACGCATTCCCAAAGCGTTACAGGCTCGACCGATCCGGGTTCCGATGGCACCGCATCCCAGGACAAGCGCACTCTTCCCATCGAGCTGCACGTCGCCGGCTGCCGCATAGCGCATTGACCAATCGCCGCGGCGCAGCGCGCGATCCGCCGGGATCAGCCGCTTCGCTGCAGAGAGCAAGAGGGCAAGGGCCAGTTCCGCTACCGAGGCTGCGTTGTGATGTAGATTGTGAACAGCGACGTGTGGGAAATCGAGCATCAGCTCCCGCGTTGCCTCAGGGATTCCGGCGTACGGGACGATCAGCATGCGCAGGCGCGGACAGGCCTCCATGTCTTCCCTTGACGGTCGTCCACCGATCAGGATGTCGGCGTCAGCGGGAACAGGAGACCCTTCGCCGTCACTCGAGAACTCGATCCTCAGATCGAGCAAGGTGCGCAGAAAGCGCTCCGCCTCCAACGGACGGAGCGAGTGAACGCGAACCGACGGAGTTTCGAGTGCCGACATGCGCGGAGTATACGCGTGACACACGCACCGGTACCTCGACTGTGCCGGGCGCTTCCCGGACCAATACATCGCAACCCCAGGACTGGCTCCGCTTGCGAGGGCTCATGCGAAACGCACGGCGTGCGTACGTGTACGTTCAGGGCAGTCGCCGGACAGAAGAAGCGGCGACTCGGAGAGGAGGTCAAGATGAGCACTCTCAAAGGGGTTCAAAAGGGCCGTTCAATAACCTATACTGCGTACAAGGAGGTCGAGTTCATGCGTAGGAGGCCATTCTCTCAGGCGAGACCAGCTTTTCGTGTTTCGCTGCTGCTGATCGTGGCACTGTTCACTCTCTCATTCGCTGGTGTCCTCGTCGGCGCCCCTGCCGACCTCTCCGTGTGGGAGACCTACACGTTCTACTTCGGTGTCCTCACTGAGCTGCCGGCCATTGAGGAGTACATGAGCGGCATCACCGGCGTGGATCTCGGGCCCGAGCGAGAGGCCTTCCTAGCGGATCCACGCGGTGCCCTCGAGTCGGCGGGGATCGTGCTGGATCCCGAGGTGTGGACGATTATCGCCCTCGACATGGTCCGCGGACTCGAAGCGGGAGTTTTCGGCATTTCGCCGCTGCGCGACGCGGCCGATCGTTTCGCGAAGCCGCACTGCATAGGCATCGTGAAAGAGAATGTCGCCATGGCAGTCCAGTTGGCCTCGGACGATCCGTTTGAGGGCGTTGCCGAAAGCACGGTCGACGTGTTCTTCGATCTCGTGTTCGGCATCGAGAACGAGCTCGTCGAGCGGCTCGATGCTGCGATGGAGCTGCTCAATGGAAAGGACCCGGCGAGCGATGATCGTGTCGAAGGGCGACGCGAGCTCGACAAGTGGCTCGAGGGAGAGGCCGGGATCGCAATCGATCGCCTGCAAAACCGCGTTGTCGAGATTGACTTCGAGGATGCCGACGCGTACGCAGCCGAGCACGAGGTGGACCCGCCCTACACGATCAGTGGAGCTGCGGGCGGTCCGTCGATGTGCAGTGAAGCGGTCGGCTTTATCTATCCCGACATCGGGATCCTCCTTCTGCAGGCGAATCTGTAGCGGAGAAGAGTAGTACAGACAGAGAGCGGGGAAACGTTGGCTGGAGCACCGCGAGGAGGCAAAGCACCAAACTAACGCAGGAGCCTCGCATCCGTTGTGGATCCCCGCGCGGTCTTTACGAAGCAGCTCGTGAAGCGGCCGAGTATGACGTAGATCGCAAGAGAGGTGAGACATGGTTGGTGTTGGGGCGGATGCGCGTCGGTCGGTTTGGGCGTTGCTTCTCTTGTCGGCATTCGTTCTCGTCGGTCTGTCGCAGGGAGCGTTAGGCGCGTCGGCAACGTTGGAGCGACTCGAGTTCGAGGTCATCTCTGAGCATGCAGGACTCCCGCCGGATTCGGCCGTCGTAGGCGACGTCGTGCGAATCGCCGCCGTCCTTGCACCAAACGCCGAGACGGTGACGGCAGACGAGATCGAAGTCGCCTTCTATTATGAAGATCGAATCACGAAAGAGACGGCCCGAATCGGCTCGGCGATCGTCCCTGGTTTCTACCTCGCAGCGGGGTCCTTCCGTCGTGCTGTCGTTGAGTGGAATCTGGATCTCATCCGCCCGGGCCTCTACAACGTGTTCGCCGTAGGGGATCTCGACGTAGCGATCGCCGACGAGACCCCCGCGCTGAGAACGCTGACGGTACTCAGAGAGGGCACGTACGTGGGGTTCCTGCTCAATGAAGCCGGTCGACTCGTGGCCGCCTCGGGGACTCTCGAGGGTGCACCGGTGGTTCCCCTCTGCGCCATGGGAGAGACGGTCGCGCGCGTTCACCAAGACTACTTCAACGACTTCTACCGAAGTGCGAAGCTGGTGGAAGTGCAAGTGATGAACCTCGGAACGAGCAATCTGGAGCTCGCGGACTTCATGGAAGGAGACAACGGAGAGCCGCAGCTCATGTGCTGGTATCGGAGCGCGGATACGGATGCCGCAGGTTTCCAGGAGCTAAGCAATGCCTGCTGGATCATGGATCGCTCCCTCTCCATCGCGCCCGGCGAGGAGAAGACCCTCCGGCTCTACTTCCAGTACACGTTTGAACTGGATTCCGCAGAACTCGGAAAGGCGGAAGTCATCCAGCTGAAGGTCCAGGCACGCGATAATTCCGGAGCGTCCATCAGCGATCCGGTCTACTTGCCGGAGCAGGGAGGCGAGATTCGAGTTTTCTCGTGGGCGGATCTGTGGACGTTCCCCGATCTGGATGCCTGCTGCCCAACATGCGATGTTGCCGAGGAAGCGTCCGTCTCGTTGGCGCCTGTCGCCGTGCAAGGAGTGGGAAGCCTCGGTAGTGCTAGCGCCTTCCTCGTCTTCCATGCCGTGGATTCCAGTGCTGGGTCCTCGCTCTACGCGAACGAACTCGCGATGGATGCCGGCTTCGCGCCGCGCTACTACATCAAGGAGACCGGGACCCGTTGGGCCGACCCGTGGCAGCCGGCGACGGCCTCGCAGATCGTGGCGGTTGCAGCCCATGCCGACGCAAACGGCGTCGTGCGTGTCTTTGTCGCGACGGAAGACGGGAACGCATACGGAATCCAGGACACCGTCTACGATCCGAGCGGGCTCTTCCCGGGCCAGGACTATCACCCGCTCTGGGGACCGGTTGCGTTCCCCGGGAGCGGCGGACTGACCGTGCACAACCCACCGCTCGTGGTCAAGAACGCAAACATGGTCGTTTTCGCGACCTCCCGGGGGTTGTTCGCGTACAACAGTCGAAGCGGCTCCCTCCTTTGGCAGATGACCGACTCGGACAAGCTACCGATCGTCTCAGCAGCAGGGGCGGCGGGACACATCTGGTTCGCCTCGGAGGACAATGTGTATCACTTCGAGGCATCCGCGACGTCCGCACCGAACACCAACGAAGTGACAAGAGCTTCACTGACCTCTTCGATCGTCGCGAAGGAATTCGCCGACGGATCGGTGGGAGCGACGTTCGCGGAAGGAGCCGTGGCCCTGTTCCACAACCCAGCGAGCGGACAGAACCCCGCCGAGATCACCGTCTGCACTCGCTGCGAGATTGTGGCCCTCGGTCTGGGCGGAAGTTCTACAGGGACGGCCGAAATCTACGCCGCCTCGGAGGATGACGTCTACAGGGTGCGAGCCCAGAACGCGACGCTCGCTCTCGTGAGCTCCGACGCACCATGCGCCGACAGGCCTCGGTTCCAGGGACTCCCGACGGGCATTGCCGTGCTGTCCGAACCGCTCGATGCGATTCCGAGAGCCGTCTTCGTCACGACCGACAAAGGGGAGTTGCGGTCGTTCAGCGCGAGCCTCTGCGAGCCCGTGGAGGCCGTTCTCTGGCCGACGTACGATGCCGTGAGCGGCTCTCCCTCAGGTAGTCAGAGCAACTACGAGCCATTCAAGGTGACACTGGATGATCCACAGCCGGCCGTGCTGACTGCACCAGCTGTCGCCGTCCTCGATGAGATGGACTCGATGAGTCAGCCGCTTCTCGAAGTGCTGCTCTTCGGCGCGAGCGACGGACGTCTGTACGTGTACGATCTCACACGCGCCGGCAGGGAGTCGTGGTATTGGGATTGGGGAAGCTTCTAGGAGGAATCCGACGCGTCCGAGGACGCTAGATTCGATGACATGGTCAGATGCGAGGCAGGAAGAGGAGCACGCAAAGGGGGCTGGATGAGTCGCTCTAGGTGGCGGAACCTCCGTATCCTTGTTCTAGTCTTGGGATTCGTGGGGGGAGGTGCATGGCTGGTCCATCCGGCAAGCGAGCTGCCCGACCTGACGTTGGAGTCGTATGCGAGTAGCTGCATCTCCCTTGTCGAAGGCTCAGAGGTTCTCCAGGGCGAGAGAGTTGAGGTTCATGCAGTGATCTTGAACGCCAGAGCCTTCTCTCCGGGGAAACCCGCCGAAGTCCTGTTCGAGTGGCGTCGGGTAGACAAGGAGGAGGCTTGCGGCTTCGAGCTGCTCTCCCTCGGGTCGATCGGTCAAGGCCCACCCCTCGAAGCCTCTTCCACGATCGACACCGGAGCTCTCGTGCCGGGAGTCTACGAAGTTACGGTGGCCGTCGACCCGGATAACGAGATTCCGGAGGTCGACGAGACGAACAACGAGTGCTCGACCTTCCTGACCGTGCTGCCACTCAAGCCGGAGCTTCGTCCACTCAGCCTCGAGTCGACACCCGCCTCCCCTATCGAGCGCGGAGAGACAACGAGCCTGAGCACCGAGATCGAGAACACAGGCGACAGTGAGTCCGGGAAATTCGAGGTCCTCTTCGAAGTCGCGCCGCTCGTGTGCCTCGACCCGGCGACGGGTGAGAGGATGGCCGTCGATGTGGAACCGGCGGATGAGACCGCGGACGGTCTCGGGCTGTCAGCAACGTTCCTCTGTGCTCGCGTCGCCGGAACGGAGATCGCATCTCTGATCGCAGACGCGTCGTTCGTTGCGGTCGGCTCGGCGTCCGTCCCGGGTCTGACGCACGGCGCGCGACGGACAGTTCAGCGCGTGTTCGACAGCGCCGCACAGCTGGATGCACTCCTTGCCGCCATCCTTCTCCCTGAGGGGGCCAACGCACGGGACATCCTGGCAGGCTCGACGCCTCTGAGTGTCGAGGTCGGACGGCAGCTCGATCAGCTCCGATTGACAGAGACGATCTACGCCGTGCGAGCCACGATTTCGCCGCCCGGCGGGCTGTCTGAGCAGGACCCGGACAACAACGCCATCTTAGGCTACCTGACGATCAAGCCTTCTCTGCTAGATTTGCCCGAACTGCGACCGATCGAGATCACATTCACGCAAGACGCGCCGGTGGAGTGGCGTCTTCCGAGCGGTCCCACCGTCGGCGTCCAGGCGACCGTCGTCAACGTCGGGGGGAGCATCGCGGTGCCGGAGGCGGGCAGTATCGATGTCTACTACTATGTCCGCAAGATCGGTTCCGGCATCGAAGATCCCTGGGAGTTCGCGGGAAGCTACGAGATCGGCCAGGTGCCGATCGAAGAAGGCCTCAACACGGTGTCTGCATACCGGGAGATACGCTTTGAGGAGCCCGGAGACTACGAGATCCGGGTCGTGGTCGACGCCACAGGCGTTGTCTCCGAGGTCAACGAGGACAACAACTCGATCGCAACGGGCCTCTCGATCCAGGGGAGCGAGCTGCGTCCGACCCGCGTCGAGCTGGGCGCGGCGCCGATCCGACAAGGGGATACGATTGAGGTCGTGAGCATCGTCGAGAACACCGGGAGGCTCACCGCGGACACATTCACCGTCGGGTTCTACGTCGATGGATCGCGCGTCGATACCGCCTACTACCGAGGGGGCGGGCTTGCGCAGAATGAACAGGTCTCCCTCAGAGGATACCTCGACACGACGGACCTGCCTCCCTCCACGTACTCGCTGCGCGTGATTGTCGACCCGGACGGGCAGCTTGCAGACAATGACCGGTCGAACAACGAAATGCGCATCCCGATCGTCGTCAATTCTCCTCTCCCGCGACTTGCAGAAGTGCATCCGACGCGGGTCGAGATCAGTCCGCCTTCGCCGCTCGTCAGCAACGCCGAGACGCCGAAGGTGCTAACGATCAGCGCGAGGCTCAGAAACTCGGGCAGCATCGACACGGGGCATTTCCAGGTTGAATTCGCGCTGCGCTATCGTGCGTCCGCTCTCGTGCCGTGGGGGGATTTCCCACAGATCTGCGACGCTGACGCCTGCCTGAGCCCGTTCTTCTGCGTACGTCAAGACATCGAAGATCTTGCGCGCGCTTCCACGAAGGTGGTCCAGCTGAGCTGCCCCACCGATCAGTGGCCGGCAGGACTCTATCAAATCCGCGTACGCGTCGACTCACCCGGCCTCCACTCGAACATCGGTGAGGTCGCCGAGCAGGATGAGAACAACAACGAGATGATCGTCGGTTTCCGGATCGGTTCTCTTGCAGGTGGGCAGGAAATCCCACCCACGCCGTACCCCAACGTGGTCTTCAAGACGCTCGAAGTGACCCCCACTCAAGACATCGACGCACGCGAAGCGATCACGATCCTCGAAGCGTTCGTCTGGAACGCAGGCCAAGAGGCGGCGGGAGCCTTCGATGTCACCCTCTGCTGGCAAGGGCCAGACGGAGCGTGCGTCCCAACCGGCACTTTCGTCCGCGTCCCAGCGCTTGCGGGCGAGAGCGAGGTGGATCTTGCCGAGCAGCTCGGCACCGTGATTGCACCCTCCACGCCCGGCGCCTACCAACTTGTGGGGATCGCAGACGTATCCAACGAGATCGACGAGCGCGGCCGAGAGGAGGACAACAAGACATCGGCACACGTGCAGGTCACGGGCATGGTGAAGCCGAATCTCACGATCGAGCAGATCTGGTTCTCCAAGGAGACCCCTCTGGAGACCGGGACGTCCGTGACAGCGTTCGCCCGCGTCCGAAATCTTAGCACCGCCGTCGGCTCGGGCACGTTCAATGTGCGGTTCGAGCAGCTCAACGGAGGACCCGTCCGCGATGTCACCGTGGACAGGCTTGGGCCGAACGGCACATTCGAGTTGGCCTTCAGCCCCTCGACATCCTTGGAAGGGGAGTTCATCCTTCGCGTAACGGCGGATGTCGACAATGTCATCACAGAGACGGATGACGACAATCTCACGAGCGACAACACGCTGGAAGCGAGCTTCTCGGTGATCCCTGTGGCAGCGGCCTTGGTCGAAGAAGGTACTGCCATCGGCGGCAGTGTCCGTCATCTTGTGCTCGACCCGAGCGCCGACATCCTCTACGCAGCATCTTCGAATGGAGCGGTGATTGCGCTCCGCCACGGCGACGTGCCAACGACGCTGTTCAGTGTAGATCTCGGCGGAGGAGAGGTGACGGCCCTTGCACTCGTGCCGGGCGTGACCCTCTACGTTGCCACCGAAGCCGGCAGCATTCACATGATCGCGCCGGCAACCGGTATCACGATGGACGAAATCGTTCTGCCCGAGTCCTTGTCCGTCACGTGCATGACAGCGGCCAGTGACGGCACAGTCTATATTGGCACCACCTCGGGCGTGCTGGCCATCGACGCGTTCGGCAACCTCGCGATGGGCAGTGACCCCGTCGAGCCGATCCTCGCGCTTGGGATAGATACCATCAGCCAAAAGGTATACGCGATGACGGCCTCATCGCTCTACGCACTTGATCAGCAGCTTGTGCCACGCTGCGTAGCCTCGGGCTTCTCGTCTACGCCTAGCGCTCTCGCCGTCGGTCCCAACGCCGTCTACGTCGGGACCGAAGGAGGCACGGTCACTGCACACACTCTGTGCGACGGGAGCCAGCTAACCGGGGTGTGGCGATATCCGCTGAGCGGGACTCTTGGAAGCGCCGTATCTGCCGTCGTCGTCGATCCTCGTGACTTCGATCCAATCTATGTCGCAACGGAGGATGGTCGACTCTTCGCGCTCGACGCGTTCGGGACGGAGATGTGGACGTACGCCGGACCTGAAACTTCACCGCTGTCCGGGCTGTCATCCGCGCCGGTGTGGGATGGCCGAACCGGGCGCATCTTTCTCGTGGACACGAGCGGGATGCCCAGAGTACTGAAATCGAGCGGGGTTGAGGCGTTCCCGATCGATGCTGCAGAATCCTTGGGCGTGGTCGTCCGGTCGACGCTGATCATCGACGATTACATGTTGGGAACGGGAGTCGCCGCTAGACTCGTGCGCGTCTACTATTACGGCGGAGAAAACGGGACTGTCTTCATGATCCAAACGGAAAGATAAGGAGAGTCCGATACACATGATGCGGAGGGAGGCAAGGAGGATGAAGAAGGCGACGCTAGTCGTGACCGTGGCGCTGCTTGCCGGGTTGGCGGTCGGCCTGAGTGGGCAGACGCTGCATGGGCTTGCGGAGCTGCACGTCCAGAAGATTGTCCTCGATCCGCCCTCTGCAGTAACACGGGGCGAGGACGTGCAGATCTACGCGCGAATCACGAACACGGGAACGCGAAGCGCGGACAGCTTCAGTGTGGGGTTCTTCTACCGTTCCGCGCGCGAGGGGGAACCGTGGATCCTGCTCGGATTGCTCGACGAAGAGCATCTCGGTCCGAGCCAGCAGGATTTCCTCGAGGTGACGTATGAGATCTCGACGGCTGACATGGACCTCGGCAGCTACGAGGTGAAGGTGGTCGCCGACGTCTCCAACCAGATACCCGAGGTCGACGAACTCAACAACGAGCTGACCACTTCAATGGATCTGGTTGGCTCGACCCTGGGCCTACCCGAGCTACAGCCGACGCAACTGGCATTCACCCAAGGCGGAACGAGCGAGATGGATCCGTGGAGCATCTCACTGGTGGTCGAGAACTCCGGCGAGTACCAGTTGAGTTCGTTCAGCGTTCGCTTTCTGCTCGACGGTGAGCCTCTCAGCATCCCTCTGCAGCCGGACACGTCTTTCATTCCGGATACGGGGGCGACAACGACGATCGTCGCAACACTCGATCCGTACAGCCTAGGACTCGATCCAGGCACGTACCTCATCACCGCGATCGTCGACTCGAGCGAGCAGATCCTGGAACAAGACGAAGGGAACAATAGCATCAGTGCGTCACTGACGATCCAGACGCTCGAACTTCACCCGCGCAGTCTACGCTTCGATCGACCTGTCGTCCGCCTCGATGAGGAGGTGCGGGTCACGTCGCTCATTCTCAATGCAGGAAACGGCCTCGCGAAGAACGTGAAGGTCGACTTCTTCATCAACCATCTTCGATTCGCAACGACCCAGATCGCGCAGCTGGGCGCGGAGCCACAGGAAGTCGCCATCACGCTTGACGCCGAGAGGCTCGGCCTGCTCGATGCTCCCAAGGTGTACGAAGTCAGGGTTGTGGTCGATCCAGACAACACGTTGTCCGAGTCCGACGAGGCGAACAACGAGCTCGTTCGAACCCTCACGATTCTCGAAGTGGAAGCGAAGAAACCGGAAGTACATCCCGAGAGTCTTGAGTTGACGCCCCCTTCACCGGCCGAGCTGGGGCGCGCCGACACCGTGACAGTCACGTCGGTGATCAAGAACACGGGCCGCGCGGATGCCGAGCCATTCGATGTCGGCTTCTACTACCGAGTCAAGGGCGGACGACGATGGGAGACCTTCCCCTGCAGCGACGATGTCAGTTGCGGGGAGATTACGCTCCTTGCCGGCGCGCAGGAAAGGCTCGTGGGCGTCCTTCCGGTGATCGCTCTGCCCCCAGGAATCTACGAGATTCGCGTCGCAGCAGACGCAACGGACCTGATCGACGAACTCGACGAGGCGAACAATGAGCTCATCACGACACTGACGCTCCTCGCGTCGAGGCTCCCGGATCTGATCGTGGAGATCGATTCCATCGAACCAGGAAGCTCACTCCAGCACGGGCAGACCGCACGGATCTCCGCAACGGTCAGCAATATCGGCGAGCTACCCTCCGAAGCGTCCTCCGTCCGATTCTCCTACTGCAAGCTGGCCGAGGGCGGCACGCCCGCCCAGCAGCAAGTCGTTTGCTCTGATGGGGAACAGACCATCGCCGTCCTGCCGGATGCGAATGTCGTGATCCCTCAGCTCGGGATCGGCGAGTCGACGACAATCCAGGTGAATGTAGAGACGGGATTCCTCGAGTCAGGCCAACACAGGGTCCGGGCCGAAGTCGATCCGAACAACATCGTCAAGGAGCGTAACGAGATCAACAACGTGGGATCCCGGACGCTCGCCGTCCAGGGCCCGGATCTCCTTGTCGCTCCCGGTAGCTTCCAATCGTATCCAGGAGGGACCATCAACCAGGACGAGGTCGACGAGGTCAACTTTGCTCTGGCCGTCGTCAATGCTGGCGCACTCGCGGCCGGAGAGTTCAACGTGGCGTTCGAGCTTCTCCGACTGGAGGACGGCCTGTTCGAGACGGTTCGCGGCCGGATGTGTGGAGACGTTGGCTTCGAGTGCACGGACCCGCCGTACTTCGGCGTTGTCAATCTTCCGGGCATCGGCGCGGGCGCCCAACTGCCAGTCGCATGCTCGCTCGACCTGGCAGCGAGCATCCTCGAGCCCGGTCAATACGTGGTTCGAGTACACGTCGATTGCATCGCGGACTTCGATCAGGACGGTATCTGCGACGGCCAAGTCTCCGAACATGCCGAGCTGAACAACGCAGCCGAACTCCTGTTGACGATCATCGGCGAGGGCGCAGACCAGAGCTCAGAACCCGCGTCCGATGTCGATCTTTCGATCACATCTGTTAATGGCCGCGCGAAGCCGGGGCGGATTCTCGTTTACGGCAACATCCAGAACGTCGGAAGTCGGGGCACCGGAACATTCTCGGTGATGTTCGAAGTCACCCTCCCGTCCGGCCGGGTTCTGAAACGGGGGGTGGTCGGCCTTCCGCTCCTCGATGCCGGCGAGCAAGCGACAGTGAGTGTTGAGTTCTTGCAGGATGAGGACTACAGCGATGTGCTCGCCGCGGGAGATCCGATCGGCATGACCTTGCGGATCCTGCTGAGCGATGAGAATCCCGCCGACAATGAGCGCTCAAGGAAGCTAACGGTCAGAGACTGACCGGAGATCTACAGCGAGTGTGATCTGACACGCGCTTGAGAGGACTGATGGTCATGCGAGCGGGTCGCCTTCTGGCGACCCGCTTCGTTGAGCAGGCCGACCGAAACCTGAGCAAACGGAGACTTCGAAGACCGTTCCGGCTCCATCGGAGACCACGGGCGCAGGTCACTCTTTTGGCAGGCCGGTGTTGTCGTGTAGGATTAGGCCGTGACACGGAAATCGGAATCGGGGGAAACACGGTGAAACCACGCAGGTTTGCTATTCTCCTCTGCTTTGCCCTGCTCCTCCTCTCGCTTCTTGGGTGTCGATCCGACCAAGGGCCGGCCGAGTTTCTCTACCGGCAAGCCGATGTGGAAGCGGTCGATGTCCATCTCACCGGGACAGCTCCCGTTGGTGCTAACGCTGTCGTCATGGGCACCGTTCCCGAAGCCTGCGCGAAGGTCGACGAGATTCGGCAGGAGTACATCGAGAGCACCGGCACGTTCCTGTTGACGCTGACAACCAGTCGACCGGTTGATGAGCCGTGCATACAGACAGTCACCCCGTTCGAGGCCACGGTCCCACTGGCGATTGAGAGGCTTCCAGACGGCGTGTATACGGTCGTCGCCAACGGCGTATCGACGACGTTCCGCGTGATGACTCAGGTCGATGTGCCGCCGCAGTGATGCATCGATACGGAAGGCGAGGATTCACGTGTCTCGCGCCTACACCTTGAGGCTGGACCCGTCCCTTGCCCCATCCCCGGCGCTTGTGGCTTTGGTATGGGCGGAAGAGATTGAGCCTCCGACACCCCCGGTAGCATTGCCCGATTTCGTCGGCGAGATCCTCGCTAGAGTGAAGGCGAAAGGAGAAGACTTCGTTCCGGATTCCGTGCGCATGCGCGTCAGGAGAATGCTGAGATACGGGAAGTACAAGCCCAGCGGCCGAGGGAAACCGGCAAGTGAATTCCTGCTGCGAGCAGCCCTCGCGGATTCTTTCCCGCTGATCAACGGCCCCGTCGACGTCAACAATGCGGTCAGCCTCGAGTCCGGTTTCCCCGGATCGGTATTCGATGCAGACCTCACGGGTCCCGACCTTCTGGTTCGACGTGGGGACGACGCCGAGTCCTACGTTTTCAATCCTTCAGGACAGACCATCGACCTGACCGATCTTCTCCTGGTCTGCCGGCAGACGACCTCAGGCTGGGAGCCATGCGGGAATCCGGTGAAGGACTCGATGGCGACCAAGACATCCGAGACGACGCGCACGATTCTCGGCGTTCTCTATGTACCGGCCGACGAGCCAGCCGACCGCGCCGAGCAGTGGGCGGCTCGCTACGCCGAGCTTCTGCAATCGCACTGCGGCGCTCGCAACAGCGGGTACGAGGTCGTCGACCAGACCGAGTCGCGGCCCGCGCCGGCCACCCAGTGATCTCGCTGACAGTGGGATCGAGCCGGAGATGATGATATATGGATGATCGCCGGATGGCGCGGTACGAGAGGATTCTCGAACAGCTGCGCGGACTCATCGAGGATGCGTCGCCGAGCCTCACGGCGGCGATGGCGACAATCTGCGCCGTTCTTCACGCGAAGATGCCCCATCACTTCTGGACTGGATTCTACTTCGTCGCAGGTGCGGACGAGCTCCACGTCGGACCCTATCAAGGACCGCTGGCGTGTCAGATTCTGAAGGGCACCGGGGTCTGCCTCTGCGCGGCCGCCTCGGGCGCGCCGGTCGTCGTGCCCGATGTGGAAGCATTCCCTGGTCACATCGCATGTGATACGCGATCGAAGAGCGAGATTGCCATCCCTCTGAAGGCGAGTGACCGTGTGGTCGCCGTCTTCGACGTCGATTCCACCGAGGTCTGCCAGTTCACCGACGAGGACGTCCCGCCTCTCTCTCACATCCTGTCACTTCTCGACCCACTGCTCACGTCTCTTGGACGCTAGAGAGAGTCGTATCGCTCGATCAGACGGAAGATCGCGTCCGCTCCAAACTCCACTGCCTTGACGGGGACGCGCTCGTCGTCACCGTGGATCGTCGAGAAGAAGTCGAATCCGGACGGCAGATTCATCGGAGTGAATCCGTACGTCTGGATCCCCAATCGCGAGAAGAACCGTGCGTCCGTCGATCCTGGGAGCAAGAGCGGAATCGAAATGGCCTCGGGATCGAGCTCCGCGAGAATCCCTTCCAACGTATCGAACAGAGCGTAGTCCGGCGACGGCGGAGCGGGATCGTGCAGAAGGACCCTCAGCTCGGCCTCTCCATCGAGGATCGCCCGTAGTTCGGTGAGGAACCTCTCCACGTCCATCCCCGGGAGGATCCGCGCATCGAGTCCGAGGATGATCTCACTGGGGATCACATTCGGTTTCTCCCCTCCACGCACGACGGTGGCGTTGACCGTGTTGCGGAACAGCGGTTCGATCTCCTGTCCCACGCCTCCCAACAGCCGAAGGATCGCATCGGTCAGATGCGGGCGCAGGAGCGCGCGCAGGATCGGGCGTTTCCATCGGGCGACGTGCGGGGCAGCCGTCTCGATCATCCGGCGTGCAACCGGTGTAACGTGAATCGGCATCCGACGGCGATCGAGTTTCCGCAGGATCCGGGCCAGCTTCGCCATCGCGCCGTCCCGCATCGGCTTCGCACCGTGACCCGCGGGACCCCGAACCGTCGCCTCCATCCAACAGGGCTGCTTCTCGGCGACCTGGACAGCGTAGAACCTCCGACCGGCGAGGTCGATCGGGACACCGCCGAACTCCCCAATCGCGAAGCGCACGGCGTCGAAGAGTCGTGCATGCTCCTCGACGAGAAAACGTGCGCCGAAGCGCCCTCCGGCCTCCTCGTCCGACAGGATCACAAGGAGGATGTCGCCGGCTGGCCTCACACTCTCCGCCTTCGCGCGAAGGACCGCCGACGTCATCATCGCGACGGCGCCCTTCATGTCCAGCGCGCCGCGCCCCCAGAGCCATCCATCGACAACATGTCCGCCGAAGGGTGGATGCCTCCAACGGCGCGGATCGGCTGTCACCACATCAGCGTGACCGTAGAGAAGAAGCGGAGGAGCCGCCCCTCTCCCGGGGAGACGAGCCACGAGGTTCGGGCGATCCTGGTCCTTCGATAGGAGTTCGCACTGGAGACCGGCGTCTTCCAGAAGATCGGCGAGGAAACGGACACACGCTCCCTCAAGGCCAGGGGGATTCGTCGTATCGAACCGGATCAACTTCGCCGCAAGATCCGCAGCGCTTGCGATCGCGAGCATCTCACCTCTTCTGTTAGATCGAACGCGCCGGAGACTGATGGGAGGCGCGTAGGACGCACTGTTCTCGGTTCCCGCGACCCGAGTACGGGCGAGAGACTGTTCGTGCGCCGCCACCTGCCCCACGCCCGAACGGTCTGCGTCGGGAATGGCATTCGGGTGCTCCTCCCCGGCGTGGCATGGCTCAGGGCCGGCAGCGGAGATACTTCAGACTTCTCCATCAAGGGGACCCTCCCCGAGTCACTCGTCCGCTTCGTCGATTGCCTCCTCGACCTCGTCGACGATTCGATCGACCTCATCATTGAGGGCGTCGAGTTCATCGCGCAATCGGGAAAGTCGCTCCACAAGTGGCTGGAGCTTCTCGATGAGATCCTTCTTCGAAACGAAGGCCATGTTCTCCTCCTCCTCCTTCTTTGTGTACTCAGGGCGGATTCTACTCACGACGTGCAGGAAGGCAATCGCCCACGGAGTGGAATCGAGGAGGCAGACCAAGCCAGAGTACAATCCCGGAGGATCGGAGGCGACGTCGACGCGATGCAACGATCGGCAGGGGATCTGAGGCACGTGGCGGATGCACTACGGGATCTGGCGTCTCCGTGTCAGTTGTGTCCTCGCGCATGCGGCGCCGAGCGCCTCAACGGAGAGCTTGGAGCCTGTGGAATCGGAGAACGGGCGCGCGTGGCGAACTTCGGCGCTCACTTCGGTGAAGAGCGACTGCTGGTCGGGCGGCACGGATCGGGGACGGTCTTCTTCTCGGGCTGCAATCTGGGTTGTGTCTTCTGCCAGAACTGGACGATCAGCCACCACCGCACGGGAACGGAGCTCGACGCGGGGGCGCTAGCCGAAGTCTTCTGGCAGCTTCAGGAGGCGGGATGTCACAACCTGAACCTCGTGACACCGACGCACCAGGTGCACGCGATCGTGGAGGCGCTCGCGATCGCTGTAGAAGGCGGCTTCGGCCTCCCTATCGTCTGGAATTCCGGAGGGTATGACTCGGTGGAGGTGCTGAGGCTGCTTGACGGTATCGTCGACATTTACATGCCGGACGCGAAGTACGGAGGCGACGCGGCAGCGGCCCGTCTCTCCGGCGTCCCGGACTACGTGGCTCGGTCGCAGGCCGCGATTCGTGAGATGTATCGTCAGGTCGGCAATCTTGCACTCGGCGACGAAAGCGTCGCTCGTCACGGGCTGCTCGTGCGCCACCTCGTTTTGCCGCGCGGTCTCGCCGGAACGGAGACGGTCATGCGTTTTCTCGCCGACGCGATCTCGCGGGACACGTACGTCAACGTGATGGATCAGTATTATCCATACTGCCAGGCGGACCAGATTCCGGAGCTCGCACGGACGATCACGGCAGACGAGTTTCGCGAGGCCATCGAATTCGCCAGGGTGGCCGGTCTCAGCCGGTTTGCCTAACGCGGAAGACAAAGGCCGAAAGGGGTCTGAGACTTGTCGACCAGAGGCAAGGCACAACAGCAGCGACTCGAAGCCTCCGCCCACGGGATCGTCCAGGGCGTCTTCTTTCGCTACAGCACAAGACTGAAGGCGGAGGCACTCGGCCTGGTTGGGACCGTTGCGAACCGGCCCGACGGCACGGTCCACGTCATCGCCGAAGGACCTCGAGATCAGTTGGAGCAACTCGCCGCGTGGCTGCGAGTGGGCTCGGACGCAGCCGTGGTCGAACGGGTTGACGAGACTTGGCAACCGGCCTCAGGCGCCTTCGAGAGCTTCCGGATTGTGCGCTGAGCGATTCGGGCCACGCGTGACCTCTCTTCGGGCGCCTTCATTGTCTTCAGTGAATTCGTTGATCGACCTTCGAGAGGTGGATACCATCCGACACTGGGATGAGACTGCCACGTGTTGGAGAGAAAGCCGGATTCGAAATCACGGATAGTCTGCAGCCTCGGGGCGACCAACCGAAGGCGATCGAGGAGCTGACAGCTGGCGTCGAAGGCGGCTTGCAGTTCCAGACGCTGCTGGGCGCAACGGGAACGGGGAAGACCTTCACGATCGCTCACCTCATTCAGCGAGTCCAGCGGCCGACGCTCGTTATCGCGCACAACAAGACGCTGACTGCGCAGTTGGCGAACGAGTTCCGGGAACTGTTCCCGGATAACGCGGTGCACTACTTCGTGTCCTACTACGACTACTATCAGCCGGAGGCGTACATCCCCCAGACCGACACCTACATCGAGAAGGACTCGTCGATCAACGACGAGATCGACCGCCTGCGACACGCCGCCACCTCGGCGCTGTTCGAACGGCGAGACGTGATCATCGTCGCATCCGTCTCGTGCATCTATGGCCTCGGATCCCCGGCGAGCTACTACGACATGTCGCTCGGCCTCAGAAAGGGCGACGCGTGGGATCGCGACGATGTCATGCGAGCGATGATCACGCTGCAGTACAACCGGAACGAGATCGGGTTCGAGCGAGGGACGTTCCGCGCTCGCGGAGACACGGTCGAGATCATCCCCGCGTATGAGGAACGCATCATCCGACTCGAGTTCTTCGGCGACGAGATCGAGAGGATCGCGATCCTGGATCCAATTACGGGACACCCGATCCGTGAAGAGTCGGAGATCACGATCTACCCTGGCTCTCATTTCATCACCCCAGAGGATCAGATAAAGAAGGCGGTCGAGGGGATCGAAGCGGAACTCGAGGAGCAACTGACAAAGCTGCGAAGCGAGACGCGCTTGCTGGAGGCGCAGCGTCTCGAGCAGCGAACGCGCTATGACCTGGAGATGATGCAGGAGATGGGCTACTGCTCGGGGATCGAGAACTACTCCCGTCACCTCGACGGACGCAGTGTGGGGCAGCCGCCGTCGGTGCTCATCGATTACTTCCCGAGCGACTTTCTGCTCGTCATCGATGAGTCCCACCAGACGGTGCCACAGGTTCGTGGCATGTATCACGGGGACCGATCCAGGAAGACGACGCTCGTCGACTTCGGATTTCGTCTGCCATCGGCCCTTGACAACCGTCCTCTCACGTTCTCCGAGTTCGAGGAGCGGATCAACCAGGTCATCTTCACATCTGCTACGCCGGGGCCGTATGAGGCGTTGCACAGCAGGAAGACGGTCGAGCAGATCATCCGTCCCACGGGCCTCATCGACCCAGAGATCGTGCTCCATCCTGTCAGGGGCCAGATCGATCATTTGCTCGGCGAGATCCGAACCGTCGTCGGCCGACAGGATCGTGTCTTGGTGACGACGCTGACGAAGCGCATGGCCGAAGATCTCACGGAGTACCTTGTCGACCTAGGTGTCCGAGCCCGCTACCTGCACTCGGAGATCGACACTCTCGATCGGATAGACATCCTGAGGGAGTTGCGGCTGGGGAAGTTCGATGTGCTCGTCGGGATCAACCTCCTCCGCGAGGGTCTCGATCTTCCGGAGGTCTCGCTCGTCGCGGTTCTCGACGCGGACAAGGAGGGCTTCCTCCGCTCGGGGACCTCACTGATCCAGACGATCGGCAGAGCAGCCCGAAACGTCCGTGGAAGGGTCATCCTGTACGCCGATGTACAGACCGACTCGATCCTTCACGCCATCAGCGAGACCAACCGACGGCGGGCAGTCCAGATCGCCTACAACGAGGAACACGGAATCACACCGCGGTCGATCGAGCGCGCCATCACCGACATCATGCAGTCCCTTCGATCCTCCCAACCTCAGCCCCAGGCCGTGCGCGAGCGGCCGAGGCCAACATCGCACGTCGAGATGGTGACCGTGCTGAAGGACCTAGAGAAGCAGATGCTCGAGGCGGCCAGGCGGCTCGAGTTCGAACTCACCGCCAATCTTCGAGACGAGATCCGGGAGCTGAAGAAGGAGACATGAACGTCATTCACGTGAAGGGCGCCCGAGAACACAATCTCAAGGACATCGATGTCGTGCTGCCTCGCGACAAACTCGTCGTGATTACCGGGATCTCCGGCTCGGGCAAGAGCTCGCTCGCGTTCGACACGATCTACGCCGAGGGGCAACGTCGTTACGTCGAATCCCTGTCGGCCTACGCACGTCAGTTCCTCGGACAGATGGAGAAGCCGGACGTGGACTTCATCGAGGGCCTCTCTCCTGCCATCTCGATCGATCAGAAAACCCGAAGCCACAACCCGCGTTCGACCGTCGGAACCGTGACCGAGATCTACGACTACCTCCGTCTCCTTTACGCTCGCATTGGTCACCCGCACTGCCCCACGTGCGGAGATCCGATCAGCCAGCAGACGGCGGAGCAGATCGTCGACGCCGTGATGAGCTCCCCTGAAGGGACGCAGGTCCAGATCCTCTCTCCGATCGTGCGCGGGCGGAAGGGCGAGTATCGGAAGACGTTCGAGGAGATCCGCCAAGAGGGATTCACGCGCGTCCGCGTCGATGGAGTGACCCGAACGCTCTACGAGGAGATCGAACTCGCCAAGAACCGCAAGCACACGATCGAGGTCGTGGTCGACCGCGTTGTCGTCGAGCCGAAGAAACGGGGGCGAATTGCTGACTCGGTCGAGACGGCGCTGAAGCACGGCGGAGGCCTCATCAGTATCCTGAGCGACGACGGAACCGAGCAGCTCTACAGCGAGCACTACGCCTGCATCCGCTGCGGCGTCAGCTATGAGGAGCTCTCTCCGCGCATGTTCTCCTTCAACAATCCCTACGGCGCATGTCCCGAGTGCAGTGGCCTCGGCTACCGGAAGGAGATCGATCCGGAGCTTGTAGTGGATCCCCGCTTCGGCCTACTGAACGGTGGTCTGATCCCGTTCGCAACCACATCCAGTCGCTGGTTCCAGGCGCAAATGGCGGCGCTGGCCGAGCACTTGAAGATCGACCTTGACACACCGCTTGGAGAGGTTCCGAAGGAGACACTCGACGTCGTGCTCGGCGGAACGGGCGACGAGGAGATCACTTTCCACTACAAGTCCCAAAGCGGATACTCGCGCACGATTAAGCGTCCGTTCCGCGGGATCGTGCCCAGTCTCGAGCGATGGTATCGTGAGACGTCGTCGGACCATTGGCGCAGCGAGCTGGAGCAGTACCTGGCGACGCTGCCCTGTCCCGCCTGCGGGGGCGCGCGACTGAAGCCGGAGGTCCTCGCGGTCACCATCGACGGCCTGAACATTCACGAAGTCACGACACTCTCCATCCGGAAGGCGCTCGCCTTCTTCGACGAGCTGGATCTCAGCACTCGGGAGATGATGATCGCCGCGCAGATCAGTAAGGAGATCAAGGCGCGTCTAGGATTCATGGTCGCCGTCGGACTCGACTACTTGACACTCAACCGTCAGGCCGGGACGCTCGCCGGAGGAGAGGCGCAGCGCATCCGGCTCGCGACCCAGATTGGAAGTCAGCTAACCGGCGTCCTCTACGTGCTCGACGAGCCGTCAATTGGTCTGCACCAACGAGACAACCGCCGCCTCCTTGAGACGCTCAAGGGGCTGCGCGACCTGGGGAACACAGTGATCATCGTCGAGCACGACGAAGAGACGATCCGCGAGAGCGATCACATCCTCGATCTCGGACCGGGGGCAGGATCTCATGGTGGACACATCGTCGCGTCGGGAACGCCGCAAGAGGTGGCAGCCTGTCCGAACTCGATCACGGGCCAGTACCTCTCGGGAACTCTTCGGATCCCGGTTCCCAAGACGCGCCGGGCCGGGAATGGCAAACGACTCAAGGTACTCGGTGCCGAGGAGCACAATCTAAGAGACATCGATGTCGAGTTCCCGCTCGGGTGCTTCACGTGCGTGACTGGCGTCTCCGGATCGGGAAAGAGCACGTTGATCGAGGAGGTTCTCTACCGCGCCGTCGCACACAAGTTGCACCTCTCCGTCCGCCGGGCGGGCGCGTACCGGGACATCGAAGGGGTCGACCACATCGACAAAGTGATCGAGATCGACCAGTCTCCGATCGGGCGGACGCCGCGTTCGAACCCGGCGACCTACACGAAGCTGTTTGACGACATCCGAGCACTGCTCGCCAAGACCCCGGACGCCAAGCTTCGCGGCTATGCAGCGGGGCGCTTCAGCTTCAACGTGAAGGGTGGACGTTGCGAGGCGTGTCAGGGGCAGGGCCAAGAGAAGATTGAAATGCACTTCCTTCCCGATATCTACGTCCCGTGCGACGTGTGCAAGGGAACGCGATACAACCGGGAAACGCTTCAGGTCCGGTACAAGAACCGATCGATCGCGGACATCCTGAGGATGTCCGTGGAAGAGGCGCTCTCCTTCTTCGAGAACGTGCCTCGGATCCGGCGTCGACTCCAGACGCTGTTCGACGTGGGACTGTCGTACATCGAATTGGGGCAACCGGCCACGGAGCTCTCGGGCGGCGAAGCCCAGCGGATCAAGCTGGCGAAGGAACTCTCGAAGCGTTCGACGGGGAAGACCCTGTACATCCTCGACGAGCCGACCACAGGGCTCCATGCCTCGGACGTCCGCAAGCTTCTCGAGGTACTTCACAGGCTTGTGGACACCGGCAATACAGTCATCGTGATCGAGCACAACCTGGACGTCGTCAAGACAGCAGACTGGATCATCGACCTCGGCCCGGAGGGTGGCGACGGAGGCGGTCGCGTTGTCGCGACGGGCACACCCGAGGATCTCGTCGCCGTCGCGACCTCGTACACTTGGCAATTCCTGGCCGACGTGTTGCCGGAGTCTGTAGCTGCACCATGATGGCCCAAGCCGTGTGAGAGGAGTCTCCGTGAAACGATGGATGGCGTGCGCCCTGGTCGGGGCCCTGTGCATTCTTGCGCCAATATGCTTCGGGCTGTGTGCTTTCGCACGAACCTACGCGCTTTACCACGACTCGACCGAGGGCCGCCGAACCGTCGTCGTCGTGACCAACCTGAACGACGACGTGGCCACCGGTCTTCTCAAGGCATACGACGCCGATGGACGAATCGTGACACGTGCCAATGTGACGCTCGAAGGGTTCGCTTCCGAGGCGGTTGTGATCGAGATCGATCCCGAGGGCGAACAGGCGTGGGGGCTCGTCAGCGTACAGACAACCGGCCGCTTCGCACTCGCGGCGTGGATCAGTCTCGGAGACCGATGGCGGTCGGTCGAGAACGTCATCGCCTCTCTCATACCGCTCGAAGAGATCGAATACGCGGGCTACTGGATGACCGCCAATTACGCCTCGACGATGAACCGCTCGACGCTTCTGCTGCTGGTCAATCCGTACGACGAGCCGGTGTGCGGAGAGATCTACGTCCACGATGAGGCCGGCAACAGACTGTCGATGCGCTCGTTCAGCCTTGACGCGCGGACGAGCGCCGCCTTACTCCCCGTCGAGAGCCGGTTCGCAGACGGGACGACATGGGGCATGCTCGACATTCACTGCGAGGCACCTATCTTGCTGGTGATGGAGCACCTCGATGCCGAAGGCGGGCTGATCGATCTGGATCTCGTGTCGAGTTTCTACCTGGTCGACTAGGAAGTGCGGCCGACGGGCCAGGGCGCCCGGCGGCCGCACGCGCAGTACGTACAACCGATGAATCCTACGGGCAGGTAGACGATCCAATCGCAAATCTGAACGCTGCGGTGTTCGTCTGCCCAAACTCATTGGTGACGGTGAGCGACAAGACGACCGATTGCGGCGTCGTGTAGACGTGCGTCACGACAGCTCCCGTCGCCGTCGTCCCGTCGCCAAGATCCCAGCTATAGCTCGTGATGCGAGAAGCTCCCTCGCCGGGCCTTGACGCGGATCCGTCGAACCGGATAGGAACGCCCGTTTTTCCCCCGGAACAGGAGGGGATGCCCATGATCACAGCGTACGGCTCCGGATCCCCCTCTCCACACGTGGCGCTGCCGCCTCCGCAGTTGCTCTGGCCGGGAAGAACGTTGATTCCGACCAGCGTCGATGCGGTGGCTCCCTCGTCGTCGGTCAGCGTCAGCGTGACGACGTAGTATCCACCGGTCAAGTAGGTGTGAGTCACCGTCTGACCGTTCGCCGTCGTGTCGTCTCCGAAATCCCACATGTAGATCGCAATCGTCCCATCGGGATCGTAGGATCCGGATGCATCGAACTGGACTTCTCTTCCAGGCTCCGGGGCGTCGTTGCTCACCGCCGCCTGCGCGACGGGGGGCGGGTTGGTCACGACGACGGCCATCTGCTGGGAGTCGGTTGCCCCCTCCTCGTCAACGACGGTCAGGGTCGCCAGGTAGGTTCCAGTGTGTGCGTATGTGTGGGCGCACGCGGGTTCGCGCCCCGCTGTGCGATCGACCGGATCCCCGAAGTCCCAGTGGTACTCGGCGATCACTCCGTCGTCGTCATGCGAGTAGTGCGCGTCGAAATCGACGGTGAGGGGCGCCGTGCCACTCGCCGGAGCAGCGTCAATGACCGCCCGCGGGACGCGATTCACGATGTCACCGAGGATGCTGTCGAACAGGCAACCTGACAGGAAGACCGGAGCAACCATCAGGGCGAGAAAGAAGAGGCGTTTCGCTCTCATTGACAGGTCCCTCCGCCTTCATCGGTGGGGAGATCCGCATTACAGGGCGGACCGCCCTTGACGTCCAGCTGCTCCGTGTAAGTCGATGTTCCACCATCGTCATCCGTGACAGTCAGGACAATGTTGTAGGTCCCCGCGTAGAGGAACCTATGCGTAACTACGGGTCCCGTCGCCGTCGCAGGTATCTTGTAGTCAGGCGGTAGGCGATAGCCGAAGTACCATTCGTACGAGACGATCGATCCGTCATCGGAACAGAGTTCCTCCGCGTCGAAGGTGATGTCCTCACTGCACGAGACGAAGTAGACCCCCTCCATGTTGCTCTTCGGGCTGTAGCTGAACCCCGCGGTCGGAGGCGGATTGAGCGCGTGGATCGTCATCTTCGTCTCCGTGGAGAGGCCGTTCTCATCAACGATGATCAGTCTCGCCTCGTACGTTCCGTCCTCCACGTAGGTGTGCTCCGCCAGCGGGCCCGTGTCCGACCCCCCGTCTCCAAATGTCCACAGGTAGGAGACGATGTCTCCGTCGGGCGCGAAGGAGAGCGTCCCGTCGAAACCCACGGTGAACGGGATCACATCCTCCGTATGCGATGCTGTGAACAACGCCTCCGGCTGCGAGCGTCTCAGGCATCCGGAGAGCGAGGCGACGACGAGGATGGCCGTACCGACGGCCACGATGAGTCGTATCGTCTTCATCGTCACTCCTTTTCCCCATTAAGGGAGAGATCGATGTTGAAGGAGAGCGACAGTCGGACCGAGATCCCATCGAGATCGATTGCTTCCGGCGTGCCGTCTCCGTCCAAGTCAAGTTCATTCCCCACCGAATCGGTCACGACACTCACCGTCGCGGCTCGGTAGGAAACGAAGGAGCCGATCGAGAACCATCGGGCAACCGGGTAAGAGAGGGAAAGCCCGAGCTCGAATCCAAACGTGCCTCCCGTATAACGTTCATCCCCCTCGGGCGGCACGCCAGAGATCACGTCTGGGTACTCGCTTGGAACTTCGAACACGACTGCACGATTCGAGACGACGTAGTAGTAGCCAATCCCGCCTTCAGCTGCGAGGCGGAGTCCCGCATCAAGGAACGTCGCCCGGCCGCCGACCAACAGGCCAACGGTCGTCAAGTCAAGGGCAACCTGAATCGTCGAGATCTCGCTCCCCTCGTAGTAACCGAGCGTGTCGGTGGAAGAGCTGAAGTACTCGGCGGACGCGCCAAGCCCGAACCAGTCCGTGAGCCAGAATCGCTCCCCGACCCGGAATGACAGTCCACTGACCATCGGGTCGAGCGGATCGACGGTTCCTGAGACGTCAGGGTGCACAGCGAACGTTTCGTTTAGATGTGCGATGAGCGTGTTGAAGACGCCGATCGAGGCGTTGATGCTCCCCAGAGACATCGCCGATGGCCCACCACCGAACGACATCTCCAGAGGGCCGGCACTCGCTGTAATGCTGATCACAACCAGTGTCATCAGCAGAGTCGCTAGCCCCTTCATCGTTCCCCCTTCGTGATCGATGATTCGGGACGGCAGCCTCAGCTGGTGCGAGAGGCCGCAGTCACCACCCGGTAGTCTCGACGATAGGGGATCTGTGCGAACGTTCGAAGCGCGTAGAGGGTTTCGGACTCGTACCTGATTCAGCCGGAGGTCGGACTCATGTCTCGTTCATGGCGGACCGCAGGGCGTCGAGGGCAACTTCGATGTCCGACGCTGACACATCGAGGTGCGTCACCATACGGATTCTCCGACCACTCGTGCCCAAAGGGATGGCGAGTACTCCTCGATCACGAAGACGCTCGGCCAACGAAGCTGCATCCAGCGACGGGTCGCCGGCGTCGGCCCCGTTCACGTCGAAGTAGACCAGGTTCGTCCACATCGTGGAGGATGACACCCCCTGGCGACAGTCAAGGCCCGGAATCTCGGCGATTCCTCGGGCAAGCACCGCCGCGTTCTCGTGGTCCTCTGCCAGGCGGTCGACGTGATGGTCGAGTGCGTACAGACCTGCGGCGCCAAGTACGCCCACCTGGCGCATTCCGCCGCCCACCATCTTCCGCATCCGCCGCGCCCTCAGGATGAACGTCCGATCTCCACAGAGGACGGAGCCAATCGGGGCCCCCAACCCTTTGGACAGGCAGACCATCACAGAGTCGCCGCTGCGAGCTAGCTTCTCGGGAGAGACACCCAACGCGATGGCCGCGTTGAACAGGCGCGCGCCGTCAAGATGCACGACGAGTCCTCGTTCGCGCGCGAAGGCAGCCACGGCGTCTCCGTGCTCCGGAGGCCACGCAATTCCGCCGCAGCGGTTGTGCGTATTCTCGAGGCAGATGAGACGGGTCGGCGGCTGATGAGGATCATCCGGGTTTCGAACGGCCTGCCGGATCGCTTCGAGATCGATCGTCCCGTCCGGCTCATTCTGGAGCACGTGGGGGTGAATCCCGCCGAGCGCAGAGCAGCCGCCCGCCTCGTAGAGAAACGTGTGCGCCAAGTGACCGAGGATGATCTCGTCGCCGCGTCCGGCGTGCGTCAGCATGGCGACGAGATTTCCCATCGTGCCGCTGGCGACAAACAGGCCACCCTCTTTGCCGAGAAGAGCCGCGGTTCGCTCCTCGAGGCGTTGAATCGTCGGATCGTCGCCGAAAACGTCATCGCCAACGGTGGCCTCTGCCATCGCCCTTCGCATGCCGCTCGTGGGGCGAGTCACCGTGTCACTTCGAAGATCGATCATGCGCATCCTGTCTCCTTCTCCCGAGAGTACTTCTCAGTTGACGCCGAAATCCGCTTCACGCCATCCGCCGTCGCCGATCAGCGGTACAAATCTGCACGAGCCCAGCTCATCACACCTGCTTCCAGCAGGATGGTACCTAATCCGCCGGATGACTTGTTCGACTTGGCCTCCGATTGGCCCGACGAAGATCCCCCCCGGCCTCAGCTGCCGGATGAGATCTTCGGGAATCGAAGGAAGGCTCCCCGTCGCGAGAATCCGGTCGAACGGAGCCTCGGCCGGCAGCCCAGCGGTCCCATCTCCACAGGCGCACTGCACGCCTTGAATGCCCTGTTCCGCCAAGCGCGTTCGCGCAGCGAAGAACAGCGCTGGAGAGCGCTCGATCGTCCACACCGATGGGCTGATCTCGCACAGAACCGCTGTCTGGTATCCGGAGCCCGTTCCAAGCTCGAGGATCTTGGCGTCTTCAGGAATCTCCAGAGCTTCGGTCATCAGCGCAACGATGTAGGGCTGAGAGATCGTCTGCCCTTCCCCGATTGGGAGGGGATGATCGGCGTAGGCCTGGCTCTTCCATTCCGCCGGCACGTACGCCTCCCGTGGTACCCGAGCCATCGCCGCAAGCACGCGCGCGTCACGGATTCCGCGGCGCATCAGATGGCATTCGACCATCCACCTGCGTTGTTCAGCGAAGTCACAGGTTCGTGGTGATTGTCTCCAGAGTCTCATGATCGGCCGGACGTCCGTCAATCGTCGATCGGCTCCTCGAAGTAGTCGCGAATGACTTCCTGAGCCTTTGTCAGATCTCGCGGCCGGACCATGATCCGAATGTCGGCGAGCCCATCGAAGGTCACCGGATAGACGGAAGGCGGCACGTGCGAGACGAGATTGACGGGGATGTCGAAGTCCTCGAGAAGACCGCTGATCATCCTTGCCTTCGGCTCTCCAACAGCGATGTGGCAGAGCACGAGATCCTGCGCCAAGGCCTCTTCTCGCTGATCGAGGAGGTAGTGAACGATGGTCACACACTGGCTCGTGTGAAGCGCCCGCTCGCCGAGCGAGACACGGGGAAGCTCGCTGAGAATCTTGTCCTCCTCTTCCGTGAAGTCGACGTGATCCGAGAGGATGAAGGCCGGGTCGCTTGGGAAAGCGAAGCCCTCCGCGCGCGCGCCGTTCTCGTGGAGCAAGACAGGGCGAGCACCCAGCTGGTAGAGCCGATCGAGCGCCTCTAAAAGCGTTCGTCGAGAGACGAAGACACCCGGCGTGCTCTCGGTCTCCTCCTCGGCAAGAGCGTTGAGTGCTCGCTGGATGAGAGCGGCTGTCGAACGTTCATCCGGATTCAGACGCTTGACCTTGTCCCCCGCGACTCGTATCTGGACGGTGTTCTGAAGCAGCAGGATCGTCTCCACGTCCGTGCGAATCCCGTGAGAGACGAAGAGCGATGCCCCAAGCGCCCGGCAGAGGACGTCCAGCCGACCTGCGCCTCCGGGCAGATCGTTGAGCGAGAACCCCGCCTCGAGCGGAACCTTGTGTCCCAGCAGTACGAATCGTCTCATAATCGAGCAGTCTACCTCCAGGCAAGCTCGGGCGCCAAGGGCAACCCTCTTCGTCTGCGCAGTCTGTCGTCGAGCGAAGGGACGTTCGCTGATTTGCCGGGTGACCGGTTTCCGCTCCCTCGCGGTCGAACAGCGTGGAGACGCACTCAGCCTCGGTCTAGAGTCAGATCGATGTGAGCACGCACGTCCAGTATGCGATTCGTCCCGCCGTAGTGGCGGACATGAGGGGGAGTGTACGGTGAAAGCCCGAGCGTGGCTGGTAACGGCAGTCTGTGTATTCGCGTGCGGCCTGGGGGTCGCAGCGAGCGAGTGGTTCACGGGAAGCTGGGCCGCAGAGATTACGCTGTCTCCTCAGCAAACGATGCCTTTCTCCGCCTTCGAGTCCACTCTGAACGCGGGGCTGCAGATCGACTTCCTAACGGTATCTAGTGTCTCAGACTTTATCTTCGATGGCTGGCTGTGGCAGGAGTTCGATTTGGGGGCCGAGCTAGGGCCGATCAGCTTCACAACACAGTTGCTGTTCGAGCCCCAATCTGGATCGTTCCTCTACGTCCAGGGCAGGCTAGCGCTCGATCTGCCGCCAATCCTTGTCTCCGTATATGGAGCAATGGTGGGGCCGACGCAGTCCGAGTCGGCGAACTACGGGTACGTGTTGGATGTCTACGGGGAGATCCTTGGCGGTGTCATGACGTTCGGTAGCGCCACCTTCATCAGCGCTGACCTCTCCGGTATTACCTTCACCGCAACCGGTGTCCAAACGGATTCCAGTCTCGTTTCCAAGACGTTCATTACCGATCCGACCATTGACTCAGTTCCCATCGTCTTCTCTGGGCAGGAACTAACATTCAGCGGGCTCGCCTTTGACTGCGCCAGGCTGACGAGCGTCACGACTTTCTCCAAGGTCGGGTTCGAGAGCGAGGAGATCCAGCTGGAGTTTCTCAGCATGTTCGGACTCCCGTTCAATCTCAGTCTCGACTTCATCTACACGCTGCAGACGAAGAGCTACGTCTTCACGCCGTCACTCTCGACAGACTTCGGTTGCGTGAGCGTCTACACGAATCTCGTCCAGAGCGGAAGCATGATCACCGGACTGGAGGTCTACGGCGTTGCGTTCGAGATGACGATCGGCAACGGGACGATACGAAGTGTCTCCAATCTCGACACCAGTCAGTACGTCATCACGACGCCCGAGTTCGGCTTCGTCGTCGAACCGCTGAGCGACGCGATTGCAGGCGGACACCTGTACTACCCGCAAGACTTCTGGGAGATTGTGTCGTTGATTGTCGATGTGCCACCGCTCGGATGCGGCTTCTCGTTCTCGGTCGATACATTCTTCAGTACATCGACCGGGCTCCTGTTCGATTGGGCGCGCAGCACGATGGGCGTCACGCTGTCTCTCGGCTCGTCGGTGAGCATCGGAAGCTCGATCACGATCGACACAACGGGATTCACTGCGTGGACGCTGTCGGCCGAGCTGACGTGGTAATCTGAGGCATACCCGACCTGAAGCGATCAGTCTGGAGCGTGCCGTACAGCAAACAGAACCTTCACTCTAGTGCTCTCCTGGTGAGCCAATTGCGCTCGCCCTGGATCGACCTCCTGAGAGGCTCAGATTCCCTCTGGTTCGAGTCCCGTCGGGTACGCCTGACGTCACCATACCCAGAACCTTTCTGAAGAGCTTCTTAGTCGCCCTTCGCTGACTTCGATTCCCCTAGGCGGCAATGTGTCTTGAAATCCCGGTCTCGAGGAGCTCGGGTGCCGGGACTTGGACCCGAGTCTCAGGCCGGCCCACTGTGGAGAGACTCCTGTGGGTGACTGCTGTGTCTCAGCCCCGAATTCGACGCGCTGCATGTCTGACCACATGTGCTGTTGGCGAACCCTGGGATTCCACATATGATGCGAAGATGAGCCCCGGGCTCGAAGGGAGTGATCGCTTGGCGACAGAGACAAGGACGTGGCAGATCGTTGATGGGCAGCTGGTCCCGCTCGAATCGACGCTGGCACGGGAAGGTCGTACAGAGCCTGGAGACCTGGAGAGCTGGATCGTGTCAGATTCCTCCGTCCTGGGGCCGGAGCTCTTGATTATCGGTCGCCAGGTCATAACCAAATCAGGGCCACTGGACATTCTGGCAGTTGATCGAGATGGCAACACGATAGTAGTGGAACTGAAGCGGGACAAGCTTCCGCGCGAGGCGCTTGCACAAGCAGTAGACTACGCTTCTGACGTGGCCTCTTGGCCCGCAAGCCGACTGAGCGAAATCTGCGAGAGGCACGCAGGACAGAGCCTCGAGGACGCGTTTAGCGAGCGCTTCGCGGACGTTGACCTGGAGAACCTGAGCATCAATGCCACCCAGAGGATTCTCTTGGTCGGGTTCGGTATCGAGTCATCTCTGGAGCGGATGATCCAGTGGTTATCTGACAGCTACAGCGTCAGTGTAAATGCTCTCGTCCTCAGCTACGTTCGCACCAGCAGCGGCGACGAGCTGGTGACTGGAACATCAATCATCCCGGAAGAGATCGAGAAGGAGCGGGTCAAGAAACGAAGGTTCACGATCCCGATGTCTGACGATCCCGGGGACTACGAGGACGGTCAGCTCTCAGATCTGCTGTTCAGATACCTCTCAAGGGACATGTACACGGCCAGGCGGATTCGTGGGGTTCTTCTGCCGACTCTCCTGAGCTGCGGGCAAGCGACGCGCGAGGAACTGAAGCAGGCTTTCGTACGAGATGCGGGCATTGACCCTTCGCAATCAGGTTACTTCTTGTCGTTGATTTCGGGTCAGCTAGGAATGGAGAAGAACGACTTCCTCCGCCAAGTTATCGCATACGAGTACCCAAACTACTCCTGGGAGAAGGACAACTACCGGGTTCGTGGCGAGTACCGGCAGCTTGTGCAAACCGTCCTCGACCGCTTAGATGCTGAAGTTGAGAAGGGCGACCTGTACTGAACGAAGGCCGAGTGCGTGTGCGGGCACGCTTTTGCTGCACTTGCATCGAGCTTCGTTCAGCAGCGACTTCGTGGCTTCACCATTCACACGTCTGCCCGTCACTCTGAATGCGAGGGTCAACGCCCGAAGTTACTCTTGCACCACTCGCATCTGAGCGGGATCGTCAACTCGACTAGCCCTGGAGGTAAACGGGATGCTTGGCAACATGCTCAGCGGAGATGGTGCGTGAGCGCTTCTCTTGACTCGGACCGAAGCATTGAGGAAGCCACCAAGATTCGGAACCTTACCGTTCTTCACGTAGGTCACGAAGTCAAGAAAGTTCTCGTCGGTTCCAGTAACCTCAGGCAGGTGCTCCGATCTGGCTTCGATGACATCACTTTGCAGATGAGAGCGCTCAGATCCTACGAGGGTAAGGTTGCACTCCCAGAGTCTTATTCCACCGTGTTCGTAGCCGTCTTCGATGCTGCCTGGGATCTTGATGGCTCAGGCAACGCCTGCTTGGCGGCCTTTCTCTCGACCTTTCTCTTCGACAGTATGACACCGCTCTGGAGCGCTCTTGTTGCTTGCGGACAGCATCTGCTAGCGATCCACGTGTGGACTGCGATTCTGCGTCTAGCCCACGAGTGGGAGCGGCGATCGGGAAAGACTACTCACAAGGGCTCCCCGTACGCCTTCCTTGCCTATACGTACCTCATGATGGGCAACTTCGACGCGGCGTTTGCTTACATCTACAACGCAATCGAGGAAGACAGGCGTCTGGGTCGTGCTTGTCCGAAGATCAGCTACCCAGCTCAGGCGCCCGTGTATCGCACGGCCACGCTCAGTGACGATCCGCATAACATCATGTATTCGGACGTCTCCGTTATCAGATCCGCTATTGAAACGGAGATCAAGACCTACAGGAGGGTGTTCGGTAGCTCCTTCTCCATGCAGGACTTCGATGCGCGGTTTCTCCGGAATCCGGATCTTGAAGTAGTAGCGTTCTTCTTCGTGTTTGCATACTGGAGCATCGTTGAGCATCGGGAGCGCATAGGCAACGACCTGATGAGGAACGATTTCTCGAGGCTGAAGAACGCTCAACGGCTCTTCGCGCTATGTCTTGTAATTGACCAGCTACTCCACGAGCACCCAAGCTATACGGGTGCCAGCATCCGTAAGGAGATCAGGAACTTCGTCGAGAAGCAAGGACTCATGACTCGCACCAGCTTTGATGCGCTCTTGAAGGACGAGAACGTCGCTAGAGCCGACCCGGACTGCCTGTTGCCCTCAATCCTGTCGCAATCATTGACTCACGATGGGAAGCCGGTTAGGAAAGAGGTCCAGTACCTTCTCGCTGCGTGGAAGCTTCGGAACTTCGCGGCGCACAACATCCAGACGCAGCGGGTGATTGGGGAGGATTTCGACCGGATCGTTAGTGTCTTGCTTGATGACGTCTTCCTCATCTTGGAGGAGTATCCTCCGTAGCGCTGTGCCCCGGATGAATTCAGGCTGCCGCAGACTGGATGCCAGTTCTCCAAACGTTCACCTCGGCTCTCCCGCCCAAGGCTTCCCGGTCATCCTGCTGAAGCGGGGAAGCCGAGTTGGGAAGGGGGCTTCAAGCTCAGGAGCAGCTCAGAACGAAGGTTCTCCAATCGTTCACCCAGGCTCCACCAGATCTGGCTACAGGCCTGTTCGTGTATTTCTTCCCGCTCGCTTCTCGAAGCAGGCCTCAGGTCCATGAATGGAGAACTCGCCCGTTCTCTCTTCAGGTAGAAGCACTGAATCCGATGAGCAGCCAGCTCTTCTCGGGCTCCAGGCCGAATATGATGATCAAGATCGTGGTCCTCTATGTCCGTCATGGATCACAGTACTTAGTCTATATTAGTGTTCACGAACATGGCAGACTGGCTTCAAGCTTATGGCTTCGACCTCAACAATCGTGAATGGGCAAGCCTGATCTGGCTCGGCGCTCTCCTGGTCTTTGTCCTTCTCAAGCCAGACATAAGGGCAAACTTCCGTAACGTTCTCCGATTGGCATTCACACGTAAGCTGGCCTTTGTCTGGGCAGTCTATCTCGTGTGGGTTGCCGCCCTCGTCGTGTTTGCTTGCGCCACGGGAGTCTGGAGGACAGCACTGACCAAGGACACGATAGTGTGGACAGCTACTGCTGGCCTCGCACTGGTTGGATCGTTCACGGAGGCGTGGAAACCGGGTCACTTCCGGAGCGCTTTGCTCAAGGCTGTTGGCGCTGTCGCGCTCCTTGAGTACCTGGTAACGCTCGCAACCTTCCGCCTGTGGGCGGAGGTGATCCTCCAACCGGTCGTACTTCTACTCACGGTCGCGCCAATTGTCGCCAAGGAGAAGAAGGAACGCATGTCATGGTACCGCGTGGGCAACTGGTTCTCTCTGATCCTACTCTGTGGGATGTTGGCGCACACTGCGTTGACGCTACGGGCTTCTTGGGAATCGATGGATTGGGGGTTCTTCGTTCTCCGGGGAATCTGGCCGGTTGCGCTGGCAGCATGGGCACTCATCTTAGTCTTCGGGTTGGGAGTCCTCGCAAGTTACGAACAGGCCTTCATTCGGCTCGCTTGGATCCGCGATCGGAAAGCTGGAACTTGGAAGGCCAAGCTAGGTCTCTTCCTGGCCCTCAGGCTAGGGTTGAAGTGGGTCCATGAGGCAGCGAAGGGCGGAACCTACGACGTTGCCCATGCGGACTCAATCAAGAGCGCCTTTCGAGCGGCAAGCACGTTCAAGCAGAAGCACGTCTCAGCAATGAAACGCGAGGGCAAACGCAAAGCGGACCTTGCTCGCTATGCGGGCTCAGACGAGCTAGATGAGAATGGGAGGCCTCGCGACAAACGACAGTTCGAGGAAACGGTAAATGCTCTGGAATGGCTGCATACTTGTCAGATGGGGTGGTATCGGCGCGATCCTCAAGGGTACAAACCAGACTTGATCGAACGGTTTCGAGACGACTTCACTGCGCAAGGTCTCCCCGCCCCCGCAGGGATCACGATGCTCATTTCGGATGATGGTGAGCGTTGGTATGCCTGGCGGGAAACACCTAGCGGACACTGCTTCGCGATTGGAGCGAGCGAACATCCCCCGGATAAGTGGATGTATGACGGGCCAAGGCCGCCAGAAGGATTCCCTGGCCTAGCAGCTGAGTGGGGAGATGGGCCGTCCTCCGAGCACAGGGCGCCCAATTGGTATGAGTAGGTCAGCGGGCGATCCTGACGCAAAGCTCAGTTGCCGAAAGTTCTCCAATCGTTCACACCGGCTCCAGGATCGGGGAGTCGAACTCCCGCTACGGAAGCGTTCACCTATTACGAGAACCAGTACGCCTTCTGTGCAGAAGGCGTACTCCCGTGGTTGCCTGCCGACTCTCCTCCTGGACCAATTCCGGAGGTCAAGTCGGCGCTAGCGAACTCCTTCCTGCACTCCAAACAAGCTGGCGATCGTCTTCTCGGTTGTCCCGTTCACAATGGCGACCAAGTAGTCCCCCGGCTCTATGAGAACGTGGTCTTGGGGGAGCTTGACCAGCGTTCCGCCTTCAGCCTGGGCCTTGCGCATGCCTATTGCGACAACGTTGAGGTCCTCCTTGAGACTAGCGAATGCTTCGCCGTACGTCTTCCCCGCGAATGGATTCGAGTCAGTGACCAAGTACTGCTGAATGTCGTACTCGTGAGCGTCCTTGGCTGAGGTCATGAGGTCGGCCTCGTACTCTGCCACGTCAGGCTCGAAGATGTAGCTCGCAACAAGCTTCGCGGCTATCTCGGTCTTCGAGAACACGTACGTTACGCCGGCAGCATGAAACGTCTCCTTGAGATCCGGGCTGTCAAGGGCCACGACGAAACGCTTCCCAGGGAACTCCTTCGAGATGTTCAGAATCGAGACGAGCTTGTCCGAGTCCGAAGCCAGGTTTGGAAACACGGCTGCACTCTCCCCGATCCTGGCATTTGAGAAGAAAGGGACATCCTTGAGGTCCGCAAACAGAACGAAGACGTCGTTGCCTGAGAATTGCTCCTTTATCAGATCGATGTCATCTCTGCTGTCTGTGACGATCGCGACCTGCCGATCGGCATTCACTAGTTGTGCTGTGATGGCTCGGGCAAACTCGTCCCAACCGATCACCACGACATGGTTCGTGAAGGTTGTGCCGTTGTGTCCCATTCTCCTCCTCTCCCTGAGAGCCGAGATTCTCTCCGAGACCTTGTAGACAAGCACTCCGAGGACACCAAGGCTGCCTAGCAGGAAGACCGCTCCAATGACCCTTCCCGCTGTCGTTACGGGATACATGTCTCCGTAGCCCACTGTCGTCAGAGTTACGAGGGAGTACCAGATCGCGTCCCAGTAGGTCTGGATTCCGGACGAAGCGTTGCTGCCTTCGATCGCTGTGAGTATCCCCGCCAGAGACAGCCAGGCAACAAGCACGACCACGACCAAGCGCAGTGGGCGAGCTTTGCTCACATTCATGCCGTGATCACTCTACTCACGAATGGAGGGTCGTGTCCAGCAGCGCACTGCGTGGGACTGGAGACGATCCGACGGTCAACCCTAGACGCTCGTAGGTAGAGCATGCTGTTCCAGGCCGTGCTTGCCCCTTAGGCGTTCGAAGCTCGCTCATGAACGCCCAGAACCTGCTCCGCGCCTGTTGTGACTCAGTACGTTCTCCGTGCAGAAGGCGTACTCACGCAACAGAAGCGTTCTTCTGGTCCGACAGCTCGATGACCATTCTGGAGTGGCTCGGCAGAATGGCGACGTCTAGCTCGGCCAGCTTCACCACGTCAGAAAAGCTTCGACCGTCAGTTCTTGGCACCGGTAGAGCTGACCGCTCAATGGGGTCTACCCCGGTCGTTCATCGACTCACTCCAAGTTCGCACCCGCGTCTCGAATCATGTCGACGAAGTCCAGAAGCCCACGTGACTGCGTCCTCAACTGCACGGCGCCCCGCATAGCGCTCTTGCGGCGTTTGCCCGCGAGATCAGATGCTATCGCAAGAACCTTGCGGAACAGGTCAAGCCTGATCGGACAGCATTCGAACTGCACGCCGATCGGTAGCTCGAATCCGCAACGGTTGAAGGCTTCTGTTGCGACAGTGCGTTTTCTGCACGAAGTGCGAACTCTGCCAGCTACCAGGCTCGCCTCTCCAACGGGACTTGGCGCCTCAGTGAAACATCCCTATGATCACTGATGGGAATGCCTGCGAATCGCTTCCGCAAGATCCGTAGAACGACGGGATCACACCTGAAGTCTGGGCGAACAGGGTGGAAGACCGCCTTCGCTCTGCTTGCTCTGGCGCCAGCCCTCTTCGTTTCTTCCTGCTCGCTTCTGGAGAACGCCGCACCTGAAGCGGTCATTGTAGCTTCCCCCGTAGCAGGGGAATGCCCGCTCTACGTCTCCTTCGTGGCGTCAGCCTCCACAGACTCAGATGGGATCATCGTTCGCTACGACTGGGAGTTCGGGGATGGTGCGGTAGGAAAGGGAGAGAGGAAAGCACACGCGTACTCCACGCCAGGTACCTACGTCGCTATGCTTGAGGTCGTTGACGATGACGGAGCCTCTTCCTTAGCGACGTGTGAGATCGAAGTGCTTGAGAGCAGCGAGCCCAATCCTGACCCAGCAGATCCCACTGCAAGATTCAGCTTCGAGGTGGCGGGTGCAGCAGACTCGCTGAGTGTGAACTTCGACGCCATCGACTCGGAAGCAGCAGGTGGTGCGATCGTGGCCTACGAGTGGGATTTCGGGGATGGCTCAGAGGGAACGGGAGGCCAGACAACCCACACGTACGCGGCAAGTGGTGATTACATCGTGAAGCTCACTGTGTACGACAGCCATGGGGGGACGGGCGAAGCCACTCAGATCGTCTCGGTAGGAGAAGAGGCAAACGTTGCTCCGATCGCATCTCTCACTGCGTCTCCGTCCGAGGGAGTCTCGCCGCTAGCGGTCGACTTCGACGCCTCTGCATCGTCAGATAGCGACGGCTCCATCGCTAGCTACGAGTGGGATTTCGGGGACGGCGACTCGGGGCAGGGAAGCTCCCCTCTTGCCTCACACACGTACGACTCGGCCGGAAGCTACACGGTTCTATTGACAGTGACAGACAACGACGGTGCGACAGGGACGGCCTCCTTAGCAGTTGTCGTAACGGAAGTTGCACCGGAAGGACAGCCGTTGGCGGGACACTGGGAGGGGACAATCACGTTCGAGAAAGCAGTGGCTGTTTGCGTCGGCGTGACCGTGGACCTCGTGCTTGACCTTGTAGAGTTGCAGGACGGCTCGGTTCTCGGCACCGGAGAGAGAATCGCATGCAGTGATCTGACCACGTGGAAGCCAGCGACAGTGGGATCCGGATCTCGGCACGGAACTGATGTCGAGTTGGACTATTACGAACATGGGGGAAGCATTTCGTGGACCCTGACGGGTCAGCTCGTCGATGGCTCGATGTCGGGTTCTCTGGTGGGAATCACAGCCACTGGCTACGAGAAGATCCGTGGAACCTGGGAAGCCACTCTACGCCCCTGACATGCCCCCGCGAAGTCGGTCTTGAGACGGAGCTAGTCCGTAGCTATGGGAGTACGCCTTCTGCACAGAGTGCGTACTCATCCGCACATCACTCGACGCATCTTGCCGCGCGATCGAGCAGACACGTACTGCCACAACGTAGGCCTTCAGCTTCGATGAAGAAGCTCAAGGCCACGTCACGCTTGGATCAACTCGCGGAGTTCCCATAATGAACGACAGAGTGGGGATGGTTGCTATGGTGGAATCTGGATTGGAGGCGCGATTTCAAGAGCTGTCCCGCGCTGACTTGGACCAGTATCTTGCGGAGCTTCAAGAGGAGAACCTGCATCTGGACTTCAAGACTCTAGCCGGCCCCGGGCTCAAGGCCTCTGACGATAGGCAGAATCTCGCAAAGGCGCTCTCCGGCTTCGCCAACTCCGATGGCGGGGTAATCGTATGGGGTGTGGATGCCCGCAAGAACACAGACGGCGTCGACTGTGCTACGTCGCTTAGGCCGATTGCAGGGGTGGCCGCGCTTGTCTCAAGGCTGAACGGCCTCACGAGTGACATGGTCAATCCAACCGTGGACGGCATCCAGCACAGAGTTGTGCATCAGGATGCTGACGCCAGTGGCTTTGCTGCAACCCTTGTTCCACGCAGTGACGCAGGTCCGCACATGGCCAAGGCTGGTCTTGATCGCTACTACAAGCGTAGCGGTGACAGCTTCCTCAAGATGGAGCATTTCGACGTGGCAGACATGTTCGGGCGTCGCCCGAGGCCGAGCCTGGCCCTCTTCTACACTATTACCGCGGCCGGCAGGAAGTGCATTGAGGGGAGGATTGTGGTCATGCTACGCATTGTGCTGGGAATCGAGAACTCAGGACGAGGCATCGCGCGGGCACCCTATCTGGCCGTGAAGTCCGAGCGACCACTTCAGGTAAGCGCGTATGGTGTAGATGGTTTCGGCCACGACGGGCTTCCGCGGTTGGCGAGCCACGATCCTTCCTATGTCAAGTTCGGCGGCATGGCAGACACGGTAATACACCCGAACACGTCACGAGAGGTTCTCACTCTCGTTGGAGACTACGAGTGCTCTGCATCCCCAGCAATCGACCTGAGGGTGCCATACGAGCTGACCGCGGAGGGGGTAGAGCTGATGCGAGGGGCACTTCTCATGCGGAGCGATGAGATCATCGAGGCTGTGAGCTGATGGCGATGCTCTTCTGACAGCTCGTCGAGCAGCCGAGCTTCGTGCTCCGAACCCAGGGTTACACCTACAACCGCACCAAGAACTCGCGAGTGAAGGTTCTTGGTACGGTGGGGAGGGACGTTAGGCGTACCCATCTGCGTTCCTGAGAGTTGTGGACGGCCGCAAGACGCCCGAGCTGCTACCCAGACGCATTCCTCGTCCATTCTTGCCCAGCGGATGCCGCGACGGCCTACGGCAGCACAGTATCCTAGGCGCGGCATCGGGACTTGGCAGCCCCGTGGCGTGACGATAGGCTACTGCGCGGGAGAACGAAGATGCAGATCACGCAACAGCTAGTTGGTGCACTAAACTACCTGAGTTGCGGGATTGAGAAGCACCGGAGGGAACTCGAGTCCGAGTTCATGGAGATCCTCTGGCGCTCCCACTCTTATCCAACCGGGGTCCCGCCCCCACTCGATCGGGAGACCGCAAGAGCCGCCCAGCACGTTCCCGGATACCTCGACTTCCATCTGTCTCTCTCGGGAATCCAAGAGGCTGTCGGGAAGGCCGAGGGTTCGCTCGACTCTCTCGTGGAGAACCTGGAGCGGGCATGCACGAATGCGTACGAGGAGTTGAGGTCTGCCGAGGAAGAAGAGGAGGCGTACCAGCTTGCACAGCGTTTGCGGCACGCTCACTCGTACTTCCATCTCTTCCGCGACTACCTCGATGTGCTTGGCGAGCAGGTTCAGACTGTTGCCCAAGAGGAGAATCCAGAGCCATTCTCGAGGATTGCAGCGAGCTTACGCGACGAACTGCTGGATGTCGTGGATGCGATCACGCGTTTGATACGTGCCAAGGACGGGTGCTACCAGTATCGCCGGTTGCGGGTGGAGGCGGCCGAGAAGCGGGGACGTCCGTCAACTGAGGCAGTGCATCCGACGCCGTCCGACTACCAAAGACTTCGGACCGACCTCTTGAAGACCACCGAAGAATCCCTGGACGCACTCAACCCGTACCTAGAGAAGCAGCACATCAACTACCTACTAGTAGTCGGGCGAATCGAGATCAGCGGCGAGCGCGGCGCGGCCAACAGGTACAAGAGCTCACCGCTTCTGATACCGGAGCTTGCGTGGCGATCACCGAGACCTGGAAGGGCTCCAACCGGCCTTTTTGCAGAGCTACTCCAGCCATTCATCGACTACGTTCTAGACCCGAAACCGCCCGTCAAGCTAGGCGTATGCGAGAAGCCCCCGTGCAGCTGTGTGTTCATCCGTCACGCCAAGGGCGGTAAACGCCGGTATTGCGAACGCTGCTCCTGTAGCAGGTAGACCGACGCGGCAATCAGTGTACCGACTTATCCCTTTCCCAGACTGCGGTTCCGCGATCAACACGGGTTGACCTCAGCTTCGTACTCCATCCTCTTAACACTATGCCGAAGGAACAGATTCGGGAGACCCCTTATGAGGTTGTCTGCCCGTTTTGCGGGAGATGGAGATGCGCCATCCGCCTGACGCGAACCACACAGAGCCCGTATTTCACGTGTCCGGACTGTGGAGTCCGCGTTTTCGTCAACGGCCCGAACGGGAAGCGCCGCCTCTTCGCAATGGCGACCGAGAGGAAGGCTAACGATGCGTGAACCAGACTTCCTGTTGCCCAAGTCGTCTCACCGGAATGCAGAGCTACTCCGGGCGTGGGGTGCAGGCCGTGATGCGTTCGTCGAGGTGTCCGAACCGCAACCGCTATCCGGAATCGTCGATGGGGCAACGCTCTTCGTTTGGGCAGCAATCGGTTTGGCGCTGGCATGGCTTGTCTGGGAAGTCTTCTGCGCGCTTCGGCGTCACCGGAATCCGAGTGACGAGGACGGCAGGGCGACGAAGAGGCGGGGCTGGTGAAGTGTCGGACGCCGATCGGATCTCGGAGGTTCTCTTGCGGGCAAACCGAGACAGCCGCATCGGGGATGGGGCGTTCCGCATGCTTGCATGCCTTCTCGCCATCGCCGGCGAAGACGGGTGGGTCCGGAAGATGAGCTCTCAGAACCTGGGAGCGCTCATCGGCAAGAGGGAACGCCGAACTCGCGACATCCTGGGGGAGTTGGCGCGCGCGGGATACGTCGCGAAGAAGACCCTGGGGTGTCGGCTCCCGTGCGCGTATCGAGTCAACGGCCTGATTCCGAGAGTGCAGCAAGAAAATGCCGCCTCTTCCCGGCAAGATCCTGCCGATCCTAAGTATGAGACGTTGTCCGATGAGAGAGCACGAGAGCCTACGGCTCTCGTGCTCTCTCGTCGTCGGATATGCGTAGAAGAGAAGACTAAGAGCAGGGAAGCTGAACCCGCAGGGCGGTCGGCGGTCGTAGCTGTTGGGGAGACCGACCTGGTGCACGAGATCCTGCGGGTCGATTCATCGCTGCCCAGTGTGATTGACGCTCTTCGTCAAGCTCGCAAGGCGAACGGGCGCAACTTCGAACTCCACAAAGCCGTGCTCGGATGCTTCTGGATTCAGAGCGTTGTGGGAGTTGGGCTAGATGGCTTCGACTTCTTGGATCGGCTGGACGCGTTTCTCGACGACAACATCCTCGGCAAAGCTGAGTATCTCGAGAAACTGCGCGAAGCGATGGATCGCCTGCCGGGCCATGAGGACCCCGAAACACAGCGGCTGGGTGAGCTGTACAAGATCCTCCTTGACCAGTATCTCGCCGGGCAGGCTTCCGATGAAAACTGAGGACGTGGCCCGGGTTCAGAGCTTGCCTGTCAGAGCAGATCCTCGGCTCTGCGCAGTCGAGAAGGAAACTACGATTAGGGTGACTGGAGGAGGAGGCCGTGCGGCCGTGTGCAGCTACTGGCCTTCGGCGATTCGTGGTTTCTTGGCTCGGCCCGAGTTCGAACTGAGGGAGGCTTTCACGAGGCGAGTCCACGGGAAGGAATGCGTTGTCGGGCTCAGCGGCTCCATCCCAGTCGCGTGCATCAAGATCGGCCCTCCGAGGCGGAGTTCGTACCTGTCTCGTGTCTTCTCGCGACGGGCGAGGAGCCGCAAGAGGGCGGCTGTGCGTTCTGGTGACGCAAATCTGACCTCTCCTCTCCTTCCATCCGTGGGGGGCGACTCATGAAGCGGGGCGCTTCCGCCGAAGGCAAGAGAGGGGGTCGATTTGCGTCAGGAGACTACACAACGTCCTCGGCGTCTCGGAGGGTAGGCAGTCAGGCCAACGTACTCGCCTCGCAGCATGAATCCGGGCACTGCGCAGACTCCGAGAACCCTGGCCTGCGAGCACTCGCCAAGGTGATCGCTCGCCAGATTGCTGGCACAGACTTGACAGGTCTGGAAGATCCTGCTTCAGTGAATTCAGCCGGTAGGGAGGCGTGATCCAAGTGCGTGGATTCCTGTACGCCAGAGTATCGACGCGGCGGCAAGCTGAGCGGGAACTCTCGGTCAGTGCACAGCTTCGGGCGATGCGCGGATACCTGCGAGAACAGGGCCACGAGATCATCAAGGAGTATGTCGACGAAGGACGATCGGGCCGAAGTGCGAGGCGCCCTGCGTTTGCGCAGATGATCGAAGATGTGCAGGTCTACGACGTTGGCTTCATCTGCGTCTGGAAGCTAGACCGCATCGCCAGGAACATGGAGATTTCGGCGTCATTCGATGCCTATTGCCGAGAACACGACGTCAAGATCCTCTCTCTCCAGGAACCGATTGACGATTCCCCACAGGGGAAGCTGAGTGCTCGGATCTTCGAGGGATTCGCGGAGTTCTACTCCGAGAGCCTGGGACAGGACATTCGGCGGGGCAAGAGAGAAGCCGCACGGCAGGGCTACTACCCGCACGGGAAGGCCCCGCTCGGATACGTGAAAGAGCCTGCTGGAAGTCCGCCGAACAGCCACAAGAAGCTCGTACCAGACAAGGAGACAGCGCACGTCGTCATTCGGATGTTCGAAGAGATGGCAAGTGGGCGGACGGGGACACAGATCGCCACTGGCTTGAACACTGATGGAGTACGGACATCTGGAGGGAGGCGATGGCGTCCGCAACGAATCTATGACGTCATCCGCAATCCCGTCTACTGCGGGGACATCGTCGTTGGCAAGATGGAACTAGGCATCG